>Ga0181379_1000478_pt1 | contig 19769 bp, 7 predicted proteins | sample 2SPOviralmetaG_FD_130115 | JGI IMG/M metagenome (GOLD analysis project Ga0181379, IMG submission 130115) | Marine viral communities from the oligotrophic San Pedro Time Series (SPOT) site, San Pedro Channel, CA, USA - 2 SPOT_SRF_2009-07-10 | ecosystem: Environmental > Aquatic > Marine > Strait... | reverse complement strand
TCATCGGATATTGTACCACCTTTAGTAATTCTAAATAATGAAACTTTCCCATCAAAAGGTTCAGATGCTGAATCCGATCTATTTCCGACTGTTAGTTTAGACCCATCATTATTTAATGCACCAAAATTACTAACTGTTTGTGACTCAACAAATCTACCATTTACATATAATTTTCCAGTATCACCATTTCTAACACAAACTACATGAGTCCATTCGTAGAGTGGATAGACCTGTTCTCTTAAATCAATGGTAGTACTACCATCATACATGGTAAATCTGACAGAGCCTCCAGCAAATTCTACTCTTGTTCCTTGAGCAGTATGGAAGACACACCCAAAATTAACATTTGGTTTCATCCAGAAAGATACTATAAATGTAGAACCAAAAGTAAACCCTTTATGTTCTAAATAGTTGGCAGAAGTAAATGGTCCATAACCGACGAGTTCGGCATTAGTATTAACTAGAGTTCTTCCTATAGAACCAAAAGGTATTAATCCATCTTCATGTGGACTTCTATCTGCTTCACATTTTACAACCGTTACGTTATCAATTGTTCCAGTATAACCTGCTCCATATAGTCCAAAATTTGTATTAAACGCAGTTAATACAAAAGTAAATGTACCAGCGATTGAACCGACACTAGCATAATGGTTTTGCCCGCCAGGTGATCCAGTTCCCACATAGACATATAGTGCTCCAACTGTATAAGAACTCTGGGTTATAGTAACTTTATATTGCTCGCCTTGGGTTAAAATACCATTAGTTGCTGGAGTTAAATAACCTGTTACACCACTACCTGTAGCAACATTACTACTTAATGACCAACCAGATCCAAATGACCAAAGACTACTTGATGTAAAGTTACCAATTCCACCTAATGCATCTACTGGAGTTAAATTACCAGTTACTTTACCACATAATGATGCAAGGTGAGATGCGCCGGTCATCCAACCAGTATTATAATCTGCACCAATATATGCAACTGATGTTTGTGTTTTACTATCTATATATGGATCAACTAATGTTAATTCCGAAGTATCTGAAGCAACGAGAGCATGTTCATCTCCGCTCATAGCTACACCATTTTGAATACCACCACCATGGTAATATGCATAAGTGTGGTTACCACCAGATTCGTACCATTTCATTACAACTTTATCTGTAATAGAACCATCACTTGTTTGTGTAGTCCTTGAAGCATCTGGTAAAGAAATAAACATTTGAGCTCGATCTCCAGAATCTTGTTCAAAGATTAAGTTATGAGTATCAGTTATTCTAACATATCTTGTACCATTATAAGCACTACCTGCACCAGCTGTAATAAATGCCATCGCACCATCATCTCTGATAATATTAATACCTTCATTAGTAGCTAGAATTATTGTAGGTTCTGGTAGTCCAGTTGTTACATTAATTGGAGCATCAGGTAATATTGTCATATCGACATCGTTCACTATACCACTACTTAATCTACCTGTAATTACTGGATCTTCTTGTCCGTATGAATATCTTTGGCCTACTGTTCTGGTTGTAGAAACATTTCTTTGTGATATATCTCCGAACTTATGGTAGAATTGGTCGTTTGCACTACCGTATTTAACCATATCAATCATTAATTCATTAATAAAGTTTACTAGGTAACCACCTAAACCCGACCCACTCTGACAACCTATTACTAATTGACCATTTAACATTGCGACATCCATAGGTGTCGCTCCTTGGAATCCTGGAGAACCGAGACCTATAGATGTAGTTGACCAGTTTGATCCAACACTATGTCCGGGTAATGAAAATTCCATCCACATTGGAGTATCTGTATAATCGCCATCATATATGGTTACTTTACTTGATGTTGATACAATTATTGCCACAGCAGGGAATTTCTTGGTTGAACTTCTTGTACTTGAAGAAGCTTCATTATACCAAGAAGTGTGTTGAGTTCTATGTCTCCATGCTCCGCCGTCACTATCTTTAGATGTATCATAAATAAATACATCTCTTGCTTGTTCTGATATTGTTTTATTTATTGCAGTGAGAGCCAATTCATTAGTAAGAGTACCACCTTCTCCAGCAACTTCAAATTTAGCATCAGGAGTATCTGTTCCGACACCAAGTCTCATATTGGCACCATCCATTCGCATAACTTCGGTATTATGAGAAGTAAATATTATATGACCAGCAGTACCACCACCTGATGTGGTTTGTAGTTCCATATTTCTTACTGCTTGTATATTTATAGCAGTATTTGCATCTTCGGTAAATATACTTAAAGAACCATCAGCTTTAATTTGTCCAGGATTTGTAGTAGTAACATTTCTAAACATAAGCTGTCTAGACACATTATTGGTTCCGTCTAATCTTAATACAGTGCCATCGCCTTGAATAGCAAGTTTTACAGTTGAAGGTGGACTAGGATCTCCGATACCCACAGTACCTTCTTTAGTAATAGTCATCTTTGTACTATAACCACCCGAACTTCTAGTATCAAACTTTATAGAACCATAATTATTAGTATGGTCATCATGTACTAAATTAATTGCTCCCATTGCCGCAGATGCCGTGGGACCCCAGAAAATTGAAGCAGAATTATTAGCAGTACCTGTACCATTTCTTAACCATAGAGCACCTGCAGTTCCTGCACCTGCTCCACCAGAAGAGGATATTTGAATATGAGCTTTTGCATATGGATTATCTGTTCCGATACCAACGTTGCCGTTTTGTAAAATTACAAAGTCATTTCCATTAGAGTCTACATCAATGAAGAAACTGCCGTTGCTATCTACCATTCCCATATATCCGTCATAGGTACCATTACCCACGGAGAAATCTAAACCAGCCCATCCTCCACTACCCGTATTTTGAAACTTTATCTGACCGTCTTTTAGATGTAATTTTCTGCCTGGAGCACTAGTGCCGATACCAACATTACCTGTCGTATCAATTACCATTACATCGGATTCTAAAGATGGTACACCACCTGAGCCATATGCAATAGTAAATGCATTAGAGTTTGAGTAATTTAATCCAGCTGCCCAAACATGACTTGAAGGAGCACCTGTCGCGTTATTTGCAAATGCTATAGAAGAATCATCGTTTGCTCTTTGAACTAAAATTCTTGGGCCTGTGACAGTTAATGTGCCATGTGGAGCAATATCATTTATACCAATATTAGAATTAGTGTGAATACGCATTCTCTCAGTATATGAACCACCACCCATAAATTTAACTGGGCCAGCACCTGACCACCCATATTCTAATTCATTAGAACCATTTACTCTTAGAAGTGTTCTTGCACTTCCGCCAGTATCTAGACTTCTTACTTCTCCACCTCTTTGGAATTGAAGATGTCCTGAGTTTCCAATAAGTAAACCATATCCGATTGTTGATGCTGAATCAGCTCTAAGTTGTGTTGTTGCAGTTCCTCCATGGTTATATAAGAACATACCACCAACACCTGCGCCGGTTATATCACCTATTACTGCTATATCAGTTCCGTCTGTTTCTTCAATTAGAAGACGAGCATCATCTGCTGTAATATTAATATCAGCAGCATGAAAGACCGCGTTACCAGTATCTTTAATAGTAAATGCATTAGTTCCAGCATTTACTGCAAAACCAAAACCATGCTCAGATATAATGTAAGTATCAGCTCCTGCTCCGCCAGAATAACCTAAGTTTGCATGGCCGATCTGTGTATATCCTTGGGTTGCTGCAGAACCACCATCACGACTAAATTTTGCTGCCGGATAAGTAGTACCACCTTGTACTTCAAATTTAGCAGAAGGGTTACTTGCAAATCCTATTCCAACATTACCGCCGTCTTGTACTACTAAGGCAGTAGCATTATTACCTACAATTGTTTTTGATGAACTTCTGTAAATAATATTTGCAGTATTACCTTGATCGTTAAGTGTATTTGAGTTAAGACGAGCAGCTATTGTAGCTTTATTAAGATTCCACGAATCTGAAGCAGATACATATGTTATACTTGCAGAAGCACCATCGACCGTAAGTCCAGCACCATTTGCGGCTGCAGCAGATGCCGCTCCTTTAGCAACTGTAATATTTAAATCATCTATATCAAGTGTAGCGCTATTAATTGTTGTAGTAGTACCATCGACCTGTAGATTACCAGCAATAATAACTGTACCAGTATCATCGCCATGGGCAGCTGGATCAATAGTAAAAGATGCTGGCCCTCTAAGATAACCAGCAGTTGTGATATTTCCGAATGTTACGGTATCACTTGTTCCTACTGCTTGACCAATACTAAATTGTCCACTAGAATATGTTACACCTGTTCCTGCACTTAATGCATCTCTAATTTCACCATCTGTTAATTGGAGAACACCTGTACTTGCATCATATGCAAGATTACCACCTGTAACTGATATGGATGATCGAGCCCTAGCATTTGTAAAGTATAAATTACTTCCTTCTGCTACATGAGCACTCGTAATATTAGATAATGAATTGGCATGAATAGCACCATTGGCAATATGAGCCGATGTAACCGCATTATTGTGTAGTACATGTGATGATATTTTTGTATTAGCCATATTACTATTTATATCCTATTAGCTATTTTCTAGCTCTTTTTCTTCTGGGTTATTTCTAGTTGGGGTTTTTGCAAACATAGGATTATTATACATAGATGCTAGACCTTCTTTATGATTATCTATTTGGTCTTCTCCTAATGTTCCTTTTAACCATTCTTCTACTTGTGATGCAGTGACCGAACTAAATTCTGTAAATGAACCTGAAGGTTCTGATAACTCTATCGGCATAAAGTTTTCATAAGTTTCATCACCTTCTGTACCAATAATATGAAGTGTTGCTTCTTTAATGATATCTGTTTGTGAATCAGTAGAGTAAACTTTTATACCACTTACTTTGTATGTAAATTCCATTGCCATATTATCCTCCTGCTAGAACCGAAACTGATACCTGAAATGAACCAGAACCCGATGTACGACTAACTGTTAATGCTCCACCGCCATTTGAAATTTGTATTCTAAATGTATTTGGCGCACTTCCTATCGTAGTTAAGGAAAAATCTTGTATTCCGTTTCTTATTGTATTGTCACCTGCATTTATAGAAGTAAATCTATAACCTACACCACCACCACCATTGGCCAAGAAAAGAGCTTGACTATGGCCATTATTGTGATAAAGGTTTAGAATAAACATTTTGTAATATACAGAACCACAAGCATTTGCAGTATTAGAGTTGTTGAAACTATACTGGCCAACTACATTAAGTCCACCCGCACTTGCACTTGAATGAGTAAATCTGATACCACCTGCTACATTAAGTTTTGCATTAGATGCTGTAGAGGTTGTTCCTACGCCGACACCACCAGTGTTATTTACCGTTAATCCAGTGTATGCTATCGTCCCACTAGAATCTACTATGGTTAACTGTGCATATCTGTCACTAGTAGCATTATTACCTTTTAATACTAAAGCACCACCATAAGCGCCTGACCACATTGGAACATTATTACCAATTCTAATCTTGCCATCATGCTGAACAACCATCCTCGGGCCATTGTTGACTCTATCATAGATTTCATAGTCTAAACCAGCGGTAATATTTACTCCAGTCTCCCATTGATTTGCTCCATTAGCTATATAATAAAGAGAGGAGTTTTGATTAGTAGTAGTTGACTCAATAGCAATTTGAGTGTTTGTATTTTTAACATGCAACATATAATCTGGAACAGCTTCTCCAATACCAACCTTACCAGTATCGGAAATAGTGAACCTAACATTAGAAGTTGCAAGAGGACTAGCGCCTGTAGAAGCCCCTTGATTTATATGAAAATACCCATAGTTTGTATCAGCAGGCCCGATTGCCCAATCTCTTACTGCTGCATTTGCTGTTGAAGAAGAAGAAAAAACTAACATTGGAGCAGTTCCCCAACTATTAGTATTGCCTTCTACTTGTAGTATCCCGTATGGACTACTAGTTCCTATGCCGACGTTTCCGCCCCAAGGGTTAAAACATATAGGTCTCTTTGGAGCTCTATCTGAGGTATTATCCCAAGCCTCCATCCAAGCGTAAGTAGAACCAGTACTTACTTGTAATTGAGTCCCAGTATTTTCCATGATACCTAAACGGCCAGCTACTTGTAATTTAGAACTGCCATCAGCCGCGAATGAGTCAGTTCCAATACCAACGTTGCCTGTACTACTGATTCGCATTTGCTCGACAGGGGTGGCACCATTTGTTCGAGTACAGAAAAGCATAGCACTTGATACATTTCCAGCAGTAGAATTTTCTTTTATTCCTTGAATATTTCCAAAGTGATAAACATCTCCGCCTGTACCATTTGTATATCCACCAAAAGCTATACCTCCACCTGTTCCTGTAGTTGCAGAAGCTGTGTCGAATGCTAGTATGTTATTTTTAGCTTCTCCATTAAATCCAGTCCCACCTTGTACGTGTAGTGGGAAATATGGACCAGTTGTTCCGATACCAACGTTTCCAGCTCGTTTAACTACAAATCTTGGAGTACTTTGAGAATTATCATCCCATACTCTAAATCCGGTGCTTCCACTTCCTACGACAACATCTAGTCCACCTAAATCTTGAATACTTGAAGCCCAAGCACTACTAGCAGCAGTACCAACTTTAACATTACCGGATACATGTAATTTAGTATGCGGTAGAGCTGTTCCGATACCAACCTCTCCAGTTCTTAGCATTACAATATCTTTCTGTGCCCAACTATTTCTAATGTAAAGATTTTCAGCAGAGTCCATAAAGAGTCCAGCATATGCACTATTTCCACCGCGATATGCTCTTAGCATAGCTCCATCTCTAACTTCTACATTACCATCATGATCTATTCTCATTGCTTCTGTGGGAACAGCATTAATTTCTCCAGTATAGAAATGTAATCCAACACCTCCTGTACCTTCTCTGCGACCACCAATTCTTGGACCATATCCAGAAGTATTTGCAACCTCCCATTGAATATAGTTACCTTCGTTTGCTCCACCGCCTGAGTTTTCTATACGAAGTGCTTCTGTAAAATTACCACTACTTGTTTGTTTAATATGAAGTTTTGTATCTGGAGCCAATGTTCCAATACCAACGTTGCCGCCTGAAAGTATTGTAACTCTAGGGTTATCCCCTCCGGTTTTTAATCTTATACCATGACTTGTATTCGCATACAAATCAACCATACTATCTGTATCATCTAGCCATAATGCACCCTGTTGAGTTCCACCATGCTGTAAACTAATCTGTGTAAATCTTTCTCCAGCATTATTTAGCGCTAATTGATCTCCGTTACCTGCCGTAACAGTCAATCCGCCAGTCATAGTACCACCAGCAAGAGGTAGTTTAGTAGCTAATGCTGTTGTAAGAGTACTATTATAATTTGAATCATCGTTGATTGCTGCAGCCAATTCATTAAGAGTATCTAATGTGCCTGGAGCTCCTCCGATAAGGGTAGTTAATTCTTGTTGTACGAATGCAGTAGATGCCGCTGCTGTAGTATTAGTACTACCTGCTGCAGTAGCAACCGTAACTGTTTTTCCAGTCAAGTCCATTGATGTATGTAACTTTGCATGTGTTATATTAGCATCAAGAATCTTTGCTGTAGTTACTGCGTCATTATCCAATGCAGCTGCAGTAATTGCGCCTGTTTCTATTAAATTGCCTGGTATTTTTGTGAGTGCCATATTAGTATTTATACTCCGTTAATTACCAAATTCGTCTTTGACTTTAGACATATCAGATGTATCTGTCTTTGGTACATCTGTTTTAATCTTATCTATAGCTTCTTTCCACGTGTCTGTACTGTTTACTTTATCCCAATAAAGCATGTCAAGCTGTTCTTCCATAGAAGGATATTCTCTTTCATAATGGTGTTTATTTTTTAAATAATCAAAGTGAGCATATCTTTGTACTGGAGTGAAATCTGTTCCATCCACTTCTTTTAATTCTCTATCATCATCAAGTTCATGAGCACTTTCTACGTCAGTCGGTTTAGGTAATGCCACATCTTCAAATGTAGTCTCTACTAACTCTCCATTAACATAATGTTTAAATTTAATATTGTTATCTACTTCCGTCATTATACTGCCTCCGATATAGCACCGTTATATACATCAACACCCGAATCACCAAATATTAAAGCTGAAATATAAACTGCCGCAGTGAATCCTGTACCATTGGTCCAATTTAGTTTTTGTCTTCCTGTTGCTACTGTCGCGTTATTAAAGTTAATTCCGGTTCCAGTATGAGTGCCATACCAACCATATCCACCGATACTACCTGAGGAAAATCTGTAACTTCTTCCTGAATGGAATGCTTCCAAAGTCATGATGTAATGTATATCTGTATGAGCAGAGGTATTACCAAATAAATCTATAGTAACACCATTTGCGACACTAGCTTGATACACATATTGTCGTATCTTTCCTTGTGTATATGTACCAGCACCAATAGAAAATAGTCTATCTGAACCTGCTTGGAATACTGTATTTCCATTACCTAATATTCGTGTTCTAAGTCCTGATGCAGCACCAATCTCCATTGCAGCCGTACTGGTATCTATATAAGAGTGTTGGCTTCCATTTTTACTAAATTGAAGTTGTCTAGCAGCTGCAGTATCATCTCTAGCTAAGTTTACATAACCAGGTCCAACTTCTACAGTATTTGCATCCGCCATTGCTCCACCAATTCCAACCGCAGAACTAGTTCCTCCTACACTCATACTGCCAGGAATTTGAACTCTACCATTCGAACCTAAATACATAATATCAGCCGAACTGCCAAAGCCACCTTGATACATATCTTTAAATACAAATTCGGAATTGCCACTTGTTGATGTACCGGCATAGCGTAAACCAAATTTACCCATTACATAACCAGAACCAGTAGAATTTGTCCATGTAATATCTGAGGTATGACCAGCATTTCCTGAATTTGACCAAGAGCCAGGTACAACAATGTCAATAGCTCTCAGGTCTACAGATGCATTTGTTAATGGTGTGTGAACTGCAAGTTTAGCTTGCGGGGTGGTTGTTCCAATACCAACATTTTGATCAGTGCCTATTATAGATAATGCTGCATGGTCTACTGGATTACTATTTAAATTACCTCCAGGTTCTGTAGATAAATGTAAACTTCCATTATATGTACTAAATATGCCTGCTCTTGTATCTGAGCTTGAAGTATTTGCATCTCCTCTATGTGAGAATCCAATACCACAAGTATCTGTTAATGCTAATCCTGAACTAGGTCTATGTATACGCATAGTAATATCATCTGTACCATATACATCTAATTTATAACTTGGATTACTCGTTCCTATACCAACATCACCACCAGTAAACCAGCTATCTCCGCCTGCATCTAGATTTACTTTAACACTTCCAGAAGCATCACGAACATTAAAAGCCGCACGAGTATCAGATTCTTGATAAAATCCTCCTAAATGATGTCCATCTGAAGATTCAACATATAGCACATTACCTGTACCGCTAGACTTGACATGTAATCGAGAGTTTGGATTATTTGTTCCGATACCAACGTTGCCCCCTGATTCTATAATCATACGCTGAGTTGTTCCAAGGTCTGTACCTATAGCAACATCACTTCCCGCCGCTTTAGTTTGGAAACTGAGATCGCCTGCAGCGGATAGAACTATACTACCGAAACTCTTTTGATTGCTACCATTTGCATTGGTTTTGAATACTAACGCAGGAGAATAATAACCAGCACCTGTAAAAGTATTTTCAATTAGTACATATCTGTTATCTTGATAGTCTGCAACTCCACCTGTGAATCTGGCTAAGACTTCTTGTGTTTCTGGGTAGCTATTTGAGGTTACATGCATACGGGCAGTTGGAGTAGCTGTTCCGATACCAACGTTGCCATTATATTTAATTCTTAGTGCTTCATCATTTACACCAGCTGTACCTACGTCAAATGCCAGACCAGAAGATATATTAGTTCCAGCATTAACTTCAGCAACTGACCTTATACCACCAGTATTTTGATTTACTCCATTGTTTCTTTCCGCTTGAAATCTAATTTCTCCACCAAACCCTGTAGTAGTTGTTCCACTTGACAGGTTGGTAATCATAATACTAGGTACTGCAGAATTTGTATCACTCGTAGCTGTTTGAATATGTAATGCTGCACTCGGATCAGTTACACCAATACCAACATAAGCATTAGCATTTACAAGACCGCCTGGTTGTAATACTATATTTCGTGAATCATGGCCTGGTTTTGTTCCTTGTATCCATACATGAGAATCATTATCAACTCCCATTGTCATCATATTAGTACCAGTACCCATTGTTGTATCTGTACCAATTTGGAAAATCCCCGGATTGTTACTACCACTAGAAGTTCCTGTTACGGATAATCTTGCTCCAGATACTGAACTGCTTCCTATTTTTACATTACCAGAACCATTAATTAGCATGTGGTTAGCATTATCACTACCACCTAAATACAATCCTGCGTAAGATGAGATATTACTATTTTGAGAACCACTATTTGCAGTTCTAAGTCTAATTGTTCGGCCGTTTGAATCATTTAAGAATAAATTGGCGCCACCATTTTTAACTATTGATATGCCTTTATTAAAGTCCCATTCATCGCTAGTCTCGTCCCACAATATACTTGCATTAGAACCATCTACTATAAGACCAGAACCGCCTGAGTTGGCCTCAGTTTGTCCTGCACCAACTGTAATTGTTTTATCTGTAACATCAAGGTCAGTAACACTAGTACTGTTGACATTACCTGTAATATCTAAATCACCTGTTACTGTAAGTGTTCCTGTAACTGTAGCACCAGCTGTACTAGTACTTACTCTTGGTGAGTTATTATGATAAAGTGTAACTGCTCCATCTTGAGCCGCGTGTATCATATATTCGGCAGCGCCATACTTCATTACATGGAATTCACTAGCTGTTAATTTTAGTGCACCAGTACCACTATCACCAATATAACTATTATATCCGTCATGATATAATCTCATATCAGCTCCAGCACCAAAGTATAATGTGCCGTTATCACTATTTAAAGAAACATTTCCAGTCGCAGTAATATCTGCTACATCTATTCCACCTGTAATGTTAATCCCTTGAGCATCCGTGGCTAGTTTTGTAGAATTATCATACATAAGTTCTACTGCACCATTAGCTACAGCTCTAAGGCTTGTTTCAGCACCAGAAGTTTTAAATCTAATATCGTTATTCGTTATATTTAAAATTCCAGTATTATTTGTTATGAAAGAGTCAGTTCCATCATGATAAATCTGTAAATCTTGTGAATCACCAAATCTTACTGAATTATTGTCAGGAATATTTACATCTGTAAATTGAGAAACCGAAGTGGCTACAATACCCGCTAATGTTGGCGTTACTGCTGGATTTATATGTTTTATCTTTGTTGTCATTGTGTTATCCTGTAACTAAATTATCATCTATGTGTAATTGATAATTACTTGTGATTGAATCATTCCAATTTTCATTACAAAAGTCTTGTATTTCAGCACTTTCATCTGAAATGTTTGTATTTTGCCATACCCCATCTACCTTAACAGCAGGATATATAAATCTAAATTTTTCATTTTCATAAATTCTTATGATTCCTAATTCTAATGCTTCCATTATGAATACCACCCCTCGACAAGTATTGTACAACCAACACCATTTGAACTGTTATTTGAAACTGTGAAACCATATTGCTGCGGCCCTGGCACATATGCCCATACTTCCCCATTAGCCATATATGACCCCATATTAACACAAGGGTGATATGATAAACCTTGTGCATTATAAGATGTGCTGTTACTTGATTTATATCCATTCTGAATAGTTCCAGCACCAAAACTGCCATAGTTAGTTGCAGAATAATTATGTCCCGAATATCCGCCTACGGAATACTTGGCATTAATACCGTTTGTACCACCACTTCCATAGCCTTGAATTGATACTTCATATCTTAATGACCCTGCAGATCCAGCACCTATTTCAGTAGCTACATCTATAAATGATCTTGTTACCGAACTTCCTGAAGCACTGAAATTTTTAGTTAACGTAAAGTGATTTCGAGCCGCTGAATCTGTCCAGATCGGCCCATAATTTTTAAACATTGCAATTCGTTCATTAATTTCTACAGTATGATTTCCTGTAACTCCGCTGCCTGGTATACCTCCAGCATATATGGCTGTTATCATTTGTCTAGATCTTGCACCACCTTGATATCCAGCACCGAGAGAAACATGGGCAGAAAGTTGTGTATATGTATTAAGTGAAGGTAAGTGAAAACACCAATTACCATTATATACAAACATGACTATTGATTGATATTGATCACCTCGTGCACTTGCGGAGTAAACTGTTCCATTACTATTAACAGTAGCGGATAATTCAATATTCTGTATTTTGTGATAATTAAATTCTTCAACTTTAAAATCTGCATGTATAAAACCATAATTATTAGCAGCTATGCCTGTTTCAACTCTGAATCCGCCTGTGCCAGTTTGGTATACTTGAAATCTTCCTTGATCGCCCCAACTAAATGCTGCATTCCAATTAGAAGATACTCCTCCAGTGGAATCATAAATATGTCCATTCTGAACAACAACATCTCCATTCTGACCACCAGAACTATTAGCGGTTTGTAAATAAATTTTAGAAGCCGATCCTGTATTTGCTGGATAAGAGTTTGCTCTAATATAAACATCACCGTTATTAGCATTAAATTCGCCGTAAGTATATGCAGATCCAATAGATATACCTTTATTATTCGGGAAAATCATTATATGGTTTGTATTTGCACTATCAACAAGAGTTTGATTTTGTACTCTTATTTCTCCATTAGAGGTGATACGCAACTTTTCGGAGTATCCAGCTGAGCCTCTAGTATTGAATGCCATATCACCATAGTGTGTACTGTGAGCAGTATTAATAGCATTAATAGAAACTGTTTCTCCAGAACTTGCTGATTCAAAACTTAATTTAACTATGTTATTTGCTGTAGAGTTCGTATTCTGCAGAACTAATGTTGGCCCTGTACTTCCAATTGATGTATGATTGCCAGAACCTTTAAGATATACTGCTCGTGCATCGTTACTGGCTCCACCTAGACCTGTAACTTGAAGAGCAAAATTATTTGCTAAAGGAGTTTGATTTATAGCTAAACGTCCTGACGTATCAAGAATCATCTTTGCTGTTGCATTTCCACCTGTAAGGAAAGACATATCCTGACTAGCATATGATTTAAGTACCATTCCATGGCCGACACCAGCATAAATTTCACCAATATTCACGCCGTTATCTTTGAATATTAAATCACCACCAGAAGGGCCGTCAAAATGTACTTCGGCCCAACCACTATTTCTTGTGATATCTAAGGCAACTGTAGGATTAGGTTCTCCAATACCAACATTTGCACCTTTTATAACCATGGCATCTGTTTCACCATAGTTACTAAAACCTATAGTACTTGTATATGGACTACTACTTGTTCCTGTAACAGTAATGGCATTAAATCCACCACCATAAGTACTACCAAGAGGTGCAGCTTTTATTGTGACCACACCAGAATCTTTTAAGATGGTAGTATTACCTACGGTTAATTCATCACCAACATCTAAATGGCCTGAAGTTGTTATTGCTCCAAGACGGTCTATGGTTAAGTGAGTACTTAATGCTCCACCAGAACTAGGTGCTGTGGCTAATTCTAATTTATAACCAGATCCGTCATATCTAAAACCTATAGCAGCTCCGTCTCCACTTCCTGTGTCGTCCATAACCAGTCCAGAAAATGTTCTATTTGCAGCATTAATCTGAACACTAGATACTAAACCTCGGTTACCCCAATCTGATGATGAACTATTGTATCCGAAAACTGTTGTTTTAAAATCTCCAATTTTTAAATTAATATTAGTTGCTGTTGCGGAACCAAATTGATGTTCGTCCGTCAAATGGCTATACTTATAATAACCGCCAGAAGCAGAACCATTATCTAAATATCGGAATAGTGCACTTCTATTTGCTTGAAGAGCATTAAAAGTAATTGTTGGATCACCACCAGAATTTGATGTAATTTCTAGTGTAGCATCAGCAAGACCTGCGATACTTAAATTTTTATTAAAATTCCACTTATCTCCAGATGATGTATAGAGTAGTGAGGGAAGTGTTCCTCCAGTATCTACAATCAAACCAGCATTATTGGCATTAGCAGCAGAACCAGCATTATTAGCTACTGTAATTGTTTTATCGGTTACATCAAGAGTTGTGACTGAGGTTTGATTTATATCACCTGCAATATTAAAATTACCTGTAACTTCTAAATTACCAGAAATAACGGTATTGGTATCATGTATGATACTACCGCTAGTAATTCTAATTCTATCACTACCTGAATTGGCCCTACGTAACATTACACTGCCGGAAGGAAAGTCAATAACTCCGCTGCCGACTTCAATGCCGTTTTTTACTATGAAATTTTTATTTGCCATAATTCGGTTTCACTCTCCACCGTTTGTATTATAATTCTATTTATAAAGGAATGGCACTTGATATAACTTTTACATCCATATTAGAGGCTGATCCTGCAGTTATTTTAAGTAAAATATTACCTGAGGTGATAGTTGCATCAAATGTACCGAGTGCAGCATTATCGAATAGTGTTCCGTATTCGGTAATGTATACTGTAGTCCCATCGTGTATTAAATTAATCTCTGTTGAATGATAATCAGTGCCTTGTGTACATTGTACTAAGTATTTTACTGTTCTATATGTTGCGGCCGCATGACTAGCAATAGTAGTAGCATTGGTAGATGCAACGGTAGTAGATGTTACAACTTGTGGGATAATATTACTGTTATTAAATTGTGCTACATCATCAATAGTATTAGTACTAGGCTGCTGTATTTCAGTTACTTTAGGTACTATAACTTCAATAGCGTCTCCACTATCAGGAGCTGTACTAAATGTTAAAGTAGTACCACTTACACTAAATTCGCTCTTGTTCTGATATACACCATCAAAGTATATAAAGAGATTATCTTCATGCAATGGGTCTTGTGATAAAGTAAATGCTGTAGTAGAACCATCTCCAGTAAAGTTATTTCTTAATAATCCTGTACCAGAAACTACATCACCAATCTGATGAACAACAATTTCTTGGGTATTAGGAACTGCAGGAGATATTGTTAATGTAGAACCTGAAAGTGAGAATGAATTTTTATTCTGATAAACACCTTCAACAAATACAATTAAGTTATCTGCAGAACTCGGAGTAGAACTTAATACGAATGCTGTAGTAGAACCATTCGCTGTAAATAAGTCTGTATTAAATGGAGCATAAGATGTATGTCCATCGATTGTTACCGTATCTGTACCAGCATTAGTAGTAACAGTAACACCATTCTGACCAACCAATGTAAGAGTATCACTAGTAGAATCTGCAACAACGGTTGATTGGCCTGATACTGCAATATTACCGAATGCATTAGCACCTAATGATGAATTAGTAAATATAATTTCATCACCACTAGCATTAGTAGTAATAGTAATACCAGTGCCACCTGACATTGTTAATGTATCAGAGATAGAATCTGCAATTACATTAGATTGGCCTGATACCGAAATAGTAGAGAATGCATTACCACCAGCTAGACCCCAACTTAAATTACCAGAACCATCTGTTTTAAGTGCGTGTCCAGAAGAACCATCAGCAGTAGGTAGAACCCATATTTGGTCAGCAGATAAAGCACCTGCCTCAAAACCTACATAATTACTACCTTCATAAAATCTTAATTCGTTATTAGAACCTTCAATAGAGATATTTGCATCCGACCGAATTGATAATGCCTTAAGTGTTTTATTAGATACTAAAGCAGATTCTGTATGATTCCAAGTAAATGTAGCCTCACCACTATAATCACCAAAGGTAATTCCAGCACCATTTGCTGCAGAACTTGAAGTTGCTCCACTACCGACTGTAATATTTAAATCTTCAACATCAAGAGTAGCTGTATTTAAAGTAGTATTAGTACCCTGTACTGTTAAGTCACCACTTATTACTAAATCACCTGTTACACTTGCACCAGTAACTGTAGTTGATAATTTTGGTAAGTTATTATGATAGAATACTTGGCCTGCGCCGGAACTAAATAATGCTGAAGTTTTACTTAATGCTGCATTTCCAACTGTAAATGTTCCTGATCTTACCTGTACGTGGCCTGTGCCAGCATCTTCTATAATACTATTAGTACCATCATGATATATTTCTAAATCGTTTCCAGTACCTAAAAGAAGTTTCTTATTATCTACTAGAGATAAATCTCCAGTCATACTAATATCTTCTAATTGTGCTAAAGTTACGTTTCTTGTACCTATAGATACCTCAATAGTAGTACCATTAGGTGGAGCTGTATTAAATGTTAAAGTATTAGTACTGGTAGAATATGTAGATTGTTCTTGATATACACCATCAATATATACCTGAATGTTTTCTTTGACATCTGGATCTGTTGAAAGTGTAAATGCAGTAGTACTTCCATTTCCTGATAAAGTATCTACTGTTATATCAGCAGTACCGAGTACTTTTACAAATGTTGCAATTTGAAGTGTATCTCCTGCATTAGCAGAATTTACTAATACTACGGATGTAGAACTTGTTGCAGTATAATCGGTTCCATTATCTAATAGAATACCATTTAAGAATACTTGTAAAAATCCTGCAACATAAGAAAGAGATTGCGAATTATCATCATTACCTGAAAATGTAGTTTGTCCAGAAGTTGCAGTATAAACATATTCTGACCATACACCTGACTGTTGATTTCCACTACTACCAGAACTTGCGAATGTAATTGAATCACCCGCGGCGTTTGTAGTAAGAGTCATATTAGACCCAGCTACAAGAGTAAGAGTATCAGTTGCCGTATCTGCTACGACATTACTTTGACCAGAAACTGCAATAGTTTTAAAGGCCTCAGATACTGTTCCAGTACCAGGTATTGTAATTGTTTTAGTAGAACCTGAACCAGTAGCGGTAACTCCTGCTCCAACAAAGTTTAATGTAGAAGCAGCAGTAGATAATGAACTACCTTCTTCCTGAACAGTTATTGAAGAACCACCTGCAGCTGCTATCGTAACAGTATCAGTACCTGGGGTAGTAGTAAGAGTAATGTTTGCGCCAGCTGCAAAAGTTAATGTTTCAGTAACACTATTTGCAACAAGATTACTTTGACCGGATACCGCGACTGTAGTATATACGTTTTGGTTTGCCGCTCCAGATAAATCTGTAGAAGGAGCCCATGCTGAACCGTTCCATTTTAATATTTGACCTGTACTTGGTGATGCAGTAGAAACATTACTTAAATCTGATATTACTGCTGCAGCTATTCTAGCATCTGCTCTTGCATTAGTGTAATATAAATTAGTATTTTCTGTAATACCTGAAGTATTAAGTGTAATATCAGCAGAACCGTCAAAAGCAACTCCTGATATATTTCTTGCAGTTGCTAAAATTGTTGCCGTACTAGCATTACCTACTAAATTTGCAGTAATAGGTTTATTAAAGAAAAATCTACCACTAGAATGATCCCATTCTATTCTAGGTATAGTACCCGAAGACCAAGCACCAAATGTTAAACCTGCGCCGTTAGTTGCTGAACTAGTTGTTGCAGCTTTGGCAATAGTAATATTTAAATCTTCTACTTCTAAAGTAGAGGTATTTAATATTGTATTTGTTCCATTAACCGTAAGATTACCACTTATAACAACATCGGCGAATGTTACATTTGAGGTTGTCGCAACTGCTTGACCAATAGATATAACACCACTAGAATATGTGACGCCAGTACCAGCACTTAAATGTGCTCTGACTTCTGAAGCACTAGGCCCTGTATATGTTATAACCCCTGTAGAATTATTATACGATAAAGAACCATCACCACCAGAATCTGTTACAGAGACAGCACCTCTAGCTCTTGCATTAGTATAATATAAATTACTACCTTCTGTTAAATCTGCAGTAGTAGAGCTTGATTCATCTAAAAGTTTTCTCCAACTACCACCATGAGCAAAGTATCCTTTACCAGTACCATGTACATGTGCAAACATGCCGTGATATGTAGATGCACTAGGTAAATTTGCTTCTGCATTATATAAATTACCGAATAGTACTTTTCTACCACCCATATCCAAATCGGAACTTGTAACTGCAGTAATTGCTCTAGCATTTGTAAAGTATAGATTGGTAGTACCTTCTGCTAAATCATCAGTATCAAACGCACCCATATTAACAGCAATATCATTAGCATTAGCAGTAATACCTGTTCCTGCTCCAATATTTAAAGTTCTACTAGTGGTAATATCACCACCACCTGTTAAACCTGCTCCAGCTATTACAGAAACATTTGAATGGTCTACGTGTTCATTAGAAACAAACCCACTTAAATTATCGTGTACTATTTGAGAATCATTTGTACTAAATGCGCCACTTGAATAACTAATGCCTGTTCCTGCACTTAAATGTGCTCTTACTTCCGCAGAAGAGGGCCCAGTATATTGTATTACACCAGTTACATTATTATATGATAGAGAACCATCTCCACCATTATCGGTAACAGAGACTAAACCTCTTACTTGTCCGTCGGTTCTTTCTGTAAATGATACAACACCTGTAGTACTATTATAACTTAAATCACCACCTGCACTTATAGCACTTCTGGCCCTTGCATTGGTAAAATATAAATTGGTGCCTTCTGTTAAATCATTAGTATCAAACCCTGTAAGATTTCTAGTGTTAAAAGATGCAGCATTTCCCATATAACCATGGGCTTGACATTGATAATGTAAAACGGTTGGTGTTAATTCAGTTGCAATAATTTGTGTATATGCACCCGAGCTTCCAGCTGTACCACTAGTAGTAACACCTGTAGAATAAATTGTTGCTTTATTAGACTCGTAATAGAATCTTAAAGGATGGCCTGAGTTTGAACTATCTGACTGGTCAAATATATACGTATTGCCAGGTACTAAATTTAAATGTGGAGATTCAATACCGTTTATTGTATAACCAGATCCAGAACCTTGAGAATAAAAAATATGGTTGTTAGTTTTACTTGCAACTTTTACAGTAAAAGTCTGTGTTGCACTTTTTCTAACTTTAAAATATGAATCTGTTGATGAACCTACCTGAACGACACTATCTAAACTACCTTCAGTAGTTTTCATGTATAGTTTACCGTCGCGGGTATTAAGGGCTAATTCTCCCAGATCCAACTGGGATATTGTAGGGACATTTCCAGCAGTACTAGAACGTCTAAGTCTAATGTTCGTAAGTCTGGCCAATTTTGGCTTCTCCTAATTGTTCAATCTCTATAAAGAGTTAATATATAATTTCATTCACCTCGTATATACGAGCCATATAGATTTATTTATAATCTTAGTAGGTACCGCCGTCTATAATATCTGTTACGAATGGTACTCCTGTACCACTAAACATTACTAAGTCTCCACTGTGAGTACCTGATGCAGTAGCTGAAGAATCAAGTTGATTCATTGCAGTACCAGCTGCATTTGAAACCATTATGGCATCGCCAGTGAAACTTCTTTGTCCTGTACCACCTTCGTCTACTGTTAAACCAGAACCATTTGATAGATTTAATCTACCGGTAATAGTTGTTGCACCTGTAACTTGTAATATATCATCAACTGTTACTGTTCCACCAGCTGAATCAATTACTAAATTACCTGCTACTGTA
>Ga0181379_1000476_pt1 | contig 19794 bp, 25 predicted proteins | sample 2SPOviralmetaG_FD_130115 | JGI IMG/M metagenome (GOLD analysis project Ga0181379, IMG submission 130115) | Marine viral communities from the oligotrophic San Pedro Time Series (SPOT) site, San Pedro Channel, CA, USA - 2 SPOT_SRF_2009-07-10 | ecosystem: Environmental > Aquatic > Marine > Strait... | reverse complement strand
TTGCACACGATGCAGGAGTGTTTCTTGACGATGGGTACTTCGTCCCGCTCGTATCTCTTGGACATGGTGAATCACAACAAAGGAAGAAGTCGTTCAACGAGTTCAGCCTTCGTGCCTTTCAAGTCAAGGTTGTTCTCGTCAGCAAGTGCTACGAGTTCAGCCTTCTTCATGGCCTTGAGTTCACTCTTGGTCTTAGGCATAGACGAGACGAGGTTCACGACCTCTTCAATGTCCTCCTTGGCGTCCTCTGCGAGTTGCTTGATGTCATCCAAGTCGTCAAGAGACAACCCGTCCTCAAGAATCTCGGCGATAGTGTCTTTGTGTTTCAAGTATGCTCGGTATGCCACAGCGGCAACGATGCCGAGCAGTCCAACGATGGTCAGAATTGTTTCCGTTTCCATGCGTGTGCGTGTGCGCCACACCTATTTGAATCAATACGCTCGGCCGAACCAAATAGCCCAGCGGATTTTGCACTCAAGGCACCACTTCTCATAGGGCTTCTCTTTGCACGCTTCTTCACACTCGTCATGCACGCTCATGCAAATAGCCCCAGCGCTTGAAGACCAGCCAAAATCTCATCCAACCTTTGAGCAAGCACCGTTTCGTTCGGTGATGCAGGCTGGGCGAGCGCAGGTGAAATAGGTTGTAGTGCCGAACCTGTCCCATCATCAATTGCACCCGTTGGGGTGGCTCCTAAGAATCCGATTTGCTTCTCACCCGTGGCGCTATTGGAGTCCCGCTTCAATTCCAGCAATCGGTCATTATACGAAACCAATTGGGTGCTTAGCGCACCGAAGGCTATGTCAAATTGTCCTCCATCACGCTGACCTACAGACCAAAGTGGACTGTCAATCGTAGTCCCGTCAGTCGGGAGTGTGTTGTCATTTTGAATGTGCAAGTGGCCGAACTTATTCATCCGAAGGTTGCCCTCGTCTGCTTGGATTCGCAAAGGGAAGTTCCCCGCCCCGACCACATGAAGTGGGTTATCGGGGGTTGTTGTCCCAATCCCAACATCGCCGTCCGAGGCAATCGTCATGGCGATGGGAGGTTGGTCGCCATCCGAGGTTCCGCCCGTTGCGAAGTGAATGCTCTTGCCCCCGTAGGCGTTGGTTATCAGCAGGTCGTTTTGAGCCGACCCCGAGAGAATCGCCGAGGCTCGTTCAAGGGCGATGAAGGCTGAGTGATAGGTGCCGAATACGCCCGAATTGGCCTCTATGTCCCGTAGGTGGAGTATCGGCAATTTTGTATCGGTGTCTGCCGAGATGAGGATGCGGGCGTTGTCGGACGCTGAACTCGCATACGATTTCACTTCCAGCAAGTGGTCCACGCCGTCGGCACTCGGGTCCTCAAGCAGGAGATGTCCCTTGACATGGAGCGTCTCGCTCGGGCTATTGGTGCCGATACCGAGGCGGTTGTTTGCGTTGTCGTAGTGCAAGTTTGCGTCGTCTGAGGTGAAGGCCGCACCGTCGCTGAATTGAATCGCTCCCGCCGCGCCCGAAGGCGGAGTTGCTCCACCACCACCAGCAGGCAAGTCCACCCACGAGAGCGTCCCAGCGCCGTCCGTTTGCAGGATTTGGTCAGCCGCCCCGTCCACCCGTGGCGCCGTCCCAGCGAAGGTGAGAATCTCCTTGGTCGCACCCCACCCGTCCTGCACATCTTCCTCTCCGCTACGGAAGAACAATGGAACCGTATCAACAGAGGACGAGCCACTTGAGGCCGACGACCATATTTGATACGCCCTATAATTGTCCGACCAGCCCTTCATCGTTATGACTGCATCCCAAGTGTTCGGTGAACCCGTGATGTCGTCGGTGAAGTCAAATGAAACTGCTTTGTCGGTGAACTCGTTGGGGTGAACCTCTCCATCGTCCCTTGAATCACGGATGCGAAGTTCGTTCACGCCACCATCTCGGCCCACCTTAACACCCTCTCCCCGAATCCACTCCTTGACCTCGGTGAAGGTTATTTTCCTATTGGTCCCATTAGCCCCGTCGTCCAAGAGGAGGAGGTCGGCATCAGCAATCGCCGTGTTCGCCGTCAGCGCTGAAATGTCAATCGTGTTCCCATCTGCACCAGCGGGTCCTTGCGGGCCAGTAGGACCAGCAGGGCCAGTCGCCCCGTCTGCTCCGTCAGCGCCAGCGGCACCAGCAGGGCCAGTAGGACCAGTAGGGCCAGTAGCACCCGCCGCACCATCCGCACCATCAGCACCATCAGCACCATTGTTTCCAGCGGGACCCTGTGGACCGACTGGACCTTGAGCACCATCACTACCGTCAGCGCCAGCGGCACCAGTAGCACCTGTTGCACCAGTAGGGCCAGCAGGGCCAGTAGCACCGTCGGAGCCATCGGCTCCTGCGGCTCCTGCGGCTCCTGTTGCGCCAGCAGGACCTTGGATTCCTTGAGCGCCATCTGCGCCTGCGGCACCATCAGCACCAGCGGCTCCGGCAGGACCAGTCGCTCCCGTTGAACCAGTAGCACCTGTTGCACCTGTTGCACCATCAGCACCAGCCGCTCCGCTCGTTCCTGTGGCTCCTGTGGCCCCCGTTGGTCCGGCTGGACCTTGGAGACCCCGAGGACCTTGAGCGCCCGTAGAGCCTGTTCCTGTGCCTTCTGCCGCTATCAAGCCAGCCTGCAAGCAACGATACCTCAATTGTTTGTAGGTCTCGGTCTTGAACACAGGCAAGCCAGCGGCCACCAGCAGGGCACGAAGTTGCTCGGGTGTTTGCATCAGCGAACCTCCCACACATCAAACGACATGAGGCCCGAACGGTAGTTCATGAACGGCTCGTCCTTGTCTACTGATGGTGGGGCATTCATCCCAAAGAGGGCGGTGAGGTATCGGTGAGAATCACCCTTTGGTTGGAGTAGCGAGAATGACTCGTCCGCCATCTCAATCGTCCACTCACCTTCCTCTTCTATGAGTTCGGCGACACAGCAGAGGTTATTCCAAGCGTCCACTTGGAACACCGAGGTCATCACGACCCCATCGTCTGCTTCTACCGTCCACGCCATCATGACCATTCACCCACAAAGTCTGCATCAAAAGACACGACTGCCTCGTCGTAGTCAATGTTCTGCGCCTTGGGGTTCTTTTCGGTTTCTCTTGGCATTTGCGTGATATGGTGGTAGAGTGTCTCTATGAGGTCCAGCGGGTTGTAGTCCGCTCCCTTGGACACTTGAATGCGACCCGTACCCTGTCGGTCGGTGAACTTGAAGGTCCATATGCCGGACCCCGAAGTCTTGACCATGATAGCCGGTTGGTCTTGGTCGCTCGGCAGGTAGCCGTGCATTTCCATAGACTGCTTGCCTGCAACAACCCAATTCATCGCCATGTTTGCGTCGTCCTCGTCGTGCATTGATGGGTGTTTCGTAGTCGGGGTTCTTGAGGATTCATGATGCTCGTGCAATCGGGGAGACTGTTTCCCAGCCATCCTCGTCGTGCTCAACGGACGCATCCTGTCGTAGGCATGTGATGTGCGCTGGCTGTGCCTTGCGCTCCCTACACTCGGCCCAAGCGGCCTCGAGAGCGGAACTCAACGACCCGTCGTGGGTCAGTTCAATGGTCTCGTGTTCAAATCTAATCGTGATGAGATATTGCATGTTTGGACTACGACACCCACCTATTTCAAGACAGAGGCTCTCGGAGGTATTGGCCCCACTTTGGAGTCAAGCCGACCAAATCTCGTCCCATGTCGGGTCTCGGAAGTCGCCTTCAAGCAATTGCATGATGCCTCGGAACCGCCGAACCAAGTCGGCCTTCTCCTTCTCCAACGCCTTGAGTTCTCGCTGAATGTGTGGGTCGCTCATGCGCCCCCACTCGCCGTCGCCCGTGATTCGCTCGGGGGACATTTGACACTCAATGTCAAGGATTTCAGCAAGGCAGGCCGCTTTGTGTTCTTCAAGGATGTTCGCCATGATACACCCATGGGGGGTCCCCTATATATAGATGTCGGCCGATAGTGTTCACCGCTTTGCGTGAGATGCTGAGTTGGCCTTGGATATGAGTTCGTCCCAGCGACTCTTGCCCTCCCACCGATGGAAGTTCACACGGATGGCCTGTGCACTCGCCTGTTGCTTCTTGCGCTTGGCGTTGGCATCCTCGGGTGAGCGGCTCATCATTTCGCCCTTGGCGTTGCGTGGTTGGATTCGGTGAAGCATGTCTCGTCTCCAAGGCACGGCGTTGCATGTTCGCTTGGGTTGCAGTTGTCCGATGGCGGCATGAATCGTTTCGTCAGCGGCGGCAGTCGCCCACTCGCCGTCAGCGTATTGCTCCCGATAACCCAGCAGTCCGAACCACATGTCTTGAGTGTAGAACACGGTGAATCCCCAATCAACCGAGCAATCCTCGGACTTAGCCAAGAAGGTGTCAAGGTCAAGACCGAGCATGTAGAGGTTGTCAAGTGTCTCGTCGTCGCTAACGCTGAGCGCCGCTTTGCCGACTGCGTGGATGCCCGTGCTCAAATCCGTGCCTTCCCATTGGAAGGGCACCCAGCCAGTAGAGAGTTGCAGGCCGAGACGGACGGTCCAAGTCGTTTCATTCCTCATCGTTTGAAGGTAGGCTGTTGGCTTTTTCGTCATGGTCATTCCTCGGAGCGTTGGGTGAGTCGGCAGAGATGTAGAGTCCTGTTTTTCGGACACCGTGTTGCGTCAAGCCTGCGGCTTCCAGCAGTTCACGACCGACACGGCTTCCTGCCTCGCCGAGGTATATCACTTCTCCTCCCCGTTTCAATTGGTTGATGACGGCACCGACCTCTCGGACGGTGGGCATGTTGCGTGAGTAGGTCATTTTGTCCAGCAGGTCGCCAGCAACGAACGGGGCGCCGTTCATGTCCTTGATGGCCTGTCGGACCAAGCGGTCTCGGAGAATGCCTTTGGAATTGCCTCTTGCCATCAGCCTCATCTCCTCATTAGTCGTTGAACCATCTTGCCACAATCGTCGCACCATTGTTCGCACGAATCCAACATGAATCTCGGAGGATATTCACCCTTCAAGGTGAGGTTCCTACTTGCACAATACTTACACTTCACTTTCAACATTTCAGACCACCGCCCTCGTGTCCACCATGGTGGAGAAGCCGTAGGTCTGCTCGCAGAACGCCTTGGCGTGGTCCAGCGAATAGAACAACATGCGCTGTGTTTCTTTGCAGGTCGTCCAGCGGTGTGGGGCGGGAACCCACTCTTGGTCGTAGGTGAAGCCATGTTCCATGGCTATCCATCGGTTGTGCTCTGAGCCAAAGTGAACAAACCACATGGTTCGCTCGGCGAATTGCGAGTGGTGTTTGGTCGTTTTCGCCATGACGGTGTGAATCGGGGTGATTCGCCAAAATGCGTCTTGCGGGAGATTGTGCGGTCCGTGCTCACTTTTGACCTTGAAGGTGCTTGTAGCGCCGTTCTCCCATTCCCACCTTGGTGCGTGCCCTTTGGGTATGTTGTGTCGGTTGTCGGTCCATGTTAGGTTGCTCATGTTATACCCCTATGTGCCCCACCTATATAGTCATTCCGCATGAAGGATTTCATGAATCCGTTCAGCGGTCTTCTTGCCGATGCCCTCAATCGCCGAGAGGTCCTCCACGGTCGCTCCCGTGAGGTCGGCCAGCGATGGGAACGCCTCAACGATTTTCCGACGGGTCTTGATGCCGACCTTCGGCAGAGCCTCAATGATGGCGTTCCGATACTCAGTCGCCTTGGGCGAACGAGGTCGGGGAACATAGAGGCGAGAGGTGTCGTCGTCTATTTTGTCCATGATTTTGCGGACGATGACTGCGGCGTCCCACTTATCGGGGACGAACAGAGGTGTGTAGCCTACGGCGCACAGGGCGGCCACAAAGCCAGTCAATACCTGCTCGCTCACGCCACGCTCGTGGACCTCGTTCTTGATGTCCTCGTAGGACTTGGTGATGATGAGGTAGGAGTGTTCTGCCTCCTCACGCATCGCGCCCAACTGGCGTAGCCAGCGGTCGTCAAACAGGCTGTCCATGAAGTCATCTTCCTTGCGCTCCACGCTTGTGGTGCCACCTTTCATGTCGCCATCCCCCGTGCTGAGGTGAGCGACCTCAAAGCCAAGGTTGCTGAAATACCCTATCATGAGAGGGTGTTCTCGGTGGTCGCTGCATCGGTGAATACACAACATTTCCGTGAGGATAACCTCGCCGACTTCAACGCGCCCTGCGTGGTCGGGACCCATCGCTCTCAATAGCCCCAACTTGTTCCCCAATGTTCCCTTCTTGAGTAGGTCCTCTACCTTCGCTGGGTCGTCTTTGATTTGGTCCATTCTCTTGATTCTCACTTTTTCTTCCTCCATCGTCGTTTGATGATTCGCTGTGGCTTGGCATCGCCCATGTCAATGAATCGTGGGCACACTTCCCCGACACAGCACCCCTTCGCCTTGAGCGTAGAGCAGTTAGGGAACGAGACAAAGCGGGGGTCGTCAAAGAGAGTCCTCATTTGGTATTGGCGGTGTTCGGTGTTGTGTAGGTCCACATAGCCCATCCTCGTGCCGAGTTCAACCCACACTTCCTCAAACGATTCAACGGTCATGCCGATGGTCTTAGCAAAGAGAGCCGAATAAACACGGCTGGAATGGCTTGGATTGCGTCGCTTGAGTTCATTGACCACTCCCATGCACCTGTCGTCTAACGAGGCCGTGAAGGCCGCTGTGGCGCTCGCCATGTCGGTGAACCCGAAGTCGGTGTGAATCACAGGTCGTATCTCAGTCTCGGGCTTATGCAATTTGACCTCAAGCAGAGCAATGAGTTCTGGCAGGGTCAGTCGCTCACCCACCACTTCGGGGAGGGCATATCGGGGCCGATAGGACAACCCTTCAATGTCCGAGTGGGACATCGTGTTGAGAATCTCAGCCGATACCGGCATAGAGTGCCGACCCGATTTGTCCCCATGTCGGTTGATGTGTGGAGTGAACGGGAACCGGCAAAGCCGCTTGGGGTCGCCTGTCGTTTGCTCGTCCAGCGTGTTGAGGCCGAGCGTCTTCTTGAGGTGAGTCTGCGTTTGATTCACGAGTGTCTTGAGAGCATCAGCGCTCCCGTCCCTGTGGTCAAATCGGAAGCGGGTAGGTTTGTGGACAATGAAGAGGTGGTAGCCCTTAGAGCCGCTATACTGGACCCAATGGGCCACATTCAGTTCGGTGAGGTATTGAGCAAGACGCTGAGCGTCAGCAAACGAGTTCTCCGGTTTTGTCTCGTGGTCAAAATCAAAGAAGGTGAGGCCATAGATGATTGAGCGGGGTATCTGCTTGCCGTTGTCAAACACGAGGTTCTCGTAGCCTGCGGTGCTGATAAAGCACGACGACTCACCCCACCACTCGTGGAACGCCTTGTAGGCTTGCTCGCTTGCATAGATGAATTGCTGGCGGGGATTGCCGACCGCTCGGGGCCAATGATTGAAACCGAGAGCCTCGGTCAATTCATCAACCTTGGCGGGCGTCAGCATACCCCGTAGGGGTGCACCCACCTATTTCAATCCACAATGCTAACGACATAGAAGTGGATGAGGGTCATGGGTTGGCCGCTGATGTAGCAGTCGTCCGCCAGCATGGTGAAGGTGATGGAGGCTCGCTTGAACCCCTTGGCGTAGGTGGCCTGTTTGCCGCTCACACATGAGAAGGCGTAGTTCAGACTTGGGCTGGGGCTGGGCAGGGGGTTAGACACTTTGAAGCGGCTCATGGTTAAGGGTATGGGCCACACCTATATTAAAGCATCGCTCAAAGGAGCATGAAATGTGGGTCCGTCTCCTCTTCATCCTCGGGGTCAAAGTCATAGGCAACCAGCCATGGGGTGATGCGAATGCCGAACAAGCGGTATGCTCGGAACATGAACATGAAATCAATGTTCAACACACTCTCCGTAGCACCGTGCTTCACGGCGTCCTTGGCGATGTGGTGCATGGCTTTGCCGAGCGGTGTGCCGAGCGGCACTTCGTCATGGAGAACGGTGAATGACCCCGTGTCGGTGGCGTTGATGTAGCCTTGGTATTCACGCTTGAATGGTCGGAGCATGTTTAATCGTATGCGCCACCCCTATATTAAGATAGCGGTCAAAGGTATTCCACAGGGAGCGATTCAATTTCCTTTCGCAGGGCACGGAACTGCTTGATGGCTACAATGACCAATAGCCACCAAAGGACCTCCAACACGACCAAGGCCCCGACGACATCAAGCACCGAGACCAGCCTCCCGAACGAACACCGCCGTGTAGGGCGTGCGGTCAGTATTGCCACCTTGACGGTTGTAGTCAAACGACACCATACGGCCAACAAACAACTTCTCAGCGGCCACACCTGCATAGTTCACATCTTGGTAGGCGAACTCCACGAGAGAACCCGATAGTAGCAGTTCCTCCATGAACGCTATGTCGCTGTCTTGTGTGGATTTAAGGAACATACCCGAGAGCGTGAACTCATCGCCACGCTGGCCCATGTCCGATACCTCGGGATAGACTGCATCCAAAATGGGTGTTCTCGTGAGCGTAGCGGACCGTGTTCGTCGGAAGGACGATGGCTTAGTAGAGAGTGTGAGAGGGACCACCAGCGTTGCAGGAAGTACCTTCACGACGGCTTTCGCTGTCGGACTGTTGGAGGTTCCGTCGTTCACCACCAGCGTGGCCATGAACTCACCAGCCTGTGCATAGGTGTGGTCTTGATGAACTGCGGCACCGCTCACACTTGACGACCCATCTCCGAAGGTGAAGGTGTAGGAACTGAGTGATGACCCTGTGTCAATGACATAGGAGTCAGAGCCATCAAACCGAATCGCTTGACCAGCACGCACCATGGACGGCACGGCACGCAGAACTGCTACGGGTTCGGCCGCCACGATAGTTGCTCGGAGAATATCGCTGGCAACACTCTCGTTGCCGTTGTCATCCTTGGCGAAGACTGTGATGTCGTAGGTCCCGCCAGCGGGGCGCGTTGAATAAACATGAGATATGTCGTAGGTAGCGCTTGTTGCGGGAGCCAAGACTGGAAGGTAGTCGGTCGCTGACCCATCTCCGAAGTCTGCCTTGAGGTGTGTGATTTTGCGGTCGGGGTCCGTGGTGTCTCCCTGCATCCGTAGAGAAATGATGTGCCCCACTTTGGTCGTGAAGGTCTGCGTTCCCGAGGTGCTAATCGTGGTGGCTGTGGAGCCGTCATAGGTGTTCCCAATAATGGTTGCCTCACTCGTAGGCTTGTGGTCATAAAAGATGGAGTACGAACGCACGATAGGCAACGACGACCAATCAATCGGATGGAGGGTCGTGTCTTCCGACGACGGGATGAAGAAGTTGAACCGAATGACGAATCCACTTGCTACAACCGAGGCTGGCAGGCCCGAGAGGTCAATGGACCCTACGCCACCGAGGAAGTCGGGGTCAAGGTTCTCATAGCCTGTGATGGCGGTTGATGCCTCTTGAGCGATGGTGCTTGAAGTCGGTGGTTCAAGGAGCGTGATGGTGATGCGATTTTTGTTGTCCACATTGATGTTATCGGCCTCAATAGATAATGAGGAATAGCGTGCTGGGGTTATGCTTGGTGCCTGCTGAGTGAGCGTATCAACCGTGAACGGGAGCATGGCGGGAGTTGGGATTTGACGCATGACGAGTTCGTCAATGCTGAAATCAACATTGGAAGTTTGAAGCGCTGGGTAGTCGGCTCGGCTCATGCGGTTTCCGCTCGTTTTCAAAGACGCCATGGCCGCTGGGAACTCATCGGGATAATGGTTGGTGATGCCCGCCCAAGTGCTGGGTGCTGTTCCATCAATTTCCATGAATCGGTCTGCTGGGTGGCGAGCGTTGGTGAATGAAGTGTCGTCTCGCTCCCCGTGAATCAGCGGCTCCTCTCCGTTAAGGTGGTCGTATTCGGAAGGAACAAGCGTTGCACTCCCTCCGTTCGTGAGCCAATACGGGCGACGGTCCGTCATGGCGAAGGCGTTGCACGATTTGAACTGCAACCCCCACACGGGTTCGTCTGCGCTTATGTCCGTTCCAATCGTCGTGCCGTTGAACACCAGCGTCATGCCGCCCGCTGTGAACACCGAGCGCACTTTGTTGGTTCCCTCCGAGAAGGAGAAAGATGGACCTTGACCGAATCCTGTTCCCATGCGACCAAAGCCAGCCGCCGAGGGCAAGATGAACTCTCGGTTGCCGACCCAATCGGTGCTCGTCCAATGGGTAGACCCACCGAGGAACCAAATGGACGGTCGGTTGGCGGTCGTTTGAAGTGGGTATGGTGGCTGTGATGAATCCGAATGAGGGGGCGTTGTGGGGAGTCGTGAGGCGGCGGTGTCAATTGGGAACCCAGCCCAATTCGGGTTATCGCCTGCAACGGCATTTGCGACTCCTGCGGCCTTTATCCAATCACGATGTAGAACAGCAGGATTAGGGGATGGAGTGATTGTGAGGTCTCCCCCTGCGTGGTCCACGAACCCGTCCTTGCGATAAACACCAGCGCCCGTGGTGCCATCCCAGCGTGGTCGGAACCCAAAGCCCATGTCCCGATTTGTTGTTCCGTAAATCATGTGATGGCGACCAAGCATTGACTCAGCATCGTTCATGTCAAAGTCAATCATGACCATGCGGTTGTCTTGATTCGGGATGAACGCCGTGAACTCAATGTCAAGGAACACGGGTGAACAACCAATCTCTGAGAGTCCAATTTTAGTCGTCTCTTTGTAGGGTGGAACCCGATTGGACAACCCAGCACCCGAATCATATCCAGACCATACCCCGCTTTGCAGGGTTGGAGACATAGAAAGGCGGGTTCCCATGCGCTCGTGAGCGGGCCATGGTCGGTTGCGTCCGAAGGTCCACCCCGAGGGCTTGATGTAGTCCCAAGCGTGGCGGCCCGTGTTCCCGTCAATGTAGGACCAAAGCGGTGTTGAGACACCCCTGTGCGCCCAACGGTCGGGTCCACCAATCATCGCCCGCCGCCCTGTCCCATCCTCGTCTCGGTCAAGGTCGGAGCGCAGGCGCCACATTGAATCCACGATGTTGGTTGGCACGACGGCCGTGTTCCCATCCTCGCCTGTTGAATTGTAGCGGGTGCATAGGTCGTGCCCCAGCGGTGCAGGAACTCGCAGAGAACCGTTGCCCGAGGTGATAACAGGCGGGGCTGATGGAATGTTCTCGTTTGGGACTACATCAAGCGTTTGAATGTGAATGGAACGAGGCACGGGTCGGTTGCCCGTGAACTCTCCGAGGTTATCCACCGTGGCGGTCTCTGCGATGGTGATTCGTGTTGGAGCGGTATCGTTGCGAGACGAGGCGGGCGGGACGCTGAGGTCCCCCTGTCCCATCCCTGCTTGATAACCCGTGCCTATCGTGGCGGAAGCCGCTCGTCCGTCGGTGGTTTGGAAGTCGGTTTTGGGAACAACAGGGTTCTTGGCCGCTGAACTGTTCACCCCCGTTATACCTGTCTCCATAGAACCGTCGTATGGGTTGGCGCTTCCTACCCTGTCGGCGAAGTAGGTGTTGAAGGCAATCTCGGGTCCACCCGCTCGTCCAGCGCAAGCAGTCGCCCCCGCCGATGGGACATAGGATGCTACAACAGGCAATAGGTCGGGGTGCACATTGAATCGGTATTCAATCTCGTTTGTGAACTCAGTCTCGTTCACCCCCGAGACAATCCACCAACCGTTGCAGTCCGAAGCCACAGTAGCGTCGGGCTTCCGTCGCTTGTCATAGCGAGTGGGCCAAATGTTGCCCGTGGCCTTCCGCATATCGGTGCCTGTCCCCAGCACGCCATCCAGACCTTGGATGTAGATGGCTTGACCTACATTGACGGGGAAGGTATGCTCGGGTTCGGATGATGAAACCACATCGGAAACTCGGATGCAAAATTGTTTTCCTGTGTGAGGTGGTACGGCCACGAGGTCTTTGTCGGCCACCTCAACGGCGAGAATATCCAACGGCATGGAGTTCGGGGGCACCTCATAACGCAGGGGGTAGTTTGTTCCTTCGTGGTCAGCCAAGACGGCGTGCGTCCAATTGCTTCCCTGTGCTCGTGGGGTGATGGGTCCTTGCACGAAGTCAAAGAGTGGGTATATGCCCGCTGGGTATTTTTGGCTGTTGTCAAGACCCGAACTGTCTCCCGCTCCCGCCCTACCGTTCCATGTCAAATACATGGTGTCCGTGTTCACGCCGCCAAGCGTTCGGCTGGCGTCGTAGGAATAAGGGATGATAACGCCGTCCTTGAGCGAATAGGTGCCGTCCTTAAGGAAGCACGCCAGCGCCATGGCCATGCGGTATTTTGGCGCAGGGCAGTCCGAGGAGTCTTGACTCGTCCACACGGACCTTCGTATGTTCGTTGCGTTCATGGCTTTGTTGGAGTTCCGTTGGTGGTCCCCACTCGTTCCGTATTTTTTGTAGTCAATAGTCGCCGAGTCCTCACCTTCGGGGTCGGTGTCATATCGGCTAATCCCGTTCTTGTTCCATCGGCTCTGATGCCCACCCCAAAGCGTCATTGAACCTGTTATGTTCTTGCTCAATTGGTTGTTATCCAGCATCATAGGCATGAACACCGTAGCCCGATAGGGAACTGTGGTCGGCAAAGCGCCTGTGTTCGTGATTCGTGGGTCGGTCTCAATGTCGGGGAATGCCGTGGTTTGAGGGACACGAACTCCATGGGGCAAGAACGCCTTCTTCTCCGTATCGCCCGACGCGCCGATGTGGCGGTAGGTGTCAATCACCTCGGCAAGTTCCTGCACGGTCATGAATACGGGGTATGGCCCCGTGCGTGTGCCGTTCATCGCCACATCATCCATGTCGGTATCAACGGTTATGCCGCCGTTCTGAGAGTTTCCACTACTATCGGTGTAGTTCATGTTCACCGAGCCTGTGAAAACCGACCTGCTGGGCGCAATCAACATGATGTCGGTTGATGTCCCGTCGGCGTGGTTGATGGTGCACTTTGGCGTGAATGTCCCCGACCCGCTTATCACGATGGTCGGCGTTGTCCCGCTCACATCAGTCCCATCATCATTGATTGCCTCAACACGAATGCCCGCTACACGAGACTCGTCGCCATCATCGTCTTCGTAGGTCCCGAAGTTCGTTCGGAACAGAACTGGGTCCACCGAGATACCGAGAACTCCGTCGTCCTTGATGAACGCAGGCCACCAGCGTTGTAGTTCAGCGAGGTCGCTCTTGACACGACTGAACTTTTGGGTGGGCTTCTTTTGAAATGATGCCATATCAAATCACCCCTCGTGCGCCCCGTAGCAGTTCTTGCCGGATGATACGAGGCATCTCATTGGACATGAGCGCTCGCACCTCGGCAATTGACATGTTGGAGCCACCATTTATCACAATGTCGCCAATGTTCACTTCCATGCCACCCAGCCCAGCCTGCTTCGCTAAGGCGTCTCTACGGCCTTCCTTTCCTGCACCAAGGGGTATGACTACCTCGGGGCCTGCTTCGCCCACCAGCCCCACCGTAGGGCCATTAACGAAGCCACCGTCAGCGAACTGTGCTACCGCATCTTGGATGCCTCCCGAGAGGGGGTTGTTGAATTGGTCTGAGGCAATACCGCCAGTTCCCAATAATCCTGCGGTCAAACCTCGCTCAGCGGCCCTACCCATCGTTTGACCCATGAGACCTCGGCTCAACCCAACCGCCGCTCCACCTCCAAAGCCAACGGCGGTGATTCCACCGCCGATAAAGGCGTCCTTGAAGCCGACGGCGAATTGCTTTCCAGCATCCTTCCCCAAGTCAGCGGCCTTGCTGAATGAACCCTTGCCGAACAATGCCTTGAGGCCCTCAGCAACCGCCATGAAACCAATCACAAGACCTTGAATCATTTGCCCTATACCGCTCAATAACTGCAAGACGGGGGACAGCACGGCCATGAGGATTCGGAACGCACCAGCCAACAGGACGACGATGGGGACGATGGCCTTCAAGGCTTGAATCATAGATGGGAGCATATCAAGCACCATGGGGACGATGATTTTCATAGCGCCCATGATGGAGAGTCCGAGTTCCTTGAACAGGGGCATATTGGCCTTGAGTGCCTGCTGAATGTCGTCCTTGAACAAAACCGCCATCTCGGTGAGCATGATAACGAACGGGCGGCCCACATCAAGCATCCCTTCTTGGATGGCCGAGACGAACAGGAGGAGGGTCTCTTTTGCTGAACCTCCGTTCTCCACGACTCGTTGCAGAGAGTCGGTGTAGTCCTTGGTGGCGTTGGTGGCGTCCTCGTTCTCCTTGACGAGTTCATGGAACGCCTCACGCTGGCTTAGAAGGGCGGCGACGGCCGTTCCACCACGAACACCGAATATCTCAAGGATTTGCGTTGTAGTGGCCCCAGCGCTCGCCAATTGGTCCAGCACATCGCCAAGGCTCGTGATGCCCGTTGTTTGTTGCTCAACCGTTTTCGTGAGCGTCTTGGACTGTTCCTCAAGCGCCTTCTCTTGTTCCACGACAATGCTCAGCGAGCGTTGCTTCTTCATGCGTTCCAAGTCAAGTTCCATTTCACTCACTCGGAGTGAATCGTTGGTCTCGGTGAGCCGCTCAATCTGCGCCACTTCCATGTCGGTGAGTTCTCGGTTGCTCCGAGAGGCTCGTGCCCTAATCTGCTCAATAGCCAGCGTGTTGGATTTCTGCTCAATGCTGAGGTCGTTCATCTGCCCGTTGAGAATCTTGAGTTCGTCGGTGAGCGCCGACGACTCCACCTTCGTTCGGTCCAATTGAGTGGCCACGCCCGAGAGAGTTTGCCTTGCCTGTTCACCCGCTGGACTGAGAACTTGGATGGAGAGGCCGAGGTCGTTGATGGCCTTCTGAGAGTCAAAAGTGGGCTTGAGCAATTTGTTGATGGCCATACGCATACCTGTGCCCGCAATCGTTCCACGCAGGCCAGCGTTGCCGAGAGCACCAATGGCGGCCGCCGCTTCCTCAATCCCGACGCCTGCGGCGTGTGCTACGGGGGCAAGGAACTTCATGCCCTCACCGAGGCTGATGATGTTCACATTTGACCGAGTGAAGGTTCGTGTCAGCACATCGGAGACATGGCTCAATTCGCTCATCTCCATGCCGAACGCCTTGACACCAGCGATGCCGATGTTGGTTGCGGTTTGAATGTCGGTTCCACCAGCGATGGCGAACTTGACGAGGTTCTCCAACGCCTTCTCTGAAATCATCTCCTCGGCGTTCACACCAGCGATGGCGAGAGCATTGGCCGCCTCGCCGACTTGAGCGGCTGTGAATCGGGTCGTTGAACCGACCTTCCGAATCTCCGTCTCAAGGTCGCTCATTCCTTTTGCATCTTCTCCGAGAATCGCGCCCGTTCGGGCCAGCGTGTCGTTGAACTCAACGAACAGGGTGGCCGACCGTTGAATCACGGTGGCCATGGCCTTGGCTGAAATCGCCACGGCCGCGAGGCCAATGCTTGTGGGCGACAATGCCGCACGGGCGACGGTTCCGAAGCGAGAAGCGGCCCCACCAGCGGCATACATGGACGCCGACACAGCGGTCATTTGCTTGCGGAACTGAATCGTGTCTGCCAAGACCTTGATTCGTGCTGTTGTGTCCGCCATTATCTACCCACCATGCTACGCGCTCGTGCTTGTTGAGTTGCTTTGCGTTGCTCGTTATTGACTCTTCGGTTGGCTTCCGACTTGGAAGCAAGTAGGAAAAGAGAGTCCCGTTGGTCCAAGGCACGCCATTCAGCAGGAGTCATACCGAACTCGCTCAGTAGCGAGAAGAGGAATTGCCCCTCGTCCGATTGGGCGAGGGCTACTATTCCCCCAGCACCCCACCACCCTCGGATGTACCAAGCGTGGCGGTTATTGCCGTAGATAACTGGGCAATGGTAGTGAGTGGGAGTTGCTTCAACTTGCTCCACGATATTGACGAATCACATTTCCTCATCATTTCGGAGACCATCAGCAAACCCAGCATCTCCGCTCGGTCGCCTTCGTCTTTCACTCCCTTCATCTCGGGATGGCTCTTGAGCACTTGATATTCACCAGCGCTCAAGGGCTTGACCTTGATGATGTCCGTTCCGAGACCGAGATGTGAAACATCCACATCAATCTCATTTCCTGCTTGCTCAATTGCGTTATCCAGCCATGTCATAGTGTGTGCCTCCTATGGTGAGACTGTATCAGTCCCGTCCGAAGGAAAGTGCCTCAAAGGTGGCGTTAATCATCAACGCTCCCTCCGAGCCTGCTTCAATGCCCTCAACGGACAGGTCGGTGAATACACAGTTCGTCAAGGTGTAGGTGTTGGTGCCCGTAGCGGCGCCACCAGCACCGTCGCCATCGTTGTCAAAGGTGATGTCAAACAGGGCGTCGGTGTTGAAGTATGTGTAGAGGGTTGTGTCAGCGATACCCCAAGCCTTCTTGAGTGTGCCCGATGCAGACTTCAAGCCACGAGTGTGGGAAGTGGCGTTCTTTTGGTTGAGTTCCACATACTTGCCCGTTGCCGTGGCGAGTGTGAAGTCTCCCGAAACGAAGCCAACAAGGCTTGACGAGACGGTGATGGTCGCTGTTATTCCCGTGAATGAGTGGACGGTCATGCTCCTTTGTTTGCCAAGGTGGTTCTTAACGACTGCGATAGACTGCCACCTTTGTGTCCTGTTTGTCCCATGCAACACGAATGGTCGGGCTGATGATGATTCGGCTCACGAATCGGCGGGCTTGCTTCTGCATGAATAGAGATGGGTGGCCACCCCTATATATACTTGTCGGCCTATTGATTTGATGGGAACACACAATACCACCCGCCGTTGTCCGTGCGTGGGTGCTCAGCGATGAGAAGGAACCCGAACTCCTCGCTGAACTCACGGAGCACTCGCTCAAATGACGAGGGTAGGGTCTTGGCGTAGCGTCCATTGAACGACATGAGCATCGTGGCTCGCTCGCTGGACTTCTTGAGGAACACCCTCGTGTCCCCGTTGTCCAAGACGAACAAACGAAAGTCGTCCCGACGCTTGGCTCCGAACCTGTGCTCAAGCCACGACTCCATGGAGGAGCGGTTGGGTTTGACGAAGAGACGGATGTTCACCGTTTTCAACCGAGCACCTCACAGGACATGCGAACGGGGAACACGGCGGTGTAGGAAGCCAAGACGGACGCTTGGTATTTGAGTTCCTTGAGGGTTGAGTCCCATCCCATGAGAGGCACACGGCCCGCTTGGAACGCCTTGACATAATGAGTTTCCTCGTGCTCGTTGTAGCCAAAATAGACGGGAAGCCATCGGCCGTTTGTGTAGGTAGGGTGGTGCACGGTCATGCTCCATCCTTTGCACGGTCGTCCGTTGTGTGTGGTGCTCTTGAACAGGCAAACGGTGGTCTCGCCACGGAACATACCCGTCGTTGAATAGGCTCCGTCGTGGAGGTTTGCGAAGTAGCAAAGGCCACCTTCGCTTCCGTATTGTCCCACGCTCGTTGCTTGATGGCGGGTCCACAGGAGTTCACCTCGGCGGGAATTGTGTCGGGCAATCTCGGGCATGGTGGTCAGGGTTAGGTTGGTCATGTTCTACCCTATGGGCCACTCCTATATAAGGATGCCGCCTATCAATCCAGCAAACTCTTGAGAGTATCTGCTGATGACTTGATTTCGGTTCGGAGACGGTTCTCGTAGGCCATGCGGACTTGCTCGTCCGTGATGCCTGCTTGAGCGATGAGGAGGTCAATGCAGACCATCATGCGTAGCGTGCTCTTATCGTCTTCCGTTAGGCCGAGGGCCTCCTCTGCTGTGTCAATGAATCGTTCGTCTGCTGTCATGTCTATGTCTCCTTGATTGCCTCTGTTGCGACTATGGTTGTGGCTCCTGTCGTGCACTCTACGACGAGGAACTGCCCTTTGTGGTGCTTGGACACCTTGAACACATCGCCAGCGCCGTTAAGCACGCTTATGAGCGATTTGAGGGTATCGGTGAAGGACACGGTGAACGGACCACCCGTTCGCTTGAGAACCTCAATCGGGGACCACGAGCGAGTCGTCTTGCCATTCCAATGGCCAGCCCGAGCCTCGGACTTGGCATCAAACGACACGGAGACATAGGGTGCTCCTGCCGTCTGCATTTCCATACTTGCCTTGGTGAGTTCGGGGAGAGCCAGCGTGGCCGTGTAGGTCGGTGGCTCGTTGTCAAACATCGGGAACAGCCGATGTCCCGTTGCTGTGTCATGAGGAAGCACATTCCTGTCGGGGATAGTCATGCAGTCTTCCTCGTCGGCAGGCATAACCTCGGCGCCTCCATGGTCCTTGGTAGTGATGGCAATAGGCTCGTTGGCCGCAGTCGTGAGTCGGACCGCGCCCCCTCGGGACTTGGCTCGGATGAGGTCTGAGAGTTCCTTCGGGTTGCACACGATAACGCATGGCTCCTTGACCTTGAGGCCACTAATAACCCATTGGTTCAGTAGCACCATCAGCGTCTTGCCTGCATTCATTGTCCAGCAGGTTGCCCCCTTCGGTTCAAAGAGCACCTTCACGGGCACCGCAGGGTTGTCCATGGCCAGCCGAGCAAAGAATGCGGCCAGCGCTGGCCCGTCCGCTTCAATGCGAGCGGTGCGGGACACCTGTGAGTTCGGCGTGAGCATACCCCCAAGGGGTCGCCCCACCTATTTCAATCACCAGCAGTCGCCCATCATGTTGTAGGCCATGAAGTCGTCGCCACCGTAGGGGTCGTTGGCAATTTGCTCTTGGAGTCTCATGTCCTCGTCGTATTCGTATTGGGCTTGGGTTGGGAGAACTTCTCGGCTGATGATGAGGTCGTGTCGCTCGTCAATGAGAGTGCTTGACTCGTCGCCCAATTTGTCAAATTGATGGACTGCCTCGGGAGTGAAGTCATTCACGATTTCCATGCGCTTGGCTTCAATGGCTCGGAGTTGCTCGGTCATAGCGTTGATTTGCTTCGTTGCTTGCTCTTGGGTCTTGGGTCTTGGAGTCATGTTGGTTCGCCTCATGTAGTCCATGGGGGCACTCCTATATATACCCATCGCTCACTATTCTTCATCATAGGCATCGGGGTAGGCGAGCCAAACCTTCTGGGGATATTTCGTTCGCCCGTCCAGCGAAGCAATTCGTACCGAACCAGCGTTGAAGAACAGGTGTGGTTTCTTGGCGAGGTGATTGCTGAGACGGTTCATCTCAAATGGTTGGCTGGGAAGTGTGAGAATCTCACCCGTGGCGATAGGCTCACCTTCGGGGAACACGGCACCGGCTTCAATCATGGCGGCCCAAAGACGGCGAACATTTCTTCCATCCGATTTTCCAAGGCGTCCTTTGCGACGAGTTCCGTACTTGGATGATGGCACTTCGTCGTCAGTTTTTTTCTTCATCTCCGCTCTCCTTCGGCTTGATGATGAGCATTCGCTGAGGCTTCACGATTTGAGTTCGCTTGATGGCATCAGCCACATCATCGGGTAGAATAGGAAGCACACGGTCCACAGCGGCGTTGGATAGCGACACCATGGTCCCGAACACAGTCGGAGGCACGAGGCGTTGAACCTCGGTTGGAATGTAGGAGCGTCGGTTCTGTTCTCGCCATTCAACAGACCAGTCGTCTGTTTCAGCGTTGCAGTCTGCTACCGGCATACTTCGGTCAAACACCTCGTTCTTGATATGGTCGTCAATAGCCTTCTTGCGCTTGGTGAGCATAGCGTTGCTGGCCTTGATAACGGCGAGTTCGTTGAGTAGGTCGTTGAGGTCGGAACCCATGGTCGGGTTTATCATGTCCCAAGCGCCGTTTTGCATGAGGCTTTGAGCCTTGGGGCAAATGTCGGTGAACCCACACCATTGACAACCCTTCCCGATGGTTGCAGGGACCTTGAGAGTGTCCGATGAGTCACTGGATAGGATGG
>Ga0181379_1000474_pt1 | contig 19830 bp, 31 predicted proteins | sample 2SPOviralmetaG_FD_130115 | JGI IMG/M metagenome (GOLD analysis project Ga0181379, IMG submission 130115) | Marine viral communities from the oligotrophic San Pedro Time Series (SPOT) site, San Pedro Channel, CA, USA - 2 SPOT_SRF_2009-07-10 | ecosystem: Environmental > Aquatic > Marine > Strait... | reverse complement strand
TTCATCTATATCACCTATATTTCCCTCAACATTATCTATTGGTGTTTCCATTTTAAGAAGTATTTCTTGGTAATTATCACCACCCGGCAATGTATAAGAACTATGCATAGGTCTTAAATCTCTAATATCATCAGCACTACTTTCTATCTTTTGTCTACGAAAGCCATTTAATTGTAATAATGCCTCATTAAAGCTATCTGCTTCACCAATCAATTCATCATTGTCTATGGCATCTTTTGCTAGATTTTCTCCTCGCATGATTTGAAAACCAATATTATCATTACCTCTTATTGTATAAGCGTTTTCATCACCTAATAATGAATCATCTATAAATCTAAATTTAATCAGATTTCTGGTGTTTACGTCAAACATTCCTTTAGCGAATTCTTCTTTATTGACAAAATTATTATTATCAAGCACTTCTTGGTCTGCTTTTTCTGCAATTTTATCATATCTGTCTCTTATACGAGATTGAAAAATATCCGAAAATTCATCAAAAGAAGCCTTTTGGATAAAAGGGTTATCTATTGTACCTTTTCTATTGTCATCATTAGCAATATCGTCAAACAACCTAACACTGTAGTCATCATCGCTTGAAAGATTATTTATAAAACCTTCTGTCTGTTGACTTCCTGCAATTTCACCTTCGACACCATCAATATTTCTTCTAATGTCATAAATGGTTGTTGGTACAAAATCTTGAAAGTTATCTACTGCCATTTGACCTGCATCACTAGCAGTTTTATCGCTTTTTATTATTTCTTCTACTCTTGTTTTATTACCTGCTAGATAGTCTTTTAATTCTTTTGATGTAATAGAACCACTATCTGGTAAACCTAGTATCTTATCTTCAAGACCAGTGAAAACCATTTCATCTGAAACACCTTTACCAAACTTTGATAAAAGACCTTTGGTTTGTCCTTCTTCTAGTCTTAATAAATCTCTGGCAGGGAACTTGTCTTGTCCTAGTAAATCAATGGCTTTTTCTGTAGGTGAGAACATACCTAAGTCGTTTAAAACACCATAACCAAATTTAAATATACCACCTGCTTTTGACATTTACCAAGCCTTACAAGACCAATACCTAGCTGTTGTCTTATCGTTGGCAGTATCACAATTATGCCTTGCTCTAAACGATTTTCTTCTAGCAGGTGATGTCTTTTTAATTCTCATGTTAGGGTCGCCGAATGTTATCTTCTTTACTTTACCTTTATCCATAACATAAACCAATGTTTTCTTTTTACCATATGAAGGTTCGCCTTTTGCTATTCTTCTTGGTTTATTCAATGTAACTTTTCTGCCTTTATATTCAGCCATTATTCGTCACCAAAAAAATAATTTTCTAATATTGAATCAACTATAGAATTAGGTTCACTATCTGATGCACCAAAATCTTCTAATTTTTCTTGTATTTTGTCCATATAGACCTTTGCATCTTCATAACTACCAGTTTTAATAGCATTTATAATCTCGTCATTCATGGTTTTATTAGCAAATTCGTAACCATCTTCATCTTTAAATAACTGAAAGTCTATAGCTCCTATACCTTTTGCTTTTAATGGTTGCTCTGCTCCTAACATACCTTTTTCTTCAAACTGTACAACACTTCCCTTTTCTACATTTGGTATATTTTGATTATCTATATTACCTAATGCACCAACATTAACATCAGGCATCATCTTATCTTTTATAAATTCGCCTAAAACACCTTTTAATATTTTAAGTTTTGCCATTATTTGCCTTTATGAACAGTCTGTATATCAAAAGATGCTTTCTTTACTGCACCTTTGTGTGGCTTATATTCACCTTTCATTAATTTAAAACCTTTACCAGACTTCATCCAATGAAAACCTTTAGGTGCTTCTACTGTTTTTTTTGCCATAATTATGCCTTTTTTGTTTTCTTTTTACCTTTACCTAGTAAATCGGCATCTGCTTTTCTAGCTCCACCTTTACCAGATACGAATGATTTTACCCTACCCATAGCCCATTGTTGTGCAGAAACCTTTGGTCTACTGCCAGAAGAATAATATGCTCCTAGTCCTCTTTTATATACCTTATCAAGTTTTTCTTTTGAAAATCTACCTGCACCTTTAATACCAGAATATTTACCACCTTTTTTCTTTTTGGTTTCTGCCATTACGACTTACTCCTTTGTTTGCTGATTTTATCCATCATGGCTTTTGTAAGTTTGCCTTCTTTGTATAATTTAGCAGTACGTTTTATTTCTCTTTCTCTCGCCTTAGGGTTCTTTGCACCTGCGAGATATTTCTTAGGAGTACCTTTCTTGGTCTTTGGTACCTTTTTAAACTTTCTTTGTTTTGGTTTTTTTACCATTTTTCTTCTTCTTTTTAAGTTTTGCAAAATCAGCACCAGTAATAGCATTTCTAGGTTTTGCTACCCTAGCAAGTGCTTTTTGTTTTTTTGAATACTTTGTAAAAGGCATTACATATCTACCTTTGGTGAACCATGACCAAGAATGTCATTCATCATTTCGTGCATGTTTCCAGAGTCCATTTTGATGACTTTGACTTTCATATCGCCATGATGGTCGTCATCTTCTTCTATTTCTTCTTCTTCTGGTAACATCATTGTTTGATGACAAAGAAGTAAAAAATTAACTAGCTGTTCGTCGCTTAGTTCTAGGCCTTCCTCGTCTCTTTTGAAGCCCATCTTCTCCTCGAATAGTTCTTCGTTCTTCTCCATGTTGCCTATTTCTATTGCTTCCATGTTTTTCTCCTTCTGGTTTAATGAATAATCCTATTCCGTAACAAATAGCCTCTCCCAGAAACTTCATCGCTTTAATTGAATATCTTTTTTTCCCTACCTTACCATCAGACATATCAAATGCCATTTGTTCAGCCCATCTCATAGCTATTGGTGTTATTATATTATATATAAAACCTCTATTTCGCATCTTTTGTGCTATTGGCTTTCCCCATATAGCATAACCATTGTATATTTTTTTATTTACTTGTTGTCCGTATCTTTGGTCGTATTTGTAAATACCTATAGGCATTTGACCCATTTCGTATAAAGCAGTACATATAAAAGTAGATTCTGCATTTGCAGTATCACCTTGACTTTCAAGTGTTACTGCTCTTGCAAATGCAGGGTCATAACCTTTTGCACCTTTAAATTCACCAGTTTTTCTATCTGTTGTGCCAAAATTAACTTGATTTATTCTATCGCCTGCAAATTGGTCAGTTGATTTTATTTGGTCATCATATTCGCCTCGTCTAATTGCTTCACCATAACTTACACCAAGACCATATTGTTCACCATCTTCATCAAAAGCTATTGCTTCATCTTCATAATTTGTTACTCCAAAATTACCTTTTCTTCCAAATTGATTATTACCTTGCAAACCAAGTTGTTGAGCATATAAACCATCGCTAAAAGGCTGAGTGAAATATTCTTGTTGAAACCCACCTATTGTGTCATTCAATTCGTCTAATTCGTTTTTTTTATATCCAAATTTTTGTATAGGCGCCAGATTTAAGTCTGGTTTTTTTGACATCATAAAGTTTTGTATATCATCACGAGTTATATTAGATGTAGTAGAATAAGGGTCTTTTGCCTTAAATGCTTTAATTTCGTTAATTAATCTGTTTGTTTCACTTGTATTTTTACCAGAACTAATTGATGTATCTTTAAATCCCTTATCAAGACCATAAAATTTATTGGCAGAGTCTTCTAATTGATATTTACCTATTGCCTGACCTATATTGGTCAAACTTCCAACAAAAGGTAATGCACCAAAAACAGTTTCTGGTCTAAGTGTGAAATCTGAACCAAGTTTTTTAAAAGGCTTAAAACCTGCTTCTTCTGCTAATATACCTTCTTTAATAGTTCCTAAATCACCTAAGGTAAATTCTGGTTTTGATTTCTCTGCCATTTATGTCTCTATGTACCCATTGCTTCTTTTTGCATATCAAGGCTTTGAGTTCTATCTGCATCAAACATATTTTCATTTTCACGAACCACACTATTTGTATCTCTAGTTGGAAGTGAACCTAATGCTCCTTCAGGCATTGTATCTGCTTCACTGACACCTAAAATAGCCTGCAATGCATCTTCTAATGTTACACCCATACTGGTTAATCCCTCTATTGCCTCTCTATCAGACATAGTTAAGTCACCAAGCATTTTCATCATTTCGTCTTCACGAACAACACCTTTTGGGTCTAGTTTTTTCATTTCTTCTAGTATATTGCCTGTCATACCTGCACCCATCGCTCCTCTAACTGCATTCATCTCGCCTTCACGAACAACTCTTTTTGGGTCTAAATTCTTCATCGAATTTAACATATCAGGTGTTCCGCCCATCATACCTGCAGGTCTTGCTGAATTTACTTCACCATCTCTAATTACAGAATCTGGGTCCATCTTATCCATTCTTTTCATCATGTTTAAATATTCTTGTTTACTAGCCATTATAAAACTCCTTTATCGATTTGTTTAGCTAAGTTCTTTTCTCTTAATATTGCCAAGTCTGCTTCTAACTTTGCAAATTTGGCATTTATATCTGCCTGTGTTTTAGCCTGTTCCATAGCTAAATCTTGTTGAAACTCTGCATCTTTAATCTGCATATCTTGTTTCGCTTTTGCTGATTCTATTTCAAGGTCTTGTTTGGTCTTCATCTGTAACATTTGCGCTTCTAATTGTGCTAATTGTTGTGCAAATTGTAAAGGATTTCCTTGTTGTTGTTGTTGACCTAGATTTGTAATAGCATCTATTTGTGCCATTTGAGGTGATTGTGCAACGACTTGTGATGCTCTTTGTGAAATCTGCATATCAAGTTCTGGCGATAAATCTTCAAATTTAAATTTAGGGTCTCTTATATCTGGTAGTGGTGCTAATTGCATACCGATAGCTGTTTGCATTCTTTGTCTATACAATAAGGCAATATGTTCTGCTATATGAGCAATTAATACTGGTTGTAAATTTCTTGCACCGGGATTTCCACCAAGCGATGGGTCTTGAATGAATTGCATATGGACTGCAATATGAGCATCGTGGTCTTGTTCTGGGAATGCTCTAATAGGTTTACCATACATAACAGACATATTTTCATCTACTGGGTCAATTCTAACGGCTTCTTCTGGCTCTTTTAAAACCTCGCCAATATTTGGTATTCTTAATGCCTCTAACATTCTTTTATGAGTATCGTACATATCATAAAGTTGTGGTGCTGATTGTGATAATTGTAAAACGCTCTGTGCTTGTGCAATTCTCTGTGCAGTACTGAAAACGTTAGGGTCTGATACTGGTACAATATCAATCGTACTATCAAAATCAGTAGAGAATATTTTGGTTGTTACACCAGATATTGCAAATTCAAATTGTTCTGGTAAATATTTTGCATTTGATTTTGCTATTAATTTAAATTCTTGTCCTTGAGAATAATGTAGTCTTTTATGAATAGCACTAAATGCTTTACTACCTTGTTCTATAAGAGCAACAGTAGAACCAACAGGTGCATTTGGATTTACATCACCAACATTTAAATCAGCAGTACTTGCAAATCTCTGTCCTGCTTGAACAATAGCATTCATTAAATTAAATAAAGTTCCTGATGGTTCTTTAAATGGTAATGGCATTATAGCTTTATTAACATCGTCAACAGTAGCATCTAAATCAGCAAACTCACCGGGATTTACTTGTAAGTCTCCTCCAGTAACTCTGCCTTTAAGTTTAAATCCACCTTGCATATTACTGAACGCCGCTGAATCTAATAATGCTCTAAGTGAACCAGTCGCCGCTTTCCCAAGACCTCCTATTAAATGAAATAGACCAAATCCATAGAAACCAGTACCCGGCAAAAATCTATATGAAATAAAATAGTTCTGTCTTGATTTCTTTTCGTCTTCTTGTTCCCAGTTTCTTCTTACTGATACAATCTTTTGTGAATCGTAGTCTATTGTTACAACATAAGGAAATGCCACCATATCTTGGTTTTCTTCATCATCTACAATACCATCAATACCATCAAAAGTTTCGTAAACGTGCATTTCAATAAGTGTAACTGTTTCATTATGTGCTTCGTCTCCTTGAGAAACACCTTCTATATCTTCGCCAATACTTCCTGCAGGGTCTATTTCACTACCCATATATTTAATCGGCAGATAATATCCACCTTCAACATAACGATTATAGTCGTTTCTTGGCATTCTTATAATGTGTGAATATCTAATAGATGTTAATAAATCTTTACTATCTGGTGCAACAATAAAATCTTCTGCTTTTACGAATTGAGAACATTGCCTACCTAAATTTGTATCAAAAAATACCTTTTTAAAAGCATGACCTATTAATGGTAATTGAAACAACATTGTATCTAAATCTGGGAAATACTCTGGCATTTCTTGTGTTATCTGATAGTTCATGTAATCTTTAACACGTCTTGCTTGGTCTTCTAATTCCTCTGTTGGTTCACCAATAATAGTTGTTTTTACTGGTCCTCCAGATGGATATAATTCTGCAATAGCTTTCGCATTAAATTGAGTTGCCGCTTCAGCAATCATAGGGTGTACGACAGTACTTAAACCTCTTGTTGCTCTCTGTTCTTCTTCTTCTGAAAGACCACCATCTGGTTCTAATGTTTCTAAACCTTGTTTGTACCTATATTCCCATTCAGACCTAGCTTCTTTATCACTTTCAAAAGCTTCTAGTAAATTCTGTGCTTTTCTTGCTGAATCATTTTCATCTAGTTCTTCTGCTAGGTTTTGGTCGTGTTCATCTGTAATTTCTACAATGTCATCTAATGATGCATTACCGATTAAGACTTCATCACCTATCTGCTCAACTTCTAATTCGTCTGCAGGAGCGCCTTCTTGGAAAGGTATTACATTCGGTTGTTTAGCCATATAAAGTTAACCTCTTCTGTTCTGCAAATTCATCATCTTCGTCGTTATCAGATGAATGTGTTATAAACCAACCTTTTCTCAATCTAAGCCATGCTTGAGTACATGTATCTACTATATCATCATTATCACCTTGTGGAAAGGCTGAACATATATCTATTAAGTTTTTTGCCCACTTCTTGTTTTTAGGATACCATATTCTACCATCTTCTAGCAAGGCAGAACTTGCATGTGCTCTAGCTTGTTTATCTCTATCTGGTGAATATTCTAATATTGGTATACCTGCCATTCTTAAATCTTGTATTAAACTTTGACCACTAGCTTTCTTTTCTATCAGGACAACATCAGGTTCATAATCTTCGTAAGCTTCTTGTGCTATTCTTCTTAAATCTGGATAACTTACTCTATCGTACCACATATCTACAACTATCGCATTGAAATACCCATTGTGTTTAAAGACACCCCAAGTTGTTCTTGCACTATATGAGCTGTTTTCTTTTGTACTATAGGCAGTATCATAAGACTGAATTAGGTATTCTATATCTGGTAAATCGTCGTATTCCCATTCAGTCCACCATTCAGCTTTAAGTATTCCACCACCTCTTGGCATTGGTCTTTGTTGTAATTGACCTGCAGAACCATAAGAACCAAGACTTTTTTCAAGATTTGCTATTGTTTTTTCGTCTATTCTATCTGGCCATAATAATTCGCCATGTTCTTGTCTTGGGTCTACAAACCCTAATGATGAACGAGTTATTGTAGGGTGGTCTGGTTCATATTTTGCTGGTAAACATAAATGGTCCCAATCTTGAAATTCATTTGCCAATATATGACCAGTTAAATCACTTTCATGTACTCTTTGCATAATTATAATAAATGCGCCATTTTTTGGGTCATTCAGTCTGGTTTGCATTGCTTGGTCCCACCAATCTAATACACCTTGTCTAACAAGACCACTTTCTGCCTCTCTTACATTGTGTGGGTCGTCAATAACAATTATATCTCCACCCTCTCCAGTTAATGCACCATCAACAGATGTAGCAATTCGCATACCTGTTCTATCGTTTTCAAATCTTTGTTTCTGGTTTTGGTCTGATGTAAGTTTGAATGTATCACCAAATGTAGTCTTGTACCATTGACTATCAATCAATCTTCTACACTTTACACTATCTCTAATACTAAGAGAACCTGCATAACTTGCATATAAAAATTTCTTTGTTGGGTCATTTGTCCATGTCCAAGCAGGTAGAGCTACTGAAACAGATATTGACTTCATATGTCTAGGTGGAACATTTATAATTAATCTTTTTACATCACCATTAGCAACGGCTTGTAAATGGTCTGCAATAGCATCTATATGCCAGTTATCATTATACTCACGATTAGGTTCTATTGTTCCCCATGCTTCCTTGATGAATAGTTTGAGCGACCTTCGCATTTTCTCCGCTCTCACTCTCGTCAACGAGTGCATATTTAAGTGTTCTTTCAAGATTGTTGAGGTCGTCATCAGTTAATCTGCTAATATCTAGCACCTTTCTATCTTCAATGTTGATGTCTTGTACTATTTCTTGTTTATCTGTTTGACCTAACATTTGTTTACCAAGCCAAATCGCCATTGTAGGATTATTCGTTTCTTCCATAATTTGTATTTGTCTTCGTCTTAAAGAAAGTTTACCAGTTGCTCTACCTTTCTCTATTGCCTTTCTAACATCTAATTCGTTTGTAAACTTATCTTCTAATGTCCTTAATGGTATATCAAAGTAAGCAGATATTTCTGGCATAGTGCAATTCAACCTTGAAAGTCTTTCTAATTCTTCAAGATTCAAATTAATCTTAGGTCTACCAACTTTATTTGTTGGCTTTTTCTTCTTTTTAACTGGTTTTATTTGTGTAATTTCATTCATCTTTTTTTTAATACCACGAAAATTAATTAAGTTTCAATCTTTTTAAGCTTCATTCCATAATTATTTACACCTTTTTTAGGTTTATAATCATCACGAAATATAAGTTTATTCTCTCGTTTAAACTTATTGTAGTTAACATAATGATGATGTCTTCCATATCTCCATACAAGTTTAGTTACATCTGGGTGTAATCTCATTTGCATATTGGATTTAGGAATAGTACCTTCTTCAGCGTAAAATTCGTCTGTATTTCCACCTTTTAGTGTTTGTGTGTTGGCTTTCTCTTGTAGAAAAACATTAAACTGTACAGTACACCAACCTTTTTTAAGTATTCTTAAAGACAAATCAGTATCTTCGTTATATCTTCCTCTCCATCTATCAGGTAAAGGTAAGTCGTTTCTAATAAGATTACATGAGTAAATTCTAGTATTAACTGTAAATGGTGTATATTGATGTCCCCATTTATCTATAACAAAGAATGTATAATTTGGTCCTGCCATTCCTATATTTTTATATCTAACAACAAAATCTTCCATGACTTTAAATGGTGTGTCATCTGTACATCTTATCTCTAGGTTATTTTGCCATCTTCTAAAGCATTTTATGTTATCGTCCATAACCCAATGCCATTTGTAACCCTTATCTATTGAATGTTGCCAAATAAAGTTACGAGCAGGTCCCGGTCCTTTAGATTTTTTCTCGCCTAAATCGTCACAAGTATCGTAATCATCTTGAAAGGTCTTATCTAACACAAGGATATTCTTCTTGTTTACCACCTTCGCATAGTCTGAGTACTCTTGTTCTTCAACAACTACTGTGTAAGGAACACCCATTTCTTCTAATGCTTTGATGGTTAGTCTTGTATCTGCTCTACCTTTAGATGGAATATAAATAGGAAATTTATGCATTATATTTTTCCCACAACATTGGCTTGTTATTCCATAGTTTAGTTTTTATCTTTCTATAACCATTTAATTTAAGTGTGTTATTGAATATCTTACTTATTTCTTTTTGACCAATCTGTGCATCATTGTTAAATGCCTTGTATTTTCTAAAATGACCATACGAAACTGTATTAAATGAGTTTGCTATATATAAATATTTAGGTGTTTTAGTTTTTAATATGACATCTATCTCGTCTAAACATTCATATATGTGTTCGTAATACTCTGATGCAAACAGTAAATCTATTTTTGGTAATCTATTGTAATGTGTTTCTATTTCAAAGTCGTATTTTTTTGACATATATTCACAGAAAGCAAATTGTTTTGTATCTTTTATATTTGTGCCTATAACTCTTGCAGAGGTAAATATTTGTTTTAAACCAGAAGTTGTAAGACCTAAACCACAACCTAAGTCTGCCACCGTTTTAATATTTTTAAGATAACTATATATAGAAGTTTCTGCATCTAAACTATTATGTTTGGTTATTGCCTTTAGATAGTTCCTTGAGTATTCTTTCCAACATATCCACAGGTCAACGAAATAATACTCATGGTTGTATAAATCAAAGTTAGCTTTACCTGCATCTAGTGAATTATACCATTCCTTAACTAAAAACTTCTGATAAGGTGCTTCTGCTTGAAGTTTAAAACCTAAAGATATAAGTTGTTTTGCATATTTATAATCTATCTTATTAAATTTTTGGTAATCTTCTAAAAAGTTTTCTAATAAAATATTTGGTTTGTGGTTTAATACATCAATCATTTTCCCATGCCTTATCTTTAATTACATTTTTTTCAATCTTTGGATACCAAATAAACTTTGTTTTATCTGTATAATCTTGCTTTATTATCTGGAAAAACTTATCCATTGATTCTTTACTTACAAAGTTCACATTAATAGATTTATAAGGCGATTGGTCATCATGTTCAAAAGATGGCATATCTTGCCAATGTTCCTCTGTATCTAGCCATTCTCGTGAATTGTGGTCTGGTTGAAATACTATTGTTTCTAATTCTTGTTTCTCAAAACCTAAATCGTCAAGGTCAAAACCTATGTCATTTAATAAATCCATTTCAAATTTAAGTAATTCGTAATCCCATGTACTATCTTCTGATAGTCTATTATCAGCTATTCTATATGCTTTAACTTCATCTTCTTTCATATCAGTAGCAACATGAACTGGTACTTGTTTCATTTTTAGATGTTCTGCACCCATTAATCTTGTATGACCAACAATTACTACATAGTCTTTATCAACTACGATAGGTTGCCTCCAACCATATTTTTCTAAAGATTTAGCTATTTTTTCGCCATTCTGATTTTTACGAGGATTTTTTTCATATGGTTTTATTTTATCAATATCAATCATTTCAATTTTCATTTTGGTTCCCTTCAATTTCCCATTTATAAAATATGTGGTCATCAATTCTTAATACGTATTTTTTAACCTTTGCCCAACTAGGGTTTACATAATAAGCATGATAATGTGTTGCACCTTCAACAAAATCACCAATATGCCCATTATAAACACCATTTGCAACGTGCATTGCATCTCTCCATGCTTTAGGCTCTTCGGGTTTATCGCTTTTACCATCACAGTACCAACTGAATTGACATTTATTCTTAATTGGTATTGTAGGTTTATATTTATATGTTTCTGCTTGTTTGACTACATCACAAACTGTATTAGGGTATCTTGCATCTTTTACCCTATTCATTACAACTTGTGCTACGGCTACTTGTCCCATAAAACTCTGATTTTTGGCTTCATGATATACATTTAATGCAAGACATATTAATGATTCAGCTAACATTTCTTTTCCCTAAAATAATTTATATTGTTCTTTTTCATCAATTTTAACATCTTTATTTAAACTATTTCTTAATTTATAAACGTCTGCCAAACTAAGTTCATTTTCTCTAAGTCTTTGATATAACTGAAAATTTATTATTTCAACCTTTGACATAAGTGCTTCGTATGCTTCGTCCATTACTGCTTGTTGTTTTGGTGTCAAACCATTATCAAATATATCAACCATATGTTTGCTCATAACATCTAGTTCTAAAGTTAAAAGTAAACTCTCTTTGTCCTATATCTCCATATACACCTTGTTCTCTAATCTTTTTTGTAATAATCTTTGTTGAATTATTTTCAAAATCTCTATGAACTACCAATCCAACATCTGCCATATTCGCCCAATGTGCTGAACCACTTACTTGATATAAGTCTGGTGGAGGTATAATTCCTGCATCATTTCTATGTAATTTATGAGGGTGAGCAACCATACAAACCCAAATATCATGGTTTCTTGCAAATTGTTGGCATTTAGCAATCACATCTCTAATATGTTCATCTTCTCTTTTATGGGCATCTCTGTTTGAACTTACTTGATTGAATGGGTCTATTACCAATCCCTTGATACCAAATCTTTGTTTAGATGCCTTTGCCTTTTGAAGTATATAATCAATCGTTGGTATGTCATCTTTTGCTTCAAGAAACTTAAAATGTGTATTTAAAAAGTCTAAACCACTATTTAATTGTTCTTGGCTTATTCTCTCGTAAACTCCAATATCAAAGGGTTTTCTACATCTTTTCTCTAATAATCGCCTTATATGATTAGGAGTTGAATGTTCTGGTGAATAAATAAGAAACTTCCAATGTTGTTGTTCTGCAAGATTTAATAATATTTGGTCAAGAAAGTTACTTTTACCATGATTGGGAATGCCAGTTATAAGGTTAAATGTGCATGGCATTATCTTATATATTTCGTCTAACTTCTCAAAACCAGTTGATATAGCTTTCTGTACGTTTCCATCATACATATTTTGTATCTGGTCTTTATATTCTACTGCAGAATGTAAATCTTCAATAGGGAAGTCTCTAGCATTGGCGATTGCCATACCTAAAGTTTCTTCTCCATGTTGAACCAAACATTCATTTGCATCTTTAATAAAAGTATCGTTATAATCTGGAAAACTTACAACCTTACAGATGTCGCGACCAAACCTATGAATCAACTCAAGACCAAGAGCCTTACCTGCCTCGTCATCATCGGTGCAAAGTATTACTTCTTCAGCCTCCCATATCCATTCAGTCTGCTCAAAAGCACTAAATCTCTTGTCTTTCATATCAAATTTAGGTGTTTTAGGTGCACCATCTGGTAAAGATACAACATCTTTTATACCTATTTGCATTAAAGATAATACGTCCATCTCGCCTTCTACAAATATAACTCTTTTCTTTGCATCAGGGTTTTCTTCCCAACTCTTTTTAAGATTATCTGCATTATATAAACATTTTAAAGCATCTTTTTCTTGATGAAACCTTTTATCTTTACTTCTATATTTTATATTTACAATTTTACCATCAAGATAATAAGGAAAACAAAGTTTCTCATTATGAGTATATAATTTCATTTCAGTAATAACTGTTGGGTCTATACCTCTACCAATAAGCCAAGAATAAGCATTATCTGATAATGTTTGTTTTTTTGGTACAAATGGCATTACATTTTCTTTTTTCTTAAATTTAGAAAAATTATTAGGACTTATTATATTATCGTGAACAGAACCTTTCCATTCACAATGATGGCAATGCCATAAAGCCATATCGTTCTCTAAACTAACAGAAAGACAAGGTTCTTGTTTATTTCTTCTAGTATGTGAACATTGAGGACAAATTACTTTTTGTTGTGCTTGTTGAGAATTAACTCTTATGCCTTCTTTGATTAATTGTTCGTGAATATTCATTGTTGTTTTCTCCCTTTGTTAACCAACTAATTGGTTTAAGTTTATTCGTTCTTCATTTTGATTGTCTAAGGTCTCCCATCTTCTTTGATTTAACCATGTGGTCAAATGAGGTATAAATCGTAACTCTTTGTTTTTATTTAGTTTATTATACTTTTTAACTTTTTCAAATAACTCTTTTTTTATAATTACTATATTTGGTTCAGATGTTAGTTTTTGCCATGTTTCATGTGCTTTCTTTTTAGAACCATCTTTTCTAGGATATTCATTCCAAAGTTCTACAAATTCAATTTCGTACTTTAATGGTTTATTATGATTGGTTATATGGGGTTTCATAGTGATACTAGGGGGGGTTTCAAATTGAACAGGGTGGGTGTCAGCCTGATACCCTACCTTTAAAGTATATAAATTTGATGTTTGTCTTTTGGCTTCATTAAAATCGGCAAATCGTTCTTCAATCTCAATTAAACCTACTTCTTCAAGGCTCTTTAATGCTCTTATTATAGTTGACCTACTCATTTCTGTTATTGAAATAAGTGTTTTATAACTTGGGAAACAAGTATTTTTATCATCTGCATAATTCGCAAGGCAAAGTAAGACTAATTTATTAGTACCATTTCCAGTTTTTTGTTTAGATGCCCAATCTAAAGCAGACCAACTCATAATATCTCCGTTATTATTATAGGTGGAGTATATGTAGCTAATATCTTTTTTCTTAAAATATAATCTCTTGTTCTAGTAATTTTAGATTTAACATCTTCAATTATTTCTTCGCCATCTTTATTTTTATATTTAAAATCAGCAGTATAACGACCAATCTTAATACCATTAACTAATAAAGGGTAAACTGGGTGTATCTCTAATTCTGATATATAATTCTTCATTTGCATCTGTTCCAATATTAAATATCTATTTAGTTCTTTTTTAGAATCAAACCTTATTCCTTTGTATAATTGCCTTTTTGCGTTGTATTTGTTCCTCATAAAGGTCTGTCCCTGTTACTTGATTATCTGTAAATATAAAAAGTTTCTCTGCCTCAGCCCATCTAGGCATTCTATCGCCTTTCGCCCAAGATTCAATGTTCCTATAATGAGTATCAAGTTCTTTAGCGAAACTCTTATAGTTATAACCATTCATTTTTATATATTCTTTTAATCTCATAATTACCTTTTAAAATAAAAAAAAGAATAAGTAAACACAAAAAAGGTTTACATTACAATTTAATTTGGTACTATGTGATAACGAATAACGAAGAATAGAGGTAAATATGAAAAGTAATAATCCCTTCGCCATACATGGCATTAATCATTTATCACACAGTTCTCTTAATACTTGGCTTCAAGACCCTGCAAGATTTATTGCAGATAAACTCTTTGGTCTAAGAGATAAGGGTTCTGCATCTATGCATAGAGGTACATCAGTAGAATTTGGTTTGGCTCAAAAATATATAGATGAAGATTTCCAAATAGATAACTCTGTTATAGAAAATAAATTCAATCAATTATGTCAAGATAGCTTAATAGATGTTGAAGACGATAGAAGAACAAAAGAATTTGGTATGTTAAAAGAATACTCTAATATGCTCAATCAACAATTTGATTATTCTGATATGGAAGATTATCAAACAAAAATAGAAGTTACCTTTGAAGATTTACCAGTACCAATAATAGGTTATATAGACTTCATATTTAAAGATGTAATAGTAGACCTTAAGACTACTGCTAGAATGCCATCTAAACCTACAGATGCTAATAAAAGGCAAATGGCTATATATTCTCTAGCATATCCTAATTATAGAGCAGATGTATTTTATGCATCACCAAAAGCTAGTAATAAATTTATTATAGATGAAGAAGATATTAAAAAACACCAAAAGCAAATACATTCTCTTGCTATTGGTTTGATGAAATTCCTTGCAATCAGTGATGATAAAGAGGAATTAGCTTCAATTATCCACCCTAATTACGACGCGTGGACTTGGAGTGAATATATGAAAGAGCAATCAAGCAAAAACATAAAACAGTGGAGTTATGTATGAACGAAGAAAATATAGAACAACCTAAAAAGGTTGAAGAAGAAGTTAAGGCTCAAAAGAAAGAGCCAAAGGTTCAAAAGATAGAACCAAGCAAAACGTTAGTTGATGCACTTAACAGATTTCAAGAATTAAATATAAGTGCATTAAAATCTACAGATAATACATTTTTTAAGAGTACCTATGCTGATTTAACATCTGTTATTGATGCAGTAAATCAAGGTGCTAAATATGGATTATGTTTCACACAACAAGTTCAATATAAGAATATGGTTCTTGATAAACAAATGGTAGATAATTTAAAAGATGGCACTACCAAAACTACTAGTGGTCAAGTTATCATTAGGGATATATGGGTAAATACTACCATTTATCATACTATAGACGATAAAACTATAGAATGTGATGTGCCAGTTTTAATTAACAATGCAGAGAAAGATAACCCACAGAAAATGGGTTCTGCCATAACCTATGCAAAAAGGTATGGTTTACAAGCATTATTTGGTCTTGGTCAAGATGATGATGCAAACGAAGCAACTGGTAACAAGGGAGTTAAAAATGGATAATAACACAAAGCAATATGACGAAACTAATCGTGGTGTTTTATTTAACATAAGCGAAGATTGGTCATTAACCCAACAAGGCAAAATAAATATTAATGGTGAATCATTAAGAGTTATAGGTGTCAAAAGGCTCAATAAAGAGGGAAAAGAAATAATTGAACTCTATAGGGCAATGGGTACATTGAAAAAAGCAGATAAAAATGGTGAGAAAGACCCAGATGCAAAAGGTGTTGTAAATGCCCTTGTTGATAAAGGTGCTATGATTATATCTGCATGGAAAGAAAATAGTGAACGAGGTAATAAATATATATCGTTAAGACTTCGTGAATTTTCAAACGATAATCCAAATCAACAACAGTCTAATAATAATCAATCAACTTCATCTACTGATGAAATTGAAGACATTGATTTATGGTAAGGGAGGTTTAAATGCCAAAAGTAACACAATATGAAAATGTCAAAAATTATTTAGAACAAGGTAATAAAATTACACCTATTGAAGCCTTGAATAAGTTTGGCAGTTTTAGATTAAGTGCAATTATATTTAATTTAAGACAAAATGGTTATCCAATTAAAACTCATAATAAAACTGAAAATGGTAAAACATTTGCAGAATATGAATTAACTTACGATAAAACAAATTGAAACCAATAATTAAACAAAAGAAGATAAAGAACAAAAAATTTTTAGAATATATTTCTAATCAAGAATGTTGTTTATCTTCTTACTCTACTTATCCTTGTAATGGTAATGTTCAAGCACATCATTTGTTAAAACCATATGAGGGTGCAAGAGGCATGGGTATGAGGTCAAGTGATAATAATGCAGTTCCTCTATGTTATTCACATCATGCACAATTACATGACAGTTTTGGTAATGAAGATATGTTTTGGTTGTTATTTAGATTATCAGAAGATTATGGCAGAGAGACTGCAAAAAAATACTGGGAGAAATTCAATGCGAAAAATTGACGAAGAAGATATACATAAAGCCGTTGCATGGTTAAGAGATACGGCACAACATTGTGCAGAGGCTAGAGCAACAAGACTTTATTTAGATGCTTTTACTAAATCTTTAAAAGCAATTTTAATGAGTAAATATAACGAACTGCCTATTTCTGCTCAAGAACGTGAAGCATATTCAAATGACGAATATGTCAAACATTTGAAAGCATTAAGAATAGCAGTTGAAAGAGACGAAAAAAATAGATACCTTAGAGAAAGTGCTATGGTCAAAATAGAGACATGGAGAACACAAGAGGCTAATTTAAGAGCTATCAAACTTTAAGCGACCTACCAGTTTGTTCTTATGTCTGTGTATGATTATACAAAAAAAATGATTTCGGCAGTTTTTAACTCTAGTATAGGTTGTAGATGTCAACAAAAAAAGAACAAAAAAACGAAGAAATGTTTGAAGACTGCCCTATAGCAGTAAAAGAGTACGAGGCTGAGAAAGATGTTAAGGGTTATGTAGAAAAACCTTACATAGAATTTTTTGTTCAATCGCTAAATAATTCAGATGATTATGAAGTAAAAATTCCTAAAGGTACTGAAGCAAGTTATGGCAGTTATTCTGAAATCGGTCATGTAAAAAAAGTTTTTACAAGTATAAAAAAATAGGTTGACTGGTACTAGTTACAATTTACCAATAGAATCATTCATAATATTTCATGGGAGAAAACAAATGAATGACATAACAAACGACCTTAATAAACTTTACGAACTAAACGCTATATCTTTTTCATTAGAACCTAATACGTTCGAAGATTTTCAAAAAATAATTTCACCAATGATAAAAGAAAAAGAAGAAATTATTAAATCTTTTGAAAAACAAATTCCATTACATATTGAAGAATTAAATAATAAATTGAAAGGAGTTGCATAATGGCTAGATTTCAAAATAGTTATCTTGTAGATAATTTTTCAGAATGTGATGGTTGTAATAATTTATTTAATGATGATGAAATTATACCATCTATACAAGAACCATATTATGTTTGTCAAAATTGTGAAACAGATTTGAAGAAACAAATGGAGAATGATAATGGATAAACCAATCTTATGTAATCAGATATTATCTGGTTTAACCCAACCTAAAAAAGCATTGGCTCTCTACTCTGGAGGGTCAATAGCCGATTCAATGATAAGACAAACTCAAGTTGACTTATTACAATCACAAAAATTTGTTGTATCTGAAAATCTTGTTAATAATGCCTATAAGGCAAGCACAGAAAAGCCATCTGTATTATTAGAGATGGTAGAAAATGCACAAATACCTTTTGATAATCTTTGGATTGAATGGGACGAACGTTCAAGGCAAAAATTTATTAAAGAGTTCACCAATAAAAGAGGACAAGATTATAACTTTGATAGTAGAGGTGTACCAGAAAGAGTTGGTTATCATATAAAGAAATTTACAGACGAAACTGGTCATGTAGATTTTCTTTATGAGATGTGGGCATTTATTGAAAAAGATAAGGCAGAAGATTTTACTGAACAAGCAGATTTTCTTGCAGATAAATTTATTCAACCATCAATGTGTTTCACTATAAATAATAATAAATCAATTAATTTTGAAGAAGAACTAGAAAGAGTAGATACTCTTGACGAGTTCCCTAAAGAATGGAGAGCAAAAAGTTCTGACCAACTTATGGAAAGAGCATTTCATACTGGTGCAAAACTATTAAGCAGTTGGTATTTATTTGAAAATATGCCTAAACATTTACTTAAAAAGCATACTCGACATTCAAATAATAAAAAAAATGGTCAAATTGTTTTCGATAGTAATAATTTACCAGATACTTTGGCTTATGATAAAGACCATGAGTTTAATTGTTTGAAAGAGATATATAGTAGAATATCAATGGCACAATCACGAGGTATGCATTGGTCTATTCCATCTTGGAAATTTCAAGAGGGTTATTCAAGAGATGAAATCCAAGACCATGAACATAACCTTACAGTAATGTGTGAGGGAGACTTGAGGTTTTTAATATCTTTATTTGCTCTTATTAATCAAGACGTTTCAGATATACAAAATATTGTACCTGATAATAAAATTATTCATACAAAACTTGGGAAAAGAGTACCAAGAAATGAATATAAAGTTCTTAGTCTTAATATATCAGATAGAAAAGTTAAAAAGTTATATAAAGATACCTTCATTGGTAAAGGTAATCCCAAACGACTGCATACGAGAAGAGGACACTTTCGTCATTTAAGAAATATACATGGCGAGATTGTTAAAAAGGTTTGGATAAAATCTTGTGTTGCAGGAAATGCTGAACTTGGCACTATTGAAAAAGACTACAACCTTAAATCAGAATAAATAAAATGTATAAGTATAGAAAATAAACCTTTATTGTGTTGACTTCTATATTTATACAATTTATAAGTAATTATGTTATTAAATTCATGGGAGAAAACAATGACAAAAAATACTAAAAAATATTCTTATTCAGACGAACTTGTATCAGATTTACATAAAGATGCTTGGGGAAGTAGACCTTCGCAAATTTTTTGGTTGAATTGGGAAAAAGCAGACCAAGATACCAAACAGACAATTTGGGATAACCTTATTGATGATATGGTTAGAAATGATGCAGAAGAAATAAAAGCAAAAAAAGAGAATGCATCAAATCTTGCCAAAAGAATTAAAGAGGTTTGTAAATTAGGTGCTAATAATTATAGAACTGCAGTAAGATGGATAATCGAAGCAGACGAATTAGAACCTGACCTATATTATCAAGGCGACCATTTGGCTTGGGAATATAAT
>Ga0181379_1000469_pt1 | contig 19974 bp, 22 predicted proteins | sample 2SPOviralmetaG_FD_130115 | JGI IMG/M metagenome (GOLD analysis project Ga0181379, IMG submission 130115) | Marine viral communities from the oligotrophic San Pedro Time Series (SPOT) site, San Pedro Channel, CA, USA - 2 SPOT_SRF_2009-07-10 | ecosystem: Environmental > Aquatic > Marine > Strait... | reverse complement strand
GGCGTGCCGTTGGTGGTCTTGCGCGGCGCCTGATTGACGCTGCTTTTGAAGTGCACGTTGCCGAGCCCGCCGCGGCCGCCCCGCGCCACCATCACCTTCTGGTCGGCGGCGGTCAGGTCGGCGAGCACCTCTTCGGTGTCCACATCCACCACCGTGGTGCCCACCGGCACTTTCAGCACCACGTCCTCGGCGGATTTACCGGTCATCTGGCGGCCCTTGCCGGGCTCGCCGTTGCGCGCCTTGAACGAGCGCTCGTAGCGGTAATCCACCAGGGTGTTCAGGTTGGTGTCCGCCTCCACGTACACGTGCCCGCCGGCGCCGCCGTCTCCCCCGTCGGGGCCGCCGAACTCCACGTACTTTTCACGACGGAAGCTCAGGCAGCCGTGCCCCCCGCTTCCGGCGCGGACATCAATGGTGGCTTCGTCGACGAATTGCATGATGGCGGCTCTTAATATCGGCTAAAGGAGGCATTCTAACGTAGGGCGCCCGGTCGCTCACAAAAAATCGCCAGGAGCGATTTTTGACGTCGCGCCAGCGACGGCCCGAAGGGTGGCCGCCAGGGAAGGCGGCCACAAAAAAGCCCCGCGGGCGCGAGCCTCGCGGGGCTTTTTCAGATCCCGGAGGGATCAGGCCACGGGCTCGATCACCACGTATTTGCGGCTGAGCGGGCCTTTGACTTCGAACTTAACGCGTCCGGCTTCCTTGGCGAAGATGGTGTGGTCCTTGCCAATCCCGGTGTTCACTCCGGGGTGGAAACGGGTGCCGCGCTGGCGAACGATGATTTCGCCGGCCTGAACGACCTGGCCGCCGAAGCGCTTCACGCCAAGGCGTTTACTTTCCGAGTCGCGACCGTTACGAGTACTACCACCGGCTTTTTTATGTGCCATGTTTCAATCCTCTCGTTGCGTCCGGATCAGCCCTGGATCCCGGTGATTTTCACCGCAGTGTACCACTGGCGATGGCCCTGCTGCTTGCGGGAATGCTTGCGGCGGCGGAACTTCACAATCTTGATCTTCTTGTGACGGCCCTGCTCAACCACTTCGGCGGTGACCTTGGCGCCTTCCAGCAGCGGCTGGCCGACCTTCACGTCGTCGCCGTCGGCGACCAGCAGCACTTGATCAAAGTCCACGGATTCACCGGTGGCCACTTCGATCTTTTCCACGCGCAGGGTGTCACCCTCTTCAACGCGGTACTGCTTGCCACCCGTTTTGATGACTGCGTACATCTACTTGCTCCAGATGGTTCCTCTTGGGCGGACCCGGCCCTGAAATCAGGCGGTCGCTTTCGGTGCCCGTGGGATGATTAAATCGGGTCGCGAAGTGTACGCTAAAGGTTGATGCGCCTCAAGCCCGCATGACACGGCTTTTACAGCGACCTTCCGGTGGCCGGGTTTTCTTGACTGGCCGGGCCCCGCTGCTAGCATTGCCCGCTGTTTACCGCCCCTTTTTAGCCGGATAGCTACTTCATGGATTTCAAGGCCATCAGCTCTGTCGTCGCCGAGGATTTCGAGGCGGTGAACCGCTTCATCACCCACCACCTGGACACCGAGGTACCGCTGATCCGCGAGGTGGGGGAGTACATCGTCGACTCCGGCGGCAAACGCCTGCGCCCGCTGGTGGGGCTGCTGAGCGCGCGAGCATCCGGCTACACCGGCGCCCAGCACGTGGATGTGGCGGCGGTGATCGAATTTCTGCACACCGCCACCCTGCTCCACGACGACGTGGTGGACGAATCCAGCCTGCGCCGGGGCCGGCCCACGGTGAACGCGGTCTGGGGCAACTCCGCCAGCGTGCTGGTGGGGGACTTCCTGATTTCCCGGGCGTTCCAGCTGATGGTGGCGCTGCGTGATCAGCGCCTGCTGGAGATTCTCTCGCAGAGCACCAACACCATCTCCGAGGGCGAGGTGCTGCAGCTGATCAATACCCGTGACCCGAGCACCACCGAGCCCAGCTACATGCGCGTGATCCACCACAAGACCGCCAAGATGTTCGAATCGGCGGCGGAGACCGGCGCGGTGCTGGGCGCCCGCACAGAAACGGACTTTTCCCAGGCGTTCGCCACTTTTGGCCGCCATCTGGGCATCGCCTTCCAGCTGATCGACGACGTGCTCGACTACCAGGGCGACGTCAATGAGCTCGGCAAGAACGTGGGCGACGACCTGGCCGAGGGCAAACCCACCCTGCCCCTGATTTACGCCATCCAGCACGGCGCCCCGGAGCAGGCCGGGCTGATCAAGGACGCGATTCGCACCGGCGGCCTGGAACAGCTGGAACAGATCGTCGAGATCGTGCACGACTGCGGCGGGCTCAGCTACACCGTGGAGCGGGCCGCCGAGCAGACCCGGCTGGCCCTGGATGCGCTGGCGCCGGTGCCCGCTTCCCGCTACAAGGACGCGCTCCACAATCTGGCGGAAGAATCCTTGAAGCGAACGCACTAAACTGCATTGATGGAGTCGAACCACGACCCCGTTTCAGTGAACGCCCTTACGGAGACCACACGGATGAAATCGACCCTCGCCACGCTTTTCACCGGCGCCGCCTTGGCGCTGTCGCTGACCGGCTGCGCGCTCAGCCCCCAGCAGATCGAAGTGAAACCCACCGCCGAAGTGCAGCCCGCCAACCGCGGCAACAACCAGCCGGTGCAGGTGATCGCGGTGGATTCCCGGGACAGCAAAGCGTTCGGCTCGCGGGGCGGTGTGTACAAGGACACCTCCCTGGTGCAGCCGGCCAACGACCTGCGCCCGGCGATCGCCGAGACCGTCCGCCAGGGGCTGCAGACGCTGGGCTACAACGCCTTCAACCCGGGCGACGAGGCCACCACCCTGGAAGTGCGCCTGGAAAAACTGGAGTACATCCCCGAAGAGGGGTCGGTGGTCAACGAAGTGACCCTGAACCTGGAGCTGGTGGCCGAGGCCCGGCGCGGCGACACCACCCATGTGGGCACCTACAAGAGCAGCGTCGAGCACGACCTGCCCTTTACGCCGTCGGCGGCGCGCAACCAGGAAATGGTCAACGACATCCTCAGCCGTTCCATCGAGCGGATGCTCAACGACCCGGAAATGCAGGCCTTCCTGGCCGGCAACGACAACCCCTGAGCGGGTCCGTCAATCGTTTTCCGGCGCCACCGACACCGAGGGCGCCTCGGGGTCGGTGAGGTCGACGGTGAGCACCAGGGGGCGGCAGCAGATGTGGCAGTCCTCCACATACTCCTGATCCCCCTGGGACGGATCCACCAGGGCCTCGAAATGCTCCCAGCAGTGGGGGCATTGCACGTCCACCGCGATTAATTCCATCTCTAGCTCTCCTCGGGCAGCGCCAGCCGCCCCAGCCAGTCCGGCGTGCCGTCCACCGGCACCGGCTGGCCCTGCCCCCACACCGGCCCGGGCCAGCAGGGGTCGTCGCGAAAGCGGGCGATGATGTGCACGTGCAGCTGCGGCACCAGATTGCCGAGGGCGCCGAGATTGATCTTGTCGGCGCCGGTGACCCTCTCCAGCTCCCCGGCAAGGTGGTTCACGGTCGACAATAGCCGCTGCTGGTCCGCCGCCGGCAGGTGGTGCCACTCGCGCAGACCGTCGCGCTTGGGCACCACGATCAGCCAGGGGAAACGGGCATCACGCATCCAGCGCAGCCAGCACAGTTCAGTCTCGCCCAGGGCGCCGGTGTCCGCCGCCAGGCGTGGGTGTAATTCCGTCATTCTCGATTCCGTGGTCACGCCACCGGGCCGATCCCGGCGGCAAAAGATGCGATCGTACGAAAAACGCTCTAGGATGATGCGCAAAAATAAGAATATAGCGGCGCCGTCTGCCTGGCGCCGGCTTAACCATACCTGCTTGGGGGAAAGTCATGGAATGGGTTGCCATCATTACCGTCGTGGCGTTGCTGCAGTGCGCGCTGTTCAGCTTTGTCGTAGGCCGTGCCCGGGTCAAGTACCAGATCCGCGCGCCGGCGGTGCAGGGCCACGAACTGTTCGAGCGCAGCCTGCGCGTGCACGCCAACACGGTGGAACAGCTGATCCTGTTCCTGCCCGGCCTGTGGCTGTGCGCCTGGTATCTGGAACCGCGCGCCGCCGCGGCGCTGGGGGCGCTGTTCGTGATCGGCCGGCAGCTCTATTTCAACGCCTATCTGGCGTCGCCCCGGGACCGGGGGCGCGGCTTTCTGCTCGGCTTCCTGGCCACCCTGACGCTGCTGCTGGGCGGCCTGGGCGGCGCCGTGGCGGATCTGATCGCCAGGTTGTAGCGCCGTTCAGCGGTAGTCCGACGGGCTCTTGCCGGTCCAGCGCCGGAACGCGCGGGCAAAATTGGAGGCGTCCGAATAGCCCAGCGCCAGGGCGATATCGTCCACCGAACGCCCGCTCTGGGTGAGGTACTCCACCGCCAGCCCCTTGCGCAGATCATCCAGCAGCTTCTGATAGCTGGTGCCCAGCTGCTGGAGTTTGCGCTTGAGCGTGCGCGACGACATGTGCATCTCCGACGCCACCTCCTCGACGCCCGGAAACCCGCCGGAGCCCGCCAGCATCACCCGCCGCACCTGACCCAGCAGCGCCGGCGGCGCCTTGATCTGCTCCATTTCCTGCTCGCACTGGGCGGCGGCCATCTGCGCCAGGCGCGGGTCGGCGAAGCGCAACCGCCGTTGCAGCCGCTCGGCGGGGAAGCGCATCTGGCTGTAGGCGCAGTCGAAATAGATCGGCACCGGAATCATCGGCCGCAGGCGCGAAAAGTACGCCGGCTCCGGGTAGGCGAAGCGCAGCTCGCCGAGGATCTCGATGTCCGGCATCAGCTGCAGGCCCATGAAGTGGAAGCTGGAGAACAGGCTTTCGGTGAGCAGCGGCCCGTGCTCGCCGAGCGACAGCATCTCGTTGAGCTGCAGCACCGCCCACTCGCCCTCCACGAAAGCTTCCAGCTGGACGATGGTGCCGCGGGTGCGGAAAAACTTCACCGCCAGCTCGATGGCGTCGCCCAGGGTATTGCTGCTCATCGCCGCGTAGCCGAGAAACCCGTGCGACGACAGCGGCATGGAGGCGCCCAGTTCCCAGCCGATCCAGGGCTCGCCGGTCAGCTCCACCAGCCGCCGGGAGAAGCGCTTGAAGGTCAGGGCGGTGACACGGGCCTTGGGATCGCGCCAGCAGCCCGGCTCGATGTCCAGCCCGGCCAGCGCTTCCTGTTCGTCGATGCCCCGTTTTTGCAGGGCCTCCAGCATCGGGCCCAGGTATTCGGCGGACAGGGTGTAGTCCTCCGCCGTCATTTTTAGAATCGTCATACGTTTTGCCCGTCTTCACCAACCTGTGTCTTCGTCCGCCCTAGGGGCCTTCGTACCGATGGCCCAAAATGACCAGACAGGCCACAAGATACCCGTTTCCCAAGCGCGGGAGCAAGTCCCGCCGGCCGGGAGCCATAACCCGCAGGTTTGTGTATTGCCGCCCCCGGCCCGCTCTTGCTAGCGTGAATCTCCATTCTTCATGCCGAGGATACGGTCATGACCGCCGCCACCCTGAAAGGAAAGACCCTGTTCATCACCGGTGCCAGCCGCGGCATCGGCAAAGCCATCGGCGTGCGCGCCGCCCGTGACGGCGCCCGGGTGGTGCTGTTCGCCAAGACCACCGAGCCGCACCCCAAGCTGCCGGGTACGCTCTATACCGCCGCCGAGGAAATCCGCGAGGCCGGCGGCGAGGCCCTGGTGTGCGTCGGCGACATCCGCTACGAGGATCAGGTCCAGGCCGCCGTGGACAAGGCCGAAGCCGAGTTCGGCGGCATCGACATTCTGGTCAACAACGCCAGCGCCATCGCCCTGACCCCCACCGAAGGCACCACCATGAAGTCCTACGACCTGATGAATCAGGTCAACAGCCGCGGCACCTTCATGACCAGCAAGCTGTGTCTGCCGCTGCTGCGCCGGGCGGACAACCCGCACATTCTCAATCTGTCGCCGCCGCTGAATATGAACCCGGCCTGGTTCGGCCGCCATCTGGCCTACACCATGGCCAAGTACGGCATGAGCCTGTGCGTGCTGGGCATGGCGGACGAATACGCCGGCAAGGTGGGGGTGAACGCGCTCTGGCCGCGCACCGCCATCAACACCGCCGCGGTGCGCAACCATCTGGGCGGCGAGATGGCGGTGCGGGCGGCGCGCCAGCCGGAGATCATGGCGGACGCGGCGCACTGGATCCTGACCCGGCCGCAGGCGGAGTGCAGCGGCAACTTCTTTATCGACGACGAGGTGGTCCGCCAGGCCGGCGTCACCGACCTGTCGGTGTACAAGGTCGACCCGCAGCTTTCCGACGACCAGTTGCTGCCTGATTTCTTCCTCGATTAACCCCGCCGCCACCGCCCTGTCCGGGCCGCCGGCGCCACTGGCAAAGATTGTCACATCTTGCCGGCGCGCGCCGGTGGTCGCGCCGCCGCCCTACCCCCGCTGCGCCAACCGACTGATTTTCCAGCAAAAAAATTTTTATATGCCTTGGCATGGTTCTCGCTTCCTCTGAGTCAGGCAACGAGTGAAGCGTCATGAGCAAGGTGATAAGAATTGAAAAGCGGCATCCGGAAACCGCTCTGGAGAACCTGAACCGGCTCACCGGCCTGGATTTTCAGGACTGGCCGGAGTCCCTGCTGGAGTGTGGCGATGATGTCACCGCCGGAAACGGCCGCACCGAAAACCCGAAGCGTCGGGGGGAGCGGGCCTTGCCGCCACGGCGGCGGGCCCATCAAGGGGGGTAAGGAGCCGGGCCCGCGAAAGGGGAGCGGGCCCGGCGACCTTTTTTCAGCAAGCCATGCCTGGCCGGCTCAGTAGTTGGAGATCAGCTTGTCCTGGGGGCGCAGCGCCGTGCCACGCCGCTGCATGTACAGCTCTTCCACCACATAGCGCATGCCCGGATCCGACAGCCGCAGGGACACCTGAACCTGCTCGACGCTGTCATTGAACCGCAGCCGAACCAGCCCGGACAGCAAGGCGCTGCCGTCACCGTTCACTTCGGCGGCATCGACCAGAATGGCCTGGTCGTTGTTGGTGTCCAGGTAACGCACCAACAACTGGACCGTGCCCGGCTTCCCGGAGATTCGCGCCCAGGCCGCCACATTGAACTCGGCATCCCATTGCCGCGCTTTGGCCGGACGCCCGTCCGCCCAAATCCGGCTGGGCACCTTGGCAATGAATTTCTCAATCATGAATTCGTATCTCTGCCGATTAATACTTTCCTATGGAGTGTAAGCGCTCGGTATGGGTTCCCGCCACGTTTGACTTGGCGGCCCGGCTGGGAATTCCGTCACAGCACGTCACATCCATCACCCTTACTGATTGTCCTATTGTCAGACAGTAGTGCCGCCCGCCGCAGGCCCGGCGCCCTACTATACGTCCATCGAGGCGCGACCTCCCGGGTCGCCGACATTCTCAGCAAGAGAGAGGAACGATCATGGGTGAACTGAAAGAGATTCGCGACCAGCAAGACAACCTGATTCAGCATGCCAAGGCCCTGGGCAACAAACTGTACCTGGCCGGTCTGGGCGCCTACAGCAAAGCCGGTGACAGCTCCGAAGAGCTGTACGACAAGTACGTACAAGCCGGCCAGGAAGCCTATGGCGACGACGCCGAAGGCAAATCCAAGGCCCTGCTGGCAAGCCGTGGCCTGGTAGTAAGCACTCGCAAACTGATCGACGAAGCGCCCCGGAAGCGCCATGAGCTGTACGAGCAGTTCGTCGCCAGCGGCAAGCAGGAGCGCGGCGAGAAAGCCGAGGAAACCAACGAATTCGTGCTCGCCGGCCTGGGCGCCGTGAGCACCCTGCGCGAACAGAGTCAGAAACTGTTCGACGATCTGGTCAGCACCGGCGAGAAAGAGCGCGCCTGATTTCTGGAATTCTGCCTACTCTCCTTTAATGGGGCCCTCCCGGGCCCCTTTTTTTTGCCCGGCTTTGGCCCGAATACCCCATGACAGGGACCGGACAGCGGACTAGTCTCTGCATTTCAGCACGGTGTGCGATTCCGCCACCGCTTTTTCGACCACGGGACCACGCAGCATGGCAAAACGCGGACGGGAACGGCGCCCCGCTTCCACCACCGGGCGCCTCTGGAAACTGACCGGCATGACGACGTCCATCGCCACCCGTGTCGCCTCGCATCAGGTGAAAGGGCTGTTTCAGTCGGAACAGGACCGGGCCACCAGCCGCGAAGCGCTGATGCGCCATATCGGCCAGGAGGTGGCCGCCACGCTTGGGCAGATGAAAGGCGCGGTGATGAAGGTCGGGCAGATCGCCTCGCAGATGCAGGACGTGCTGCCCCGCGAGATCAGCGAGCAGCTGGCGGTGCTGCAGAACGCCTCGGCGCCGATGCCCTTCCACGTGATCCGCCGGCAACTGGAGAAGGAGCTGGGCGGCCCGGTGGGCGACTACTTCCAGGTGTTCGACGAGGCGCCGTTCGCGGCCGCCTCCATCGGCCAGGTGCACCGGGCCACCACGCTGGCCGGCGACGATGTGGTGGTGAAAATTCAGTACCCGGCGGTCAAGGCCTCGATCGACTCGGACATGAAGCACCTCAAGCGCATCCTCAAACTGGGCAGCTTGCTGCGCGTCGACGAGCGCGCGCTGGACGCGGTGTTCAAGGAAATCCGCGCGCAGCTGGAAGAGGAACTCGATTACCTGCGCGAAGCGGACAACGTGCGCCTGTTTCAAGCCTTCCATGCGGAAGACCAGGATGTGGTGATCCCCACCGTGTTCGCCGACCTGTCCGGCGCCACGGTACTGACGTTGAGCTTCGAGGACGGCGTGCCCCTGGAGAACGTCAGCGACGCCAACGGCTTTGATCAGGCGCTGCGTAACCGGCTGGGCGAGCGGCTGTTCGATATTATCGGGCGGCAGATTTTCGAACTGCGCACCGTGCACTGCGATCCCCACCCGGGCAATTTCGCGTTCCGCACCGACGGCAGCATCGTGCTGTACGACTTCGGCGCGGTGAAACGGCTGCCGGAAGAAGACGTGCGCCTGATGGCCACCCTGGTGCGCGCCTCACTGGATGGGGACTGGCGGGCCCTGGACCGGGCCTTGCTGGCGATCGGCGCGCGGCGCAGCGACAGCGAGGTGTCCGACCGTCTCTACCGGGCCTGGGTGCCACTGCTGCTCAAGGCGTTCGCCGAAACCCCCTTCGACTTCGCCCAGGCCAGCCTGCATCAGGACGTGGTGCAGCAGGCTCGCCGCACGCCGCTGGAAGAGATGCTCAAGTTCCAGCCCAGTTCACGCACCTTGCTGGTACAGCGGGTGGTGGGCGGCCACTACTGGACTATGAAAAACCTGGGCGTGGCGACCGCTTTCCGGCCAAGACTGGAGAAGCTGCTGACCCGGGCGGGCTGACCGTTATCGCGGACAGCAAAACGCCGGCTTGCGCCGGCGTTGTCGGGGGCGGAGTAAGAGAGGATCAGAAAGCGGAGCGCAGGCCCACGCTGACCCCGGAGATTTCCTCCTCGTCCTGATCGTAATAGCGCATGTATTCCAGGTTGGCGCCCAGGGTGTCGGTGATATTGAAATCCAGGCCGGCGCCATAGGATTCGTCCTCGAACCGCTCGCTTTCGTCCGTGCTGACACCGGCCACGGTGTACTTAACGTCCGCTTTCATTTTGCTGTAGCCGCCGATCACATAGGGATGGATCGAATCGGACAGCGGCGCGGAGAGTTTCAGGTAGCCGCCGTACATGTGGTCCATGTCGTACTCGAAGGTACCCAGGGGCGCGTTCTTGGAATCACCGTCAATACCGGTGCCGCCGCGCGCTTCCAACGCGATAAAATCATTGAACTCAAAGCCGGCCCGCAACGTGACGCCGTCCACTTTCAGGGTGTCCTCATCGACGTCGTCGTTGTCGTACTGAATCTGATTGTAGTTGGCGCCGATGTAGGGCCCGGCCGCGAAAGCGCCGCCGGCCATCACCGAACAGGACAACACCATTGCACTACTCAGGATTCGGATCTTCATGTGCCTCTCCTTTGCGTTAGAAGTCAGTAATTTGAACATTGGCGCTTGGAGCTGTTCCTCCGGCCCGGTTAAATACGGTAAAAGGGCAGTGACGGAGTTCACGCTTTGCGAGGGGGAACACTAATGCAGGGAGCTTCATGGTTGGCGGGGCTCTGCTTTCTTCTTTTCGCGGGCACGGTGCAGGCTCTGGAATTGGGGAAGCAGCGCTCTGATTATCAGGCGTCACCGGACCTGCGCTGGCTGGAAGCGGCGCCCGGTGAACTGTCGCCCGAGCAGGCCCTGGAAGCATTGCGCAGCGGCAAGGGCCAGCGGCTGGGCAGCCGTTATCCGGCGATGGGGTTTCGGGAACAGGACCAGTGGTTCCTGCTAAGCCTGGACAACCAGTCCGACACCGGGCTCTGGTACCTGCGCGCCGGGCGGCCGCATCTGGATTATCTGGACCTGTATATCTATGACGCCGCGGGCACCCTGCTGCGCCACCAACGCAGCGGCGACCGGGTGCCCTTCGCGGAACGCCCCTTCCCTCATCACCAACTGGTTTTTCCGCTCGCCATTCCCCAGCAGGCGCAATGGTCGGTTCTGTTCCGGGCCCGTGGCGACAACGTGATCGATTTTCCCTTGTCGATTCGCGCCCCGGACGAATTCAACCAGCATGACGGCTACCTGAAGCTCAGCTACGGCTTTTATTTCGGCTCGGTACTGATCATGTGCCTGTTCAATTTGCTGATTTTTTTCTCCATCCGCGAGCCCAGTTATCTGCTTTACGTCCTCTATTTGGGCTTTTTCGGTTTGAACCTTTTCGCCCGCGAGGGGCTCGCCTATCAGTGGCTCTGGCCCGTCGCCAGCGAATGGAACCACCGCAGTTTGCCGGTACTGAATTTACTGACGCTGGCCTTTTCGATGTTTTTTTCATGCTCGTTCCTGGAGCTAAAAAAAGCGGCCCCGGGGCTGAACCGCGTTCTCATGCTGGTGGGCCTGGCACTGATCGCGCTGGCCCCTTTCACCCTGCTCAACTTCACGTTTTTTATTCAGTTTTCTTCGGCGATTATTTTCCCCTGGCCGTTCATCGCCATCGCCCTGGCGATCTGGTCGATCCGCCAGGGTTACCAGCCGGCGCGCTTCTTCTTGCTGGCGTTCACCGCCGTGGGCCTGGCCTCGGTGATCTATATTCTAAAAACCTTCAACCTGATCGGCGGCAGCTGGTTGATCGAAAACGCGCTGCAGCTGGGCACCGTGACCGAGGCGCTGTTACTCTCCTTCGCGCTGGCCCACCGCATGACCACCCTGAAGTCGGAGAACGAGCGCATCCACAAGGAGGCCCAGGAAGCGCTGGAACGCCGCGTCGAGGAACGCACCCATGAACTGAACACGGCCCTCAGCGCCCGCAGCGAGTTCCTCGCGGTTATGAGCCATGAAATCCGCACGCCGCTCAACGGCATTATCGGCACCGTGGATATGTTGCGGGATTCAGATCTGGACGAGGCGCAGCGGCGCCAGCTGCATGTGATTGAGCAGTCCGGCAACACTTTGCTGGATTTAATCAATGACGTGCTGGACTACTCCCGGCTGGACGCAGGCAAGATGCCCATCGAGCAGACCGGGCTGGATCTGCCGGCGCTGATCGGCGAATGCGTGGCGCTGTTCGAGCACCGCGCCCGCCTCAACGCCAACGCCCTGAGCGAGAACCTGGACCCGGATCTCGGTGAGTATTGCGTCGGCGATCCGGTGCGGCTGCGCCAGATCCTGGTCAACCTGATCAGCAACGCGGTCAAATTCACCGAGAACGGCCGCATCCAGGTCTCCGCCCGGCGGGACGAGGCCAACCGGGACTATGTCCTGTTCGAAATCACCGACACCGGCATCGGCATTCCCGCCGACCAGCAGTCGCGGTTGTTCGACTATTTCCACCAGGGCGATCAGACCAGCCGGCGCCGCTACGGCGGCACCGGCCTGGGGCTGGCGATCTGCCGGCAGCTGGCGGAAATCATGGGCGGTGAGATCGGCTTCCAGAGCAGCGAGGCGGGCGGCTCTTGTTTCTGGGTGCGGCTACCGCTTCCCGCCGGCAAGGCCCAGGCGGAGGCCGCGGTGCCGGAGCAGGAACGCCCCGCCAGCGTGGTCGGTGCCCGGCTGCTGATTGTCGACGACAACCACATCAACCTGCTGGTGGCCGAAGGGCTGTGCCGCAAGCTCGGCCACCAGTGCGAAACCGCGGAAAGCGGCGCCGAGGCGCTGGCGGTATTGCTGTCGCGGCCGGCGCAGTTCGATCTTATTCTGATGGATTGCGAGATGCCGGACATGGACGGCTTCGAAACCACCCGCGCGATTCAGGGCCTGCAGCGTCAGGGCCGTCTGCCGGTGATCCCGGTGATCGCCCTGACCGCCCACGCGGTGCCGGACAAGATCGCCGCCTGCCACGACGCCGGCATGATCGGGCATATCGCCAAGCCGGTGAACCTGCGCCGCTTGGACGAGGCCCTCAGCGGTGCATTGAGGGGCATGGCGAACAGCCGCTAGACGCTTTTCAGCAGATAGTCGGTGAAGCGGCTCAGGTCATTGAGCGAGGCGCAGCGCCGCGCGGCGCGGCAATAGGGTTGGTAGCGGGCCATGATGGCATCGCCGCTGTTCCAGCGCGAAGGCGGCTCCGGATTCAGCCAGAACACCTGTTTAGCACGGCGCGACACTTCGGCCAGATGTTGCTCACCGGCGGGGAGATCGTTGTTACGCGCATCGCCCAGAATGATCACGGTGGTGTGGCGGTCGATCTCGGACCCGCACAGCGCCACGAATTCCTCGAACATGGTGCCGTAGTCGGTGCCGCTGCCGGACACCCGGTCGAGAATCCGGCCCACCGCCACGTCCGGCGGATAGCGGTCGAAATCATCGGTGACCTCGTCGAAGCGGGCGGCGAACGCAAAGCTGCGCACCCGCGGCAGCACATCGGTCATCGCGTAGAGGAACTGCAACAGAAACCGGGCGGCGTCCCGCACCGAGCTGGAGACATCGCAGATCACCAGCACCTTGGATTTCAGCCGGCGCTTCTGGCGCCAGTGCAGCTGCACCGGCACGGCGTTATAGCGCAGGCTGGACGCCAGGGTGCGGCGCGCATCCAGGGTGCCGCGCTTGGCTTTTTTCTGGCGCCGCTGATGGAGGCTGGCGAGCCGGCGCGCCATGCGCCGCACCAGGGTCTGCACCTGTTTGAACTCACGCAGATCGCGGAACGGGGCCGCGCGCATGGTATGTTCGCGCAGGGCGCGTCCATGGGCGCGCCCGTGCAAATTGAACTGCCGCCGCACATGGCGCACCGCCAGCTCGCGAACCTGCTGGCGCCACTCACGCAGCTCGCCGGCACGGCGCTGGTCGGCACCGCGCGGTGAAGCGTCCAGCCGCAGGATCTCATCGTCCACCGCGCCCATGCCCATGTTCATCAACAGCCGGCGGGCGTAAAGACCCTGCTGGGTGATCACCTGCATATCGGTGAAGTCCATCTCGCCGGCGTTGCGTGCAAGGGTTTGCTCCAGTTGGCCCGCGTCCTGCGCCACCAGCTCCGCGGCCTGCTCGGACAGGCCCTGCCCTTCCTGGGGCGAGAGCGGTTCGCCGCCCTCGTCGTGATCGCCGGCGTCCTCGTCCTCGGCGGATTCAAACTGGAAAAACGCCTCGAAACAGGCGTCGAAGTCCGGGCGCTCCTGCTGGCTTTTCACCAGGGTGAGCGCCAGGGTCTCGCGGAACTGGTCGCGGGGGTGGTAGCCGATCAGGGCGGCGGCGCGGAACGCTTCTTCCGCCTCCGTGGGCGAAACGCGCACGCCCGCGCCGCGCAGGGCGCGGACGAACTCATGCAAACGGCGGTCGGCCATGGTGGCGCCTCAGGCGGAACGGGGTTTACGGAACCAGTGCGGCAGCAGGTCGCGGGCCAGCGCCACGTCCTGCTCGTTCTTGAGCACCAGCGCCAGGGTCTGCTCCACCAGCTCCGGCTCAAGGGTGTCCGCGTGCAGCAGCACCAGGGCGCGCGCCCAGTCCAGGGTTTCCGAGATCGCCGGCAGCTTCTTCATGTCCTGCTCGCGCAGGTGCTGGATGAACGCCACCAGCTGATCGCGCAGCTGCTCGCCCAGCTCCGGCACGCGCTCGGCCAGAATGCGGCGCTCCAGGGCGGCGTCGGGATAGGGAATATAGAGATGCAGACAGCGCCGCTTGAGCGCGTCGGAGAGCTCCCGCTGGTCGTTACTGGTGAGGAACACCAGCGGCTGATGCCGGGCCTTCACGGTGCCCATCTCCGGGATCGAAATCTGGAAATCGGAAAGCAGCTCGAGCAGAAAGGCTTCGAATTCCTGATCCGCCTTGTCGATCTCATCGATCAACAGCACCACGGGTTCGTCGGCGCGCAGGGCGCGCAGCAGCGGCCGCGGCTCGAGGAAGGTGTCGCTGTAGAAGGCATCGCCGAGATCGCCGAGCCGTTCCATGCTCTGCTCGAGGCTGTCGGTGTCCGCCAGCATCCCGCTGAGCTTGTCACGCAGCAACTGGGTGTAGAGCAGCTGCTTGCCGTACTTCCACTCGTACAGCGCGCGGCTTTCGTCCAGACCTTCGTAGCACTGCAGGCGGATCAGCGGCGCTTCCAGGAAGGCGGAGGCGGCTTTCGCCAGTTCCGTCTTGCCCACCCCGGGCGGGCCCTCCACCAGTACCGGCTTGTGCAGCTGCGCCGCCAGATAGACCGCCAGGGCGGTGCGCTGGTCGCAGATGTAGCCTTGCCCGGCGAAGCTGGCAATAACGTCGTCGAGGGAATCGATTCGGGTTTTCATGATGGGTCAGGCTCCCGGCCGCCGGCGCCCGGCTCAGTGCAGGGTGGTGCCTTCGGCCACTTCCACGGCGGGCGGTTCCACCACCGGCTCGCCGTCTTCGTCGGTAACGTCAAAGCGCATGGAATGCACTTCGCCGTCTATCATGTCGGGAATCCGGTCCAGGAAAGCGTCCAGGTGATCGGAATCGAAGTGACGCTCCAGATCGTCCAGGGTCTGCCATTGCTGCCACAGCATGATCACCCTGGGGGTGTCCGCCTTGACGTACACCTCGTAGGACACACAGCCATGTTCAGCGCGGGCCTGGGTGGCCAGCTCCTGGGCCAGTGCCACGGCGCTGTCGCGCAACGTATCACGGACCGGAATCACACCTTTTACGATGACCATATTGCCCCGGGGGTAGGAAAATAGCCGACCAGTATAACACGAACGGCCCTCTTCCTCACCCCGGTGCGCGGCCGGACAGCGCCTAGAGCGCCGTCTTGAAGGCCACCGAATCCGCCAGCGGGGCCCGCCCCACGCGGGTCCGGTTGGCCGCCACGTCCGGATCCTCATAGCCGAAACTGATGCCCACCAGGATGGCGGTGGACGCCGGCTCGCCGAAGATCTCGCGCACGTCATTGGGGAAGTAGCGCATGCTGCCCTGGGCGCAGGATCCGACGCCGTAAGCGGTCATCGCCAGCATCAGGGACTGGATGTACATGCCCACGTCCAGCGCCACGGTGGGGCCGAATTCCCGCTCCATGCCGATAAACACCACATGGGGCGCGTCGAACAGCTCGAAGTTTCGCAATTGCGCGCGCATGCGGCCGGGTTTGTCGTCCCGGGCGATGCCCATGTTGTTGTACAGCTCCACCGCGCAATCCACCTGCCGTTGCCGATAGACCCCGCTGAATTTGCCGGCGTTGGGCTCGAAGTCCGGCTCCATGGGCACGCCGGCGGTGACTTTCTCCACCATCCGGCGGCGCAATTCGTCGCGCACCTCGCCGGAGGCCACGAACACCTTCCAGGGCTGGATATTGCAGTTGGAGGGCGCCAGCTGGGCGAGTTCGAAGATTGCCTTGAGGGTTTCTTCCGGCACCGGCTTATCCAGGAAGCCGCGCACTGAGCGACGCGAACGGAGGGCGTCGGCCAGGGACTGGGTTTCAGCGCTCATGAACCTACCTTCTAATTATGGAATAGCGTTCCATCCTAGCGCCTGACGTCGGGGATTTCGATCCTTGCGGCTACAAACGGTCCCCGGCGGCCCAGCAACGCCCGCCCAGGGCAATGATCTCCACCTGATCACCGGCGTTCTCGGCCAGCTCGCGCCGCCGCGCCGGCGACACATCCAGCATCGCGATGCCGAGGCCGAACATCACCGCGATGGCCGCCTCCGCCTCGCGCTGGGCGGGCACCGGCGGGCGGTCCTGGGCGGCCACCGCCTCGCGCACGTCCTCGGCGAGCTCGTTGACCATCAGCTGCAGCTCGCCGTGGATGCGCCGGCGATAACTGGATCGCCGCCCCAGGCGCTGCTGCACCAGAAGGCGGAACTCATTTTCATAGTCCTGTTGAAAGCGCACGAAGCGCGCCACCAGTTCCCGCACCGCGCGCGCCGCGCCCACTTCGATCATGCTGCGCCGCCCCGCCGCCATGGAGGAGCGCAGGTGGAAACAGGCCCGGTCGATCAGCGCCAGGCCCAGGGCCTCCATATCCGGAAAATGGTTGTACAGGGAGGTGGCGGCCAGCCCCGCCTCGCGGGCCACCTCGCGCAGCCCCAGACTGTCCAGGCCGCGCCCGTCGGCCATCAAACGGCCGGCGGCGTCCAGGATCCGCTCGCGGGTCTGCTTTTTTTGTTGCTGCCGGGCACCTTCGCTCATTTCACGAACACTCGTTAGTTCAGAGGCCTTGCATATAGCCACAGAAAACAACCCCAGCGCAAGCGATCAAAAACCGTTTGACTAACAACTGTTCATAGAACAGAATGCCGAACACTTGTTAGTTGTAACGGGCAAAAAAGGGCGTCAACACTGGCCCTTTAGGCGTTGGCGGCGCATTATCAAACGGTCGCCATATTCAAGAACAATACCCGGTGCCGGCTCGGCCGTGGCCACCAGAGATGACAGCAAAGGGGTTTTCGCATGAACTACTTCGTTACCGGCGCGACCGGTTTCATTGGCCGCTTCTTGGTGGCGCGTTTGCTCAAGCGCGAAGGTGCCCGGGTGTTCGCACTGGTGCGGCCCGGTTCGGAATACAAGCTGGACGCCATGCGCCGGCGGCTGTGCGTGGAAGAGAGCCGTCTGGTGCCGATCACCGGGGACTTGACCAAGAAGCTGCTTGGTGTCAGCAAGCGCGACCAGGACGATCTGGTGGGCCAGATCGACCACTTCTTCCATCTCGCCGCCATCTATGACCTGAGCGCCGATGAAAACACCCAGCGCTACATCAACATCGAGGGCACCCGGCAAACGCTGAAACTGGCCGAGAAGGTCAACGCCAAGGCGTTCCACCATGTGTCTTCCGTGGCCGCCGCCGGGCTTTACGAGGGCACCTTCAGCGAGGACATGTTCGAGGAAGCCGGCGAACTGAACGACCCCTACCTGCTCACCAAGCACGAATCGGAAGCCCTGGTGCGCCAGGAAAGCCGCATCCCCTGGCGGATCTACCGGCCGTCACTGGTGGTCGGCCACTCCCAGACCGGCGAGATGGACAAGATCGACGGCCCCTACTACTTCTTCAAGCTGATTCAGAAGCTCAAGGACTTCCTGCCCAACTGGATCCCGCTGATCGGCGTGGAGAGCGGCCACTTCAACATCGTGCCGGTGGACTTCGTGGCCGACGCGCTGGATCACATCGCCCACCAGGAGGAAGGCAACGGCCAGTGCTTCCACCTCACCGCCGACCGCAGCTACAACCTGGGTGAGGTGATGGACATCATCGCCAGCGCCGCCCAGGCGCCGCGCATGCCGGTGCGCATCGACCAGCGCATGTTCGACGCGGTGCCCGGCTTCGTGCGCCGCGGGGTCAGCGCCATGACGCCCCGCTTGCTGATCAATCAGGCGATGGAGAACCTGGACATTCCGCCGTCGCTGATCAAATTCCTGACCTTCCCCACCGAGTACGACAACCGCCGCGCCGCCGCCGCGCTGGAAGGCAGCGGCATCGAGGTGCCGGAGCTGGAAAGCTATGTGCAGCAGCTGTGGGACTTCTGGGAAAACCACCTGGACCCGGACCGCGACGAGCGCGAGGACGAACTGCAGCCACTGCCCTCCCTGCCGGAGCGCGCCGAAGACAAGATCGTGATGATCACCGGCGCCACCTCCGGGATCGGCAAGGCCTCGGCCCTCAAGCTGGCCCGCGCCGGCGCCACCGTGCTGGTGGTGGCGCGCACCCCGGAAAAGCTGGAAGAGACCCTCCATGAGATCAAGCAGGTGGGCGGCAATGCCCGCGCCTACCGCTGCGACGTGTCCAATCTGGAAGCGGTGGACGAACTGGTCGAGCAGGTGCTGGCCGATTACGGCCGGGTGGATATCCTGGTCAACAACGCCGGCCATTCGATCCGCCGCTCGGTGGTGCACTCGTTCCAGCGTTTTCACGATTTCGAACGCACCATGCAGCTCAACTACTTCGGTTCGCTGCGGCTGATCATGCGGCTGATGCCGGGCATGATCGAGCGGGGCTTCGGCCATGTGATCAACATCTCCAGCATCGGCGTGCTGACCAACGCACCGCGCTTCTCCGCCTATGTGGCGTCCAAGGCGGCGCTGGATTCCTTCACCCGTTGCGCGGCCAGCGAGATGGCCCACCTGGGGATTCATTTCACCACCATCAACATGCCGCTGGTGCGCACACCGATGATCGCGCCCACCAAGCTCTACAACCATGTGCCGACGATCAGCCCCAACCAGGCGGCGGACATGATCTGCGACGCCATCGTGCGGCGCCCCAAGCGCATCGCCACCAGCCTGGGCATCATGGGCCAGGTGATGCACTTCCTGACGCCCAAGGTCACCGAAACGATCATGAACACCGGCTACAAGATCTTCTCGGACTCCGCCGCCGCCATGGGCGGCAAGGAAAAAACGCCGAAGAAAATCAGCCGCGAACAGGCCGCCTTCTCCCGGCTGTTCAAGGGGATTCACTGGTAAGCCGGCCACACCGGGCCGCCGGGCAACGGCGGTCATTGATCAAACGCTTGTTTGAATGCAATCTTAGGAGGTCTTCCATCTTCGTGGGGTGCCTCCAATGAACGACATCGAATGGCAGCGGCCGGACCTCCGGCCGCATATCAAACGCATCTCCGCCGCCGCCGGCTGGCGCTGGCGGCAGCGTTTCTCCCCCCGTGGCGCGCTGCGCCGCCGCGTCGCCGGCCAGGTGGTTCTGATCACCGGTGCCAGTTCCGGCATCGGCGCCGGGCTCAGCCACCGCCTGGCCCGCGCCGGCGCCACCGTCCTTCTGGTGGCCCGCTCCCTCGAGAAACTGCAGGACACCGTGGACGATATCCAGGCCGACGGTGGCCGCGCCCACGCTTACCGCTGTGACCTGGCCGACCTCGACAGCTGCGACCGGCTCTGCGAGCAGGTGCTCGCCGAACACGGCGGCGTGGATATTCTGGTCAACAACGCCGGCCGCTCGATCCGCCGCTCGGTGATGCACAGCCTGGACCGCTTCCACGACTACCAGCGCACCATGCAGCTGAATTATTTCGGCGCCATCCGCCTGGCGATGAACCTGATTCCCGCCATGCAGGCACGCGGCCAGGGGCACGTGATCAATGTGTCCACCATGGGCGTGCAAAGCGCCCCGGCGCGCTTCTCTGCCTACCTGGGCTCCAAATCGGCGCTGGAAGGCTGGACCCTGGCGGCCCAGAACGAGCTGGTGCACACCGGCGTCGAATTCACCCTGATGAATTATCCGCTGGTGCGCACGCCGATGATCGCGCCCACCGCCATCTACCGCTACGTGCCGGCGATGAGCGAAGAGCGCGCCGTGGACTGGCTGTGCGAGGCGATCGTCACCCGCCCGAAGCGCAAGGTGCCGGCGTTCGGGCTGGCCTCCCAGGTGATGTACCAGGTCCTGCCGAAAACCTCCGAGTTGATCGTCAACACCAGCTTCCAGCTGCTGCGCGACAAGCGGCGCTGACCCGGGAAAGGGCAAAAAAAAGGTTCATCGCGCTTTAGCGGGAACGCTTCCCCTCCATCTGGTGAGCCGCAGCGCCACGGGCCACTTCAGAGATCAGTAAACAGGGGAACTAAGAGGTAGGG
>Ga0181379_1000468_pt1 | contig 19976 bp, 35 predicted proteins | sample 2SPOviralmetaG_FD_130115 | JGI IMG/M metagenome (GOLD analysis project Ga0181379, IMG submission 130115) | Marine viral communities from the oligotrophic San Pedro Time Series (SPOT) site, San Pedro Channel, CA, USA - 2 SPOT_SRF_2009-07-10 | ecosystem: Environmental > Aquatic > Marine > Strait... | reverse complement strand
TAATAGTATTCCATTCCATTTTCTCAGATCGGTATACAAAAATAGCAATGGCGAGCAATACGCCCGCCACTGCAAATGGATCATGTTCTTCTTCTGTTAACTCTACTACAGTCTGCATAATACGTTCATGAACTTTATATGTAGGATTTACTGTCATACCGCTGTTATCTCCTCTAAATCTTGACGGTACTCTTTCATTAGATAGGCACAGACTTTATCCCACGTATCATATGTTTCGCCATCACAATCCACTACCACTCCATCGAATTCCTCATCATCACAGCATACGTGGAAATTACTATCCCATTCTACGCTACCATAGCAGTGGATCTCTCCGCCATCAGGCTTTTTATACACATGTTTATCGTTCTCTTGCGTTGTTGTATTGTCTACACTCATAACATTCTCCATTATTCTATTGTTATTCGTAGTATCTAGCTAAAATATCTGCCACATACCAGATGATGTAGGCCAATGCTGCACCACCTGCTAAACTAAATAATATAAGACTAAGCACTTTGTGACACGTGATAGTCGTTTACATACACGTCATAATGCGTAGCTTTATCTAAAGGTAGGTAGCAGTCATAAGCTCTTGGATGTCTGCCATCCATCTTGGCCCACATAGTTCTTGGACCTCTACCCATCAGTCTAACTCTCATTTTAGTTCCCCAACCCCTCTCGCTGTTCATAAGCTTTACGCTTTTCTTTAGCTCTATAACTGCAGGATCTTCTCGGTTTGTTACAGTAAACTTATAACCGCTCATTGGAAATCTTTCTTTGGTTACTCTATGTAATGCTGTTGTTGCTTTTTTCATGTTGCTATTCTCCTAATTAGCTAATTCAAAGTTTTCTTGCAGCTGTTCTTCTCGCTTGGTATTCATCCATTCTTGTAAGCAAGATACTGCGTCTTTCTTATCGAGGTTAAAGTCGTCTACTAGATACGTACATGCGCCAAACATATTGCATTCGCCGCTTGCTCTAAGGTTATCAAGGAACTTAAAGCATTCTTTCTTATAGGATTTGGTAAGGTTTCTAGGCATTATTCCTCCACATTGGTGAATCATCTATTTTCTTTTGGTCTTCTTCACTAAGGTCTTGGTATCTTACATACTTAGATATAGGTAAATCAACTAGGGTAAACAAGCCACCTAATCTACCGAACTCATCTACTGGGTATGTCATAGCTTTATACGGAACTTGTTGAGCTTGGGAATCTTTTGCCTCCATACTTACCTCCTCTTTCTGGTATACAATTGGTTTCTACTAATTTATATTTAGGCAATACCTTTAGAGCGTCTTTATACATTTGACTCATACGAGATATGCAATGCTCTATAGCGGTATATGGTCCTCGGTTGTCTGATAACAGTATGCACTCAGGTCCTTTTACTGCTAGATGACATATGATTATAGTTGCGTATATCATTTAGTTTCTTTCGCTTGCTGAGCATACTCATCTATGATAAGTTCTTTAAGATACCACTCAGCTTTCTTAAGATCATTTATGGCTTGACCCTTAGCTCGGTAACGCCATATATACTTCATGATATTACCTTGCAGGTAGCCTTGGTACCCATCTCCTGTTGCTGCTTTAATTGCTTCAATACACTCAACATCGCCCTGCTTGTAATGCGGTGGGCTGTTTACTATTAGTTCATCAATCGTCATAAAGTCTTTTGCTACTGTCATTAGATTCTCCTTAATATAAACGGGCACCTAGCCATATGGTAAATGCAAATGCTAATACGGTTATTATTACAAACATTACGACCTTTCTTCTAAAATTATAAGCCCGCCTATGGCTATGGCTAATACTATATAAAATGATAATGACATCGGTTCACTCCAAGAATAAGTCAAGCCCCGCGCCTTACGGCGCGAGACCTGAGTTGAATCAGAATACAGGTGCTTCTTTGCTTACTTCAGCAGCATCAACAGACTCAATGGCTTCAAAGCCCGCTGTTGGTGTATACTCTTTAAGCTCAACTACCTGCACTGCAGTCAATGAGGTTGCAATACCTTTTCTACCAGGTGCTTCATACTCATACTGCCATAGGTTGACATTAACTTTGGTACCATTACCTATGTTATTGCCATCCATTGGTTGCAACTTTGTATCGACAATCTTAACTGGTGCGTTAGGATTACCATCAGCTTTAATGCCTTTACGCTTTAGGTTTACATTAGACGTAGCTGCATCGTCTTTGTCTTGCTTTACATTAAGGCCGTAATCTCTAAGTTCTTGGACTTTAGCCGGATCAGAGGTCTGTATTACCATCTCCCATTGTTTACTACCGAATGGGTTGACGGGTGCGTCAGTACCAGAGATACGACAAAACTTAGCTGTAAGGTCTTTTATGATTAAAGAACGAGGATATGTACTCACGATATTTCTCCTTTAGGTTAAAGTTATTTAGGTAGCGCGATGGATATCGCGCCTATAAGGTGTACTTGTTGGTTACATAATGATCTACATTAAGGCTATTAGAGACTATGTCTATAATCTCATCTACACCTAAGGCTACATTATACACGGCAAGTACGTAGTCAAATATTTCTTCATGTTTCATATCGGTCTCACTATAGTTTGAATTAATGGAACTATGGCTTCTAAGATCGGCGGTAAGAAGAACACAATGATAAGTAAAGAAGCTGCTACTAGCACACCGTTTACGACGTCTACTAATAACAACATTAAATCAAGGAACTTGTACATGGCAATATCTTTCTATAGTTTATATTAAGGTAAAATTATGTATATAATTTTATTATACGGTATACTCTATACGGTATATAGGTGTTTAAAGCCCGCCCTGCCCCCTCTCTAATAGGGGACAGGACAGACCACACCAACGTCTTTTACACAGGCTCCGGGAACTGGCATACATTTCCATATTCATCCAGGTCACCACACTTGGCATTACGGAACCTTTGGTACTCTTCAATATCCTCATAGGCACGTGAGACATTCCAATAATCAGGACACATCTCACGGAAGTCATCTTCAGTAAAATGCTCTTCATGACCCCAGGTTAGTCTTTGGCGTTCCTTATCACCAACCATACCATGCATCATTACAAAATGGTTTAACCATTCTTTATAATGGTAGGTTACAAAGGTCTCTACACCACTGGGTGAGGTTTGAGGACTATACACTTTATTTACAATATCGGATATTTGGGTTACGGTACGTAGGACCCTATCCTCATCAAACATCAGGGTTCGAACAAGCTGTTCAGCGATGGCGTGACCCGTACCATCAAGGGTTTCTTTCATCTTATACATTATGGTTACCTTTCGTTGGTTATATTAAAGGAAAATTATGGATATAATTTTATGGCGGTGGCATCATGGAGGCCTCGGTGGCCACAGGGATCACCCAATGCCCATCCCAAGACGGCCCCGGTCCCCGGTCGTCGGTTTGTTTACAGTTTAGCAATACGGTCGAAGATAAAAAAAGAGGATTTAGGAGGCACTATAGGATTAGTATAATGCCCCCTTGAGGAAATAATTTAAAATGTAGATGTATTAGAATCTGGTGTAGTTAAAGGAGATTCTGGTGTGGAAGGAGGTGAATTTAAATTATTTGTAGGTTGATTTAAAGGTAAAGATTGATTAATAGTTTGATTAATATTATTTGGATTATTAGGAGTAGGTTGTATATTAAGAAAAGAATTAATATGTTTGTGAAAGTTAGTATGAATAATATTAGTTTTAGTATTAATTAAAGTATAATTTAAAGAGAATTGTTTATTAATTAATAGTTGATTGTTTTGTGGATGATTAAAGAAATGATATAGATTTAATATTTGTTGTGAATTATAAAGTGGATTATTAGAATTAAAAGTATAATTTGACATTGTTGATGTATATATTAATTTATTAGATGTAATATATTTTATTGTTGATGTTAAAAGGAATATATATATATTAGTATAGGGATTTTTGTATATGATTATAAATGTATAAAAATATATATATATTAAGGGAAAATTATGAATATAATTTTTGAAATAAATAAATAATGAGCGAAGCGAATAAAATATAAGAGAATAGATAATGAAGAAAGGGGGGTATAAAATATATATGTAGTATATATATATATATAATATTTTTTCCTAAGTCTCTCTTAAGGAAGTGCCTCCTATTAGAGATAACAATTGGTTAAATTTAACCAGGAGGCATAATGGTTCTCTACAATGATCCCTGCGATGATGTAGGCGTGAGTGTTAGCGATTGGATAAAAAGGATTAATAATGAACAAGAAAACAAACAAACAAGACCTGATAGTGCTAGGAGCAGTAGCTATAATAATCTTGCTAGCTATTGGGGTTCATTATGGACAATAGAAGAAAACTCGAACTTGTTAAAGAAGCAACAAAGCGAAAGCTCTTAACTCAATATCAGACAGACTTTGAACAGTTTGCAAAACAACAAATCAAAATAATTACTAAAGATGCTAGTAAAGGATTTGTGCCATTTATATTTAATGAAGCTCAGCAAAAAGTAAATGAAGCATTAGAGCAGCAGTTGAAGGAAAAAGGCAGGGTTAGAGCTTTAATACTAAAAGCTAGACAACAAGGTATATCTACGTTCTGTACTGCACGTACAGCTTGGAAAAGCTTTTTTACCCCTAATGCCAGATCAGTAGTTATGGCTCATGATAGCGCTACTTCTGATGCTTTGTTTGCTATGAGTAAAAACTTGTTTGACCGAATGGCAGATGAGTTTAGACCTAAGTTGCTGGCTTCAAACGCAAAGGAGATTAAGTTTGAACACAATAATGCAGGTTATAGATTATATACTGCGGGTAGTCCTGAAGCCGGTCGAGGTACTACCCCTACGATTGCCCACCTTAGTGAAGTGGCCTTTTGGACTTTTGACGAAAAGATTCTTGCCGGATTATTCCAAGGTATTTCTCAAGCTGAGGGCACTGAAGTTATATTGGAGTCGACAGCCAACGGTGCAAAAGGGGAATTTTACAGGTTATGGAAACAAGCTGAAAGAGACTATGAGAAAGGTGGTACTGAGTACATACCTATCTTTCTACCTTGGTATATCACTGCTGAATATAGGAGAGAAGCTCCGGAAAGCTTTGAGCCTACTGAAGAAGAGTCTAAGCTTATGGATAAACATGGACTGGACTTTGATCAGCTATATTGGAGGCGTCTTAAGATTGCTGAGTCGGGTGAAAGAAAGTTTTTGCAAGAGTATCCGACAACTGCTGAAGAAGCGTTCTTAGTTAGTGGTAGCGGAGTCTTTGATACCGGTAAGCTAGCTGAACTTGAGGCTGTGCCTTACTTAAAGAAGATGAAGCTTGACCTTGATTCTAAGTTCTTTGAGACTACGAGTGAAGGTGATATAGAAATATACGATTACCCTAATCACGATATAGGTTACGTTATTGGTGCTGATGTAGCACTAGGCGTAGGAAAAGATTATTCTGCTGCTGTAGTTATAGATGAGAATAGGAATATAGTAGCAGCATACAGAAACAATAGAATAGATCCTAGTAAGTTTGGAGACTTTTTGTTTTATCTAGGTAGGTATTATAATAATGCTTTGCTTGCTGTTGAGTCTAACTCAATGGGTATAGCAACACTACAGAAGCTAGATGATATGTCATACGTGAACTTATACAGGCAAACTAAAATATCTAATATATCTAACCAGGAGGGCGATAGATTAGGTTTTAGAACAACTACAGCAACTAAGAGTACAATTGTCGGGAACCTTAAAAACGCTATTGAGAACGATGATGTGTATATACCTAGTGCTGATATTATACAAGAACTAAAAGATTATATCGTAAACGATCAAGGTAAGGCAGAAGCAGCAGCTGGTTGTCATGATGATTATGTCATGTCTTTTGCTATTGGATTAGAGGTGCTGCGCTCACATTACGATCGTATAACAACTAACAAGGTTCCTTGGAATCAGAAGTTTAATAATATAGAACAAGATGACACGAGGTGGATATGATATTAGAAACAGCATTAATGTGCATGGCAGCAAACGTCTATCATGAGGCAAAGAACCAGTCTATGCTAGGACAGTTTGCAGTAGCACAAGTAGTAATGAATCGAGTAGAAGACCATAGATACCCTAACACAATATGTGAAGTAGTTAAGCAAGGATTAACATATAAGAACGGTAAAGTAGTATTAGGTAAATGCCAGTTTAGTTGGTATTGTGATGGTAAGTCTGATGAGCCTAATAGAGACAGTAAAGCGTGGGGTAAGGCTATAAGACACGCATCTATAATAATGGGTGAAACTATTAATCTAGACGTAACCGATGGAGCTACTCACTACCATGCAAGCTACGTTAGACCTGCATGGGCTAAGACTAAAACTAAAACAACTAGAATAGATAGGCATATATTCTATAGATGGGAGAAGTAATGGTAAGTTCAGTAGTAGAACTGATGGACGTATCTGGAACGGACTTAACAGTAGTAAACGCCGCAAGAGTTTCTTTTGCTAAACATAAAGATGCGTTTGATGAGAGTGATGAAAAACTTATTAAGTATCTTGCTAAGCATAATCACTGGAGTCCGTTTGCCCATACATTTATACAGTTTAAAATAAGTGCTCCTATTTTTGTTGCTAGACAATTAGTCAAACATCAAGTAGGTTTAGTGTGGAATGAAGTCAGTAGGAGATATGTAAATGATGAGCCTGAGTTTTATATACCTAAACAGTGGCGTAAGAAACCAGAAGGAAGTATAAAGCAAGGATCTAGTAAAGAAACAATAGAGTATGATATAGCTGGTACAATGAAATATGTCAAGGAGACTTACAATAACCTTTTAAAAGAAGGTATAGCTCCTGAAATGGCTAGAATGGTTTTACCACAAAACACTATGACTCAATGGTATTGGTCAGGCAATTTATTTGCTTTTTCAAGAGTATGCGAATTACGCTTAAAAGCTGATGCTCAAGAAGAAACAAGAGATGTAGTAAACGAAATAAATAGGCTTTGTAGCTACAAGTTCCCGATATCTTGGAAGCATTTAAGACCTGTCCCCTATTAGAGAATTTTATAAAGTAGAGGTTATCACATGTATAGATACTTAAAAAGAATAATCTGTGCGATACTAAATCGTAAATGTAATGATGACTGTACTTGCACTGAAGACAAAACTACTTACGACGGACTATAAGATGGTAAATCTATCTGTTGGAAGAGGCGAAAAGCTATCTACTAAAAAGGGAGCTGGATTAACCGCAAAAGGAGTAGCAAAGTACAAACGCGCTAATCCTGGATCTAAATTAAAAACTGCCGTAACTGGTAAAGTAAAAGCTGGAAGTAAAGACGCTAAAAGAAGAAAGTCTTTTTGTGCTCGATCTAAAGGCTGGACAAGTGAACGAGGCAAGGCAGCTAGAAAAAGGTGGAAGTGTTGATATGGTAAAACTTACAAAAAAGAACTTTCCTAAAAGTAAAGGTACCGGTAAAAGTACTAAGAAGACTGGTATAGCTAAAAAGGCTGAAGAATCAGGAATGCCTGCAAGCGTACTAAGCGCAGTATACAGAAGAGGTATTGGAGCTGCTAAGACTACAGGTACAAGACCCGGAGTTAAGTCACCACAACAATGGGCTATGGCAAGAGTAAACTCATTTATCGCTAAGAAGCCTGGTACGTGGGGAGGAGCCGATAAGGATCTAGCAGCTAAGGTTAGAGGTAAGAAGAAAAAATCATGAGTAAAGTACACCCTAACTCACTAAAGAATCTGCGCCCCTTCTCTAAAGAAGGTGCGCGCGCCGGCCAAAAGAATTCTGTTATAGCACGTAAGGCTAATAAAGAAGCGCGAGAAGCATTAAAGCTTACATTAAACGACTGGAAAGCTTTGAAAGAAGAAGTTCAAGATGATGCTCCTGCTGCTTTAGACGTATTAAAAATAGCTATGACAAAAGCTTTATCTGTAGAAGATATGGACGAAGCTACAAGATTAGCAACAGTATTAGCAGAGTTTGAAGCACCTAAACTACAAAGACAAGATATAAATCAAATAACTAAGACTGCTGATTTGACAGACGAAGAATTACAAGAAGCACTAGAGGATATAGAACTACAATTTAGTGTAGAACCCAAAAACATGAACTGAGGTAAATAATGTGGAAGATACGAAGTCCTTACAAAAAGACAGCAAGTACAATGAGTATGACGAAGATGGAGACGGAGTCGTTACAGATGAAGAGCTCCGGCATGTCAAAGAAATTAAGGAAGTCGAACATAATTTACGGAAACAGCGTGCACAAAGAAGAATGGCCACTTGGACACTTATCGGAATGGGTGCGTTCACGGTGGTAATGTTTGTTATACCGTTAGATAGAGTAACTGCATTAGCCGACATTAGTAATTTATTTTATATTAGTGGCGCAGGTATAGTAGGCGCATATATGGGTACAACTGCTTACATGAGCAAGAAATAGAAAGGAAAGTTATGGCTTTTAAATTATCGCAAAGATCGTTTCAGAAACTAGTTGGCGTACACCCATACATGGATTCTGTTGTAAGAAAGGCTATTGAACTAACTAAAATAGACTTTGGTGTTACATATGGTGTAAGAACTGTAGAAGAACAAGAGAAGCTAGTAGCTGCTGGCAGATCACAAACTATGAAGAGTAAACATTTAAAACAAGATGATGGCTACTGCCATGCTGTAGATTTAATGGCATATGTAGACGGAGAGGCTTGTTGGGAATTAAATGTGTATGATGATATATGTGATGCAATGAAGGAAGCAGCTAAAGCACAAAACATAGCTATTAAGTGGGGAGCTGCTTGGTCTGAGGGTGATATTAGAAACTACCCAGGAACTGCTGAAGAAGCTATGAATAAATATGTTGATCTAAGAAGATCACAAGGAAGACGTCCATTTATTGATGGACCACATTTTGAATTAATATTAGATTGAATGAACCCGGGAGCGGATCATGACTAGATATATACAAGACGCTGTATTGCAGCAACAGAAAAAAGAAAAGACTACTAAGGAAGTATTAGACAAGCCACTTCCTAAACCTAAAGAATACACTTCTGCTGAACTAGAAAAAGCAGCAAGGACTTATTTGAAAATAGGAGGTAAGTATTAATGAAACGGTATGGTTATAAAGAGCCAGTTACCGATGAGCAACTCATTAATCTTATCGAAATGGGAGTTCAAAATAGTACTGGTGACTTTCTTAATAGTTCTGACTTAGCTAGAGAAAGACTGAAAGCAACTTATGAGTACGCTGGCGTTGCGTCAGATCATTTGTCTCCTCAAGGTGTTTCAACTATTGTTGACACTTCTACTACAGAAGTTATAGAAGCTTATACTGCTATTTTAGCTGATTTGTTTTTAAACAACCATAAGCTAGCTAGGTTTGTGCCTTACGATGATAGTCCTGCAGCATTTAAGTCTGCAAAAGATGCTAGTGATATAGTCAACTATTGTATATTTAAACATAATAATGGTTGGGAGTTTATGTCGCAGTGGATTAAAGCTGCGTTACTATGGAAAAACTCTGTATGTAGATGGGATTATATAGAAGATTATGATTATGTATTTGAAGACTACGAAGAAATAACACAAATGAAGCTAGATGAAATTCTAGCAGATGATGATGTTGAAGTTGTTGGTGAACTAGAGTTTGAAAATAGACCTATAAAGTTAGATCCTACTAGTAATATTACTTCAGATGAAGTTGAGCTAATATATATAAATGTTAGAGTTAGAAAGAAAATAGATAAGTCTAAGGTAAAACTAGAACTAATACCACCAGAAAATTTTAGAATATCACGAGAGTCTACATGTATATCTGATGCACAGTTTGTAGGAATACAGACACAAATGTCAAGATCTGAAATACGAAAGTATTATCCAGAAGTATCTGATGATATAGATTTTGATACTATGCATGACACTTCATGGTTAGGTTCTGCAAAGTACTCACAAGATGTTGCTGCTAGAAAGCACGTAACAGGACAGGAGTACTGGCAAGGATCTGCTGAATCATATGAAGTACCACTAGAAGCAAATATAAATGTAAACGTTACAGAATGTTGGATAAGAGTAGATAGAGATGGAGATGGTATTGCTGAGTTAAAGCACATTATGACTATAGGTAACAACATCATATATGAAAACGATGTTGATGAAATACCTTTAGCTTCTATAGTTCCTATTGATATACCTTTCGAGTTTTATGGTTTATCAATGGCAGACTTTACAAGAAGCTCTACATTAGCAAATACAGCAATATTAAGAGGTTTTGTAGAAAATACTTACTTAACTAATTATGCTCCAAAGCTCGCTGATCCAAACGTAGTAGATTTTTCTGCTTTACAAAATATGAAGCCGAAGCAGATTATACCTACAAACGGTAGTCCACAAGGATCGGTGGCAACTCTACCACCTGAAACTATATCTACAGGTACAGTTCCTTTATTAAACCATCTACAAACGATAAAAGAACAAGCCACAGGTATGAGTAAAACAGTACAAGGTCTTAATGACACGTTGTACGTATCAGGCAACTCTGAACAAAAGTTTGCCGCTGTTCAATCAGCAGCCCAGAAGCGCATATCTCATATTGCGCGGCGATTTGCTGAAACAGGATTTAAGCGGTTAATTGCTGGGGTCTATACTACTATGCATAGGAATATGAAAAGAAAACTTTCTTTTAATATGAACAATGTATATAAAACTATAGATATGAACGCACTACCAAGTAAAATGGAAGTTGAAATTCTTCTTGATATAGGAGAAAATAGTAATAGTACTAGACTTAATAAGTTGAGACAAATAGGTGCAGAAGTTCTCCCGGCTTTAAATAAACAAGGAGCAGGCATGGCTATAAAGCCAGAAGCTCCTGCAGTATTAGCCACTAAGATAATAGAGGCTATGAACTTAGATAGTAACGATTTCTTAGAGGACTATAACAAAGACGAGTTTAGGCAAAAAGCTATGAAAGCAATACAGTTGCAATCGCAAGCTGCTAAAACAACTAGAGAAGCAGCAATGCAAAAAGCAATGAGTGACGTTAAATTGCAAGAAGCAAATATTACCTATACTAATGCTCAAGCTAAAAATACTATGGATGATAACGCTAGACAACTAGCTGTTGCTATCGATAAGCACTTTCAGCAATGGGCAGATCTTAGTGTCAAAGCACAAAAGGAAGGGGCACAAATACCGCCTCATCCTAGCTATGACGAAATATTAATGATGGCAAGTAGCATTTTAGGAGGAAAAAATGGGAACAGTAACAATTAATGCTTCAGGAGTTGGAGCGGCACAATCAGGTACAGTAACTACTGCTGCCGGCTCAGGAGCTGGAAGTATAATAGTTACTAACGACTCTGATGCTAGAATAAAATTTAATGTAGCTACAGCAGGAACAGATGTACAGACAGGATTAACTTGTGCTGAAAAGTCTTTTCTTATAGTTACAGGGCTAGATAATGGAGCCCAAACATTAACTAGTTTAACAACAGCGCATGGTACAGTTGCACAAAATGGTGAGATTGTATATAATACACTAATTGCTTAAATGAATAAGGAAGCTATGATAACACATATTATTATGGTTATCGGACTTTTCCTAGTCATTTATTATTTTGCTTTTTAAATAGAAAAATTAAGGATAAAATGGATAAGTATAAAGCGACGGCTGAGAAGAGGCTAAGTAATACTAAATCCTATGGTAATCATAAGATTCACCCTGAAGAGCTAGCTAGACGAGCACACGTACAAGGTAAGTTTGCAGCTAGAGAGCGTGATGAATTTTTTGATGAAGCATATGGAGACATATTAGTAGATCTGTTTTTACAATGGTTAAAGACCGAGCCTCACGAAACTAAGTCTCGAGAATTTTTATACGCGTCTGCAATGGCACTTGGTAGTGTCAAAGAAAAGATGATAAATATTGAGACTTACGGAAAAAACGTACCTATAATGAAGGAGAACGAGAGTGAGGGAAATTAATAAAACCGAACTACTATATAACATTGATACAATGATAAATACTTTAGAGTATGATTCTATGAGATCTGCAGGTAAAACAAAAATTAACTGTGGATTACTAGTAAACTTATATAATCTAAAAGATATTTATAAAAAGGAATTAAAGAATTCCAAGGCAGCCCCAATAAAGGAGGTGGCTAATGGATAACAATACAGAAGCACAAGTGGACTCTACCCGACAGGATGATTCCCAAGCCAATGTAGGTCGAACAGAAGATCAGTTGCTGGCTGACATTGTGAAAAGCTCGCCTTTTACACAATCTCTACCCGAAGAGCAAGTGCCTGAGTTAGACCCGGAAGAATCAGAGGAAGTTGAGACCCAAGAGTCTGAGGAAGCCGTTAGTGAAGAAGTTGAAGAGGAAGTCAAAGTAGAAAGTGAAGAAGTACTAGCTGAGGATGCCGTTGAAGAAACCGCTACCCAAGAAGTTGAGACTTATTCTCAAGAAGACTTAGACTTAGATGCTAAAGTTTCTGTGAAAATTGATGGCACAGATACTCAAGTATCTTTTGGTGATCTTATTAAAGGTTACGCTACCGAACAATCTCTTTCTAAGAAGGGTCGAGAGCTTGGAGATGCTAGGAAAAAGCTTGATGAAGAATACCAGGGTAAGCTATCACAACTTGACAGTATGTCAAAAGCTAGTTTAACAGTATTGTATTCAAGTGAAAAAGACTTAGCGGAAAAATACCATAAACTCGAGGAAAAAATTACAGAAGCACGTAAGGATAATGATTCATACAACTTAAGTGAATTGAAAGACGAGCGTGAACAAGTGCAAAAAGAGTATTGGACAGCTCGTAACAAGCGAGAGCAATTGACAACTGCTGTGCAAAAGCAGTCACAGGAGGAAACTCAGAAAGCTTGGAATGAGCAAATACAACATTTTAACGATACTATTCCTACTATGATACCTGGTTACGACGAAGGTAGAGCTAAACTTATACGTGAGTTTGCTTTAACAGAAGGAATAAAAGAAGATGTTTTAAATACTGTTACTGATCCTAGCATAGTAAAGTTTGTAGATGACTACAGACAACTAAAGCAAGGCATCAAGCAAGGTTCTGTAAAACGTAAAGCCTTGCCAGTTAAGAAGGCACCAGTGAGGAAAGCTAAAACTGTTTCTAAACAGAAGCAAGATGCTGACCAAGTATTGCGTGCAAAAGTACTAGCTGGAAAAGGTGAAGCCGCCGACGATATGGATTTCCTAAAGTCTATAGCCCAAAAGTCTCTGAGTAATATTTAACTTAACTCAGTCTTTGGAGGTAATTACAAATGACTAATGTACTTGGTGTACGTGGTGCGGGTGGACCAGCAGGTCCAGCTAGATCCACAGGCAAAGATGTCTCCCAACGGGAAGACCTTGCTGATTTTATTACGATGATTACAAGGGATGAAACCCCTTTTATATCATCTATCGGTAAAGCGAAAGCTACTGCAATCTATCACGAATGGCAGACTGACGAACTAGAAACTCCTGGTGACTCAAAGATCGGTGAAGGTACCGATTACATTGAGCCTGTATCAGGTGGTGGTGCGTCGGCAACTCCTACTGTTGGTGCTAAGTTTGCAACTGACGGACCTAACCGAACTCGACTAGGCAACTACACACAGATCAACGGTAAAACTATTGCTGTGTCAGGAACTAGACGAGCTGTTGATCAAGCTGGTGTAGCTGATGAATACGCTTACCAACTTAAAAAGCGTGGAACTGAAATGAAGCGTGACGTCGAGCACGACATGATTCACTCACATAACGTTTCTGCTGCTGTTGGTAACCAAAATGCTAACGCTAGAAGTGCTGGTGGATACCAAGCATTTATTAACTCTACTGACACTTGCGTATACGTAGGTGGATATGGTGCTCCTGCAACTGTTGCAGATGGTACTGGTAGAATTAGGAATGCTGCTACTTCTGGAACTGCTCAGCCTGCTACAGGTTCTTTAGCATTAACAGACATCGACTCTGTTATGCAGAAAATCTACGAGCAAGGTGGAACTGCTACTAGCATAATGGTATCACCAAAATTAAGGAGAGACTTCTCTGACTTAATGATATCTGATACAGGTGTTAAGCGAGAAATCGGAACCTCAGGACAACTACGTCAATCAGTAGACGTATACATGTCTGACTTTGGTGACTTAATGGTAGTACCTAACTACATCATGGGTCTAACAAATGCTGTACAGCTAACAAACTCTGCTGGATCACCTGGTAACCTAGGTGCTACGACTAACATGGCAGACAAGTCAGCGTTGGTTTATGATCCTATGTATTTTGCTATTGCGAATCTACGACCTCTACAAGAGGTAGACGTAGGGCAAAAGGGTGACTCAACTGTTGGAATGATGGTTGAAGAGCTTACACTTGAAGTACGTAATCCTAAGGGTTGCGGAGCTATCTACGGTCTTGCATAAGACTTTTGGGGAGGTTTAATCGCCTCCCCATTTTTTAAATCAAGGAGATACAAATGGATCACGCTAAAAAAATGATGCATGGTGGTAAAGTACACTACAAGCCAGGTGGCGGAATGGTAATGGATGACATGAATAAAGTCATGATGAAGATGCATGGTGGTAAGGTTCATGATGCTAAGTACTACCAAAAAGGAGCTAAAGTAGCAGGTTGTGGACCAGCTAGAAATAAACCTAACATGACTAAAAAAGCATAATGCCAGATCCTAAAAAGGGTACTGGTAAAAAGCCTAAAGGTTCTGGACGCAGACTTTATACAGATGAAAACCCTAAGGATACAGTAAGTATAAAGTTTGCTACGCCAGCAGATGCTAGGGCAACAGTAGCTAAAGTAAAAAGAATTAATAAACCTTATGCTAGAAAGATACAAATACTTACTGTTGGAGAACAACGAGCTAAAGTTATGGGTAAGTCACAAGTATCTAGTATATTTAAAAAAGGTAAAGCAGCAATAAAGAAAGCGCATGGGAAAACAAATGGCAAATAAGATGGTTGATCCACCTAAAGGGTTTCATTGGATGAAGTCTAGTAAAGGTTTTAAACTAATGAAAGGTGACTATGTAAAACACCCTGGAGCTATAAGAAAGGCTTCGTTTGAAGTGCAAACTGTACATAAAGGAGGGAAAGCTAATGTACGTAATAAGAGCAGCTAATGGTAACATCTATCCGGTAGATCGATCAGTGTTTAGAATTGCTGAAGTAACTGGTGGTGGATATAAACTAACACACTTTACAGCTAACGCAGGAAGTGTAGCAACTAACGCGAATCCAGCAGCAGCAACAGCTGGTGATGAACTAGGTTATATAGGCAAGTCAGGAAGATTTGTTGCTATAACAGAGGCAGCTACATAATGGCAAAGCAACATGAATTTAATTTTTCTAGTGCCACAGTTGATCCTAAAAATTCTATAAAAGCTGGATATGATTTAGAAACAAACAAGTGGCAAGCTACACAAGATGTAACACATTTTATAGAAGCGGTAAAGCAAGACAGGGATAAAGAAGCTTACTTTGGAAAAAGCAAAATGGGTTATCGTAAAATGGCTACTATACCAGATATAGTTGCTATTAAAATAAAAGAGGATTATGGTATTGATTTACACGATCCTGCATTTATGCACGATAAGGACAAGCTTAAAAAGTTAAAAGTTATATTAAAAATGGAATATCCTCATTTGCTCGTAAACACATAGGAGGGTATAATGACTTATACTGAACTCGTAGCTTTAGTACGTAATTGGTCTAACAGAGACGAAGAAGTAGTTAGTGATAACATTATTAAAGACTCTTTAAGATATGCAGCTGATAAGGCATATAGAAATCTTAGAGTTCCTCCTTTAGAAAATGTTGCAACTTATAGTAAAGCAGAACTAGAATCAGCTACAACCACTAACACACAACTACTAGCTAGTAAGACTGAAATAAAAGTTCCATTTGATTTAATTGAAATCATACAAATAAAAGAATTAGACTCTGCTGGTGGTGTAACTAGAGTATTTAATGAAAAGCTAGACGTTAGAACGTTTAACGATCCTACAGCAGAAAAGTATTTAGCTAGTAACTACTTTACTAGAGAGCGTAATTTAATATTTTTAACGCCTGGTTTTGGTGAGAATGCTTTTGGTAATACTTCAAACAGTGTTGAGCTACTTTACTATAGAAGATTACCTGCGTTAGATGCTAAGTACGCTGTAACTACACTAAACTATAAAGCAGGTTTCTTAACAACATCTGGTGGTACTACTGCATTACACTTTGTTAATGGTGATACAACTAATGCTTACGCAACAGGGTCAGAGGCAACTACAGCTGATACAGAAAGCGCAGGTACAAACTCAGCTAACTATATTGGTACTGAAGTACCTAATTGGTTAAGAGATCAGAACGAACGTATACTACTATACGGAGCTTTGGTAGAGGTTTTTGCTTTTGTGCAAGATGATCAGCAAGCTGCTAAGTATAAGTTAATGTTTGATAATGAAATTAACGAACTTAATTCTGAAGATAGGAAAAGAAATTCTTCTGGTGGTAATGTACAAATAAATTTTAACGGAAGAGGGTTGATATAATGACAACACCAGCACGACCAGGTCAGTTTACAGGAGCGACAGACAATGAAGCTAATGGTGGTTTATTTACTGACTCAAAAATCGATGGGATACCTGATCTTGTTGCAGCAGACGTTGCTTCAGCACAGACTTCCGCTACTACAGCTACTACTCAAGCAGCTACAGCGACTACACAGGCAACCACAGCAACAACAAAAGCCACAGAAGCGTCAGCCTCTGCAACCGCAGCAGCTGGTTCTGCAACTGCAGCAGCTTCAAGCGCCACAGCAGCAGCCGGTAGTGCCACAACAGCTAGTGATGCTGTGTCTTCTGTTAGCACAAACGCGACAAACGCTGGTACAAGTGAGACAAATGCAGCAACTAGTGCTTCAAACGCGGCAGATTCGGCAACGACAGCATCACAGCAAGCTACAAACGCCACAACTCAAGCAAACTCAGCGCTTTCAAGCGCATCTTCAGCAACTAGTAGTGCCAATGCTGCTGCAGCCAGCTTTGATAGTTTTGATGATAGGTATTTAGGAGCTAAAAGTAGTGATCCGTCAACTGATAACGATGGAGATGCGCTAGCTACAGGCGCTTTGTACTTTAAAACCGGCGACGGTATGCGAGTTTATAACGGATCTGCATGGGAAGATGTAAAACCAAGCAGTTCTGAACAAACAAATATAAATACAGTAGCAGCAGCTAACTCGAATATTACTGCAGTGGTAAATAATGCTACAAACATTAATGCTGTAGGTGCTATTGATGGTAATGTAACTAGTGTTGCAAACATAGCTAGTGATGTTACGTCTCTTGCCAACAGTTTAGAAAAGACTTATACAGTTACAGTTACAAACCCAGGTTCTGGTAACGTTTTTGTACTAGGATCTGATGGTAACGCGCCAGCTATCGAGATGTTTAGAGGTAACACTTACGTATTTAACCAAAGTGATGCTACTAACGATGGTCATCCATTAGTTTTTAAGAACGGTAGCTCTGCTTATGAAGTAGGGGTAACATATTTTCTAAATGGATCAGAGGCCACACAATCTAACTACGTAAACACTACAACATTTAATGCAGGTAGAGCTTCAGGAGTACGTAAGGTTCAAATAGAGGTAGCTTCTAACGCGCCTAGCAGTGGTTTAAGGTATTATTGTTATATTCATGGTAATGGTATGGGTAATACTATAACTGTTAAAGATAGTAACATATCGCTAGTTGCTGGATCTATAACTAATGTAAACACAGTTGCAGGGGCCAATTCTAACATTACTGCTTTGGCGGCAAGTGCAGTTATTAACGATATGTCGTTATTAGGAACTACTGATGCTGTTGCTGATATGGCTTTGTTAGGAAATCAAACAGTAATAGACGATATGGCTTTGTTAGCTGATAGCGCAGTTATAACTGATATGGGGTTATTAGGAAACCAAACAGTAGTAGATGATATGGCGTTGCTTGCAGTTCCAGCTGTAATAACTGACATGGATATATTAGGAGCTAGCGGAGTAGTTGGAAATATAGCAACAGTAGCAGGAGTAGCTTCAAACGTAACAACCGTAGCAAATAACGTAAGTGGTGTTAACTCGTTTGCTGATAGATACAGAATCGCATCTTCTGCACCGACAGCATCATTAGATGTTGGTGATTTGTATTTTGATACGACTGCTAATGAGTTAAAAGTTTATAAGTCATCAGGATGGGCGGCAGCTGGTTCTACAGTTAATGGAACGTCAGCACGATTTACTTATAACATTTCTGGAACACCAACCGCAGTAACCGGGTCAGATGCTAATGGAGCCACTCTTGCATACGATGCTGGGTTTGTTGATGTTTATCTTAATGGTGTAAAACAAGTTAATGGTACAGACGTAACGGTTACAAGTGGTGATACAGTTACGTTTGCTTCTGCTCTTGCAGCTGGTGATGTAGTAGATATAGTTGGTTTTGGTACGTTTAATGTGGCAGCAATAAACGCTGCAAATATAAATAGTGGTACAGTACCAATAGCAAGAATAGGAGCTTCCGGAACAAAAGATAATACTACATTCTTGCGAGGTGATAATACTTTTGCTGTTGTTGATACAACAAATGCATCTAATTTATCTACTGGTACATTGCCAAATGCACGATTAAGTTCTGTTCCAAACTCTGCATTAGCTAACTCAGGAATAACTATTAATGGATCATCAGTTGCTTTAGGTGGATCTGTTACATTACAAGAAGATTTTTCTTGGGAAACAAAAACATCAGCATTTAATGTGGCTGCAAGTCGAGGGTACTTTGTAGACACATCAAGCTCTGCAATTACAGCAACATTACCAGCCAGTCCTACTGCTGGTGATACTGTGCGATTTATAGACTTGAGTGCAACATTTGATACAAACAATTTAACTGTGGCTCGTAACGGAAAGAAGATACAAGGCGATGCAAGTGACATGACTGTTGCCACGGAACGAGCTGGATTTGCTCTGGTATTCTCTGGGGATACTCAGGGTTGGCTACTAATGGAGAAATAATATGAGTACATACGAAGCGAATAGATATGCGTTTCCAGCTACAGCTATTACGGCTGGAACATTTGATAATGCTAGACTATCGAGTGGGTCAGTCACACAGCACGTAGACTTAACTGCTCTTAGTGCATCTAACTTAACGTCTGGAACTATACCTAATGCTCGATATGGCACTCCTACATTTTCTGGTGCTAATCTAACAAATATTGCAGCTATGAATACTGCACCAACAACTGGTACTTGGACACCATCTGAACCAACTGGATACATGACAAACAAATCAGGAACATATCAAAAGTTTGGTCAAATGGTTTTTATTCAATGCAACTACTCGTGGAGTCAAATAACTCCAGGTAACACATCAAGTGCTTGGTACATATCTGGTCTTCCATTTACTGGAATAAATGTATCTGCTGGTTCAAGTGGTAACTGGTTTACGGGGAGTTTCCATTATAGGGGAAAAGGTGCTCAGGACTTTGCTATTTATAATGGAGATAACTCTGACAGACTTTATTTTCTTAAGTCAAATGTTACTGCCAACTCAACAGCAAACTTTGTGTCTGGGACTGGCTACTGGAGTTATAATAGTTCAAGAAGCCTTTCAGATGGAGCGGGATATAATTTCATATCAGGATACTACATATCAGCAAGTTAATAGGAGAAAAGAATGAGTAAATATACAACGACAAAACAAATGTATTCAATGGATGTAATGCGTGTAAGTGACAATCATGCGTGTGGTTTTATGTGTTCAAAAGTGTGGCATGAAAATGATGAGCTTTATATGGATGCGATTTTATATGTTGAGGGTGATACTTTACCTGATGGTAAGAAAGTTGGTGATGTTATGATAGAAGCAGATACTTTGCCTGATGGAAAAAAGTTTGGTGACGTAAAGACTGCTGGTCGTGGCTGG
>Ga0181379_1000467_pt1 | contig 19979 bp, 23 predicted proteins | sample 2SPOviralmetaG_FD_130115 | JGI IMG/M metagenome (GOLD analysis project Ga0181379, IMG submission 130115) | Marine viral communities from the oligotrophic San Pedro Time Series (SPOT) site, San Pedro Channel, CA, USA - 2 SPOT_SRF_2009-07-10 | ecosystem: Environmental > Aquatic > Marine > Strait... | reverse complement strand
TTGCTTTAAAAAACTCATATTTTAAAACATTATTTAAATTATATTTATTGATAATATCAACCATAATATAAATTATATTATAATATTTAAATATTAATAAGTAAATACTTTGTTCATTTTGTAGACTTTATAAAGAGATTAATTTTAAAATTTAATATAAAAAAATGAATTTATACTAATAAAGTGAATATAAGTATAACATTATGAGTAAAGCAGGAGAAATTGATCAATTAGGGTGGTTGAATAGTTGGAAGCATCAAGGTTTCGATGACAATAAATGTATTGCAGAATTAATTGCAAATTCAATTGACGCAAAAGCAAAAAATATTCATATTAATACGGATGACGATAAGTTTTTATATTATGATGATGGTATTGGAATGAATCAAGAACTATTAAAAAACATGTACAATGTATATTCAAATACGACCCAATGCAAAAGATTGGGTAATTATGGTTTTGGAACAAAACCTGCGCAAATGATTTTAAGTAGAGAATCTAAGAGCGTAATAATTACTAAAATGCAAAATGAAAGAACATATACTGCGTTAGCAGATTGGGAACAAATGTTTGAGAAAAAAGAGTATATTGGAATGGTTAATATTAATGAATCTTCTGATTCAGAAATATCTATATTTAATAAATATTTAGATGTTCAAGGTACAATAATTATTATGGATATTAATCCTGATTTAAAGGACATATTAGACAAACAATATTCAACCGGATATGACAATGAAAATGTTCTAGATGTTAATGATAGATTTAGTATGATTTTTGGAAGATTTGATATTAAAATATGGTATAATGAGAAAATATTACAAATGTATAATCCGTTACATGATAAAAAATTTATTGAAACAGATATATCAGAACATATAATTAATATTTATAAAGATGATAAAGGTGTTGAAAGATATATTACTGAAAATAAAGAAAAGAATCTTATTGAGATTTTTAGTATTAGTAAGAATAGTTATTCTAAAGAACCTAGAGAATGTAAAAATAAGATAATTGAAAAAGATTACGAAGGTTCTTTTACAATTAAACTATTTAAATTGAAGCATGAAACGAATATTGTAAGTGGTGCTAAAGAAATATCTGTTTACAGTAAACCATTCTCTCAGTTATCGAATATGACTGATATCCTCGATTTTGAAAATAAACTTAAAATAATCAGGAATAGTCAATATATTGGCAATGGAATAATTACTCAACCTGCTAGACGAGCGGATGGAAAAGTAAATTTAAAAAACATGATACATGTTGAATTACATTATGAACCTATTTCTAATCAAAATGATTTAAAAGATACGATTATAGGTGTTCAAACTAATAAGACACAATTACATTGTAATTTGAACGATAATAAGAAATTGAAGAGATTAATTGAATATTTAAGAGATAAGAAATATGAAGAAATCAAAAGTAAATATATTATTAAAGACAAATGTAAAGAAGAACCCATTCAAGAAGTTAAAACTGAACCTTCTAAAAAGAATACTAGTTCTGAAAAAGTTATTCCAGATAGTGGATCTGAAATAGAACCGGAACCTGAACCAATTAAAGAACATCCTGAAAAAGTTATTTCAGATGAAGAATTGACATCTCAACATGCAATTGCCCATTCGTGGGCGTCCGATCAGAGTTTAGATAGTGAATCTGAATCTGGACCGGAACCAGCACCTGAACCAGCACCTGAACCAGCACCTGAACCAGCACCTGAACCTCAAAGCATATCTGATAAAATTAAAGAATATACTGACAAATTAGTTAATCATGATCAACGATTTAAATTTTTAAAAGGAATATTTAAAGAAGGTATTAATGAAGAAAATATTCATGAATTTACAACATTTATTAATGTATTCACTAATAATGAAGATCATTAAAAAATAATAGGAATTCGCTTAAAGAAAAAACTTTAAATAAGAAAAAAAATTTAATATAAAAATATAAATTTATACTAATAAAAATAATTTTTGTTAAAACTTTTTTCTAAAAAGTTTAATAATGTCAAAACATTGGGTAGAAACAGAAGATAACATATTAAAAGAAAATTATAATTTGGGTAAATCTTGGTATGAAATATCGTTATTATTACCAATACGAAATGAAAAAGCAGTTCAAAGAAGATGGTATTACATCAATAGAATAATTGTTAAGGAGGAATAAATGAACCGAGTTATACTTATCATATTTATAAAAAATGAAAAATATCTTTTAAATTTATTAATATTAAACTATGGAACATATATTAGTAATACCAGATGATTTATTTGAAAAGATTGAAAGATTTCGTATTACTGAAGAAGAGATTGATAAAATATGTTTACGAGCATTAGAATCATCTTTGAAAAGTAAGAAGAAAAGAAGAAAGAAACAGAGAACATATATGATAGATGATACAGAATTTGTCATAAAAAAGGTAAGAAAAGATGGTCATTGTTTTTTCTCAGTGATTGAACTTTATACTGATTATTCAGTAGAAGATATTCGTGAACGTGTATCAGATTTTATGTTAAGAAATAAAGATACATTCATTAATTGTTATGAAGAAGATGAACATGATGGAGATTCATATGAAGAATTTATTGAAAATATAAGAAGTACTAATGAATGGGGAGATCATCTTGTAATTCAAGCAACACAATTAATGTTAGACCGACCTATAAGAATTTTTGAAAAAGATATAAGTAATGAACTTATTCAAAGACCAGGTGCAACGGATGATAACATCAAGAACGACCCTATTTATATGGTTTATAATGGTGAGAATCATTATGATGCATTAATTCAAAAATCAGATGAAGAAATTATAAATGATCCTACATTTATAGTTGAAGATGAAAAAAATTTACTAACTAAAGAAGAATTACAATCATTAACGAAAGAAGATATAAAAGAATTATTAAAACAGCAAAACATATGTTATAAATCTTCAGATAAAAAGTCTATATTAATTAGAAAATATCTAGAAGATATTAAAAAATCAGAAAGGTCAAAACGATATGATGATCTTTTAACATATAAAGTATCTGAATTAAAAGATTTAATGGATAAAAAAGATATTCATTATCAATCTAAAGATAAAAAATCTCTTTTGATTGAAAATATATTAGATTCTGAATAAAAATTGAAAAATTTATTTTTAATATAATTTAATCTCATTAATGGTAATTCTCCAAAAGTATAAAGAAATCAAAAATTCGAATATATCTAAATATCTATTTAATATTAATGAACGTAAAGATACTTTATTACAATTATTGCTTAAGATTCAAGATTATTATTTGAATAAATCTGATTTATATGAAGGATATTTAAATGATATAATGAAAATGGACTTATTTATGTTCTATAAAATATCAAAAATAATTCAAGATAATTTTAATGATTCATATTATTATTTATCGAATGAAGAAATAGAAAAAGTAACAATTTATGAAAAAAAAACTAGTGGACTACCAATATGTCAATACGAAGATGGTATATATATATATATAGATGAATTTTTTAAGATATTTAATTCTATTAGTTAATTTTAATAAATTTATAAAAACAATCTAAACGACGTTTCTGAAGTTCATACATGTCAACTTGTCGTTCAATTTCATATTGTTTAAGTAGTTCTTGTGAAAGATTGTAAACGTTGTTGACAATAATCATACATATGTCCTGATTTAGTTCTTCCTCGGCATATTTTAAGATTAGTGAAAAAGAAAGTGTTCTCATTGCGGTCATTGTTTTAATCGCGATGTTTAATCCGGATTCATTATGATAATTTTCACTTATTTTTAAATAACGTAAAAATATTTGATGTCGAGCAAAACATTTCCACGTGCCATCCATTGGATGTCCAGCACTTTTCCATCTAATCAAATCTTCATCATATTCTTTTTCTTCTTCCTCATCACTTATATATAAATTTACACCATATTCATTCTTCTTCATTAATTTGAATAATAAGTAAATATAGAAATATATTATCAATTTTTAATATAAATTATAATATAATATGAAAACAATTTATTACTATCAAACATTTGTAGGATTAAACAAACTATTAACACATATTGAAGATATTGATGTTATTATTATATCTTCATTACATTTTGGCAAAGAAGATAATTTACCATATATACATTTAAATGATAATAAGTTAGATGATAAAATTTTTAATAATTTATGGTTAGAAACACATAAAGCTGCCGTTCAGAATACAACTATTATGTTAATGATGGGGGGTGCAGGAGGTGCTTATAACGAATTATTTAGTGATTTTAAAACATATTATCCATTATTGAAGAAATTATTATATGATAAACCTTGGATACGAGGTATAGATTTAGATATAGAAGAAAAAGTTAAAATACAAAATGTTCAATTATTAATCAATCAATTAATATCTGATTTTGGGGAAAGTTTTATTATTACAATGGCACCGGTGGCATCATCATTAATGACGGATGGAGGGAGTATGGGTGGTTTTAATTATAAGAAATTATATAATTCAAAAGAAGGTAAATATATTAAATGGTTTAATACACAATGTTATAATTCATTTTCAGTAGATACATATAATACTATTATTAAAAATGGTTACCCTCCCGAAAAAATTATAATGGGAATGGAATCTGGACAATTTAATAAAAATAATTTTAATGAGGCAATAGAAATAGTTAAAGAATTGAATAACAAATATAATAATTTTGGAGGAGTTTATGATTGGGAATATTTGAATGCTCCACCAAATAAAGATGACCCCTCAATATGGGCAATGTTAATGAGGACAAATACTCTAAAATTAAAATTAAAAAAGAAATAAAAAATGAAATTAATATATTTAAAACTTATATTATATTAATAATATAAGAATGCCAAAGAAGAAGAAAGGAAAGCGTCAGAACGCGAATAAACATAATGAACGTAAAAAAGAACTAGTATTTAAAGAAGATGGTCAGGAATATGCCCAAGCAGTTCGTATGCTTGGTAATGGTAGACTAGAAGCATTATGTTATGATGGTAAAACACGGTTAGCAATTATTCGTGGAAAAATGCGTAAGCGTGTATGGGTTAACGCCGGAGATATTATTTTAGTCGGATTGAGAGATTTTCAAGATGATAAATGTGATGTGATTAATAAATATACACCTGATGAATCGAGAAATTTAAAAGCATATGGAGAAATTCCTGAAGAAGCAAAAATTAATGAAGATGAAACATTTAATGAAGACGGAACATATTGTCCATTTGAATTCGGTGAACCAGATGATATAGATGAATTAAAAAATGAAGAAGATATTAAAGAAGAACCAATTATTGATGTTGATGATATTTAATCAAAGACTTTAATCAAATTTTATACTGGATATTTATCCATTCAATTAATTCAAAAAAAATCATATTAAAAATATAATTTATATATAAAATATTATAATGAGTGAAATTATATCTACAGATAAAAAAAGAAAAAATATAGAAGATTTAAAATCAGAGAATGAAAAAAAATATAAATTAATTATAGATTATGAAAATCAAATAAAAAGAATAAAAAAAGATATAAAAGAAAATACAAAATTAATTCAAAAAGATTGTAGACATGATTTAGAAAGAGTAATTGAAATATATGAAAGGACATATTATGTTTGTAAAAAATGTCAATACGATACTCGATTTTGTATAAGAATATAATGTATTCATTTAAATATATTACGTTTCGCAGAGGAGAACAACATCATCGCGGCAACCAGATGGGTCGTACAGGGTACGATGATAACTCATCTTACAAAGGAAATGCTGAAGGAATTCAAGAAGAAGGATTACCGTTTTAGGTACACAGAGGATTAGAAATAATTTATTAAATATATTTTAATGATATTTTAATTTTTTGTATAATTTAAAGATTTATTGAGAAATAAAGAATTTATTAACTATATTTCCATTCAGTTAAACAAGAACAACACATATAAATATTTTGTAGAGTATCTTTTTCACAAATTATGATAACTTCTTTATTCCAACTATTATTACAACTTTCATTTGGACAATTATGCTTTTTAGAACGTTTAATTGCATTATCATATCTTCGGTTACTTTTAATAGATAAATGTGTATCTATTATAAAATCATATTTATAGTGACTTTCTGAAATTATAGAACTATCATTTTCAACAATAGTGTTGCAATCGTTACATTTATATTTTAAAACGTTTTCTTCTTCAAAAGGTGAAATTTTATTTCCGCAATTATGACAAAACTTCATATATACTTATATTTTTATTATTTTAAATAATAATTTCATTATTTTCACTTTTTTCATTAATTAAATTAATTATATCTAATTTTCTTTTTTTACTATATCCTCTAAATTTATTTTCACGACATATTTTTTTCAAATTATTAATATTCATTTTTGATAAATCGATATTATTCAAAGATATTTTAATATTATCAATTTCTTTATTTGTAAGATTTGTATATATATTTGTAAATTCATCTAATAAATAATTATAATTACATATAAATCTATATTGGGCGAATGGTTTATTAAATTTAACAATTTTATTATTATAATTTAGATGTAATTCTTTTGTTCTTCTCAAATACCAATTAATATTTTTAATAAAATATTCTCTAATAATTGGTTTAAAATTATCAAATGAAATAGTAATATCAGATTGATTATTCTCAATTTTTCTTTGAAATTCTTTCGTTAAAATCTCATGTATTGCAATGTTAAAAACACAATATTTTACGACTGAATTATAAGAGTCAATGCTTTCTCTAGAAACTGGTAATCCTGGTTCATTGCGCAAAGGTTCTTCTGTTAATACCATTGATTGTATTGATAATAATACACTTTTAACTCCCATCGATTCTGTCCAATTATCTGTTCTACCCCATGTATTAATTATTGATAAACACACTTTTCCATTATTATATAAATTAGGATTAAATCTCATATGTGGGTTAGTGGTGTAATACCATACTTTAAGAGGTACAAAAGGATAATTTTGAGGAAATTTAATTGTAAAAAAAAAAAATCCATTTTCATAAGGTGTATTTTTAGTACCAATCATCATTACTTTAATAATATTAATATTATCATTATCTAATTCACAATAAATTCCATTGTCTTCTAACTTATTTTCAAATAAATCTTTTAGTTCTTTTTGTATACGACGTTGTCTATCCATATTTAAATATATATATTTAAATATATTTAAATATATTTAAATAAATTTAAAAAGATAATCATTATATATATATATGAGTGTTGAACAAACTTCCCATGAACTATTAGAAAATTATTTAAATAAACATTATGTTTCAGATAAGACATCATCTATATCCCATACTTTATTAAATCCTGGACAAGGTAGAGGGAGATATTATATTAAAAATGAAGAATTAGATGAATTTTTAGATTTATATAGTAATGCTATAAAAGATGGGAATTCTATCAGATTAGTAGAACGTCCAAGAGGATTATCATGTCTTAAAGTTGATATAGATATGAGATTTGATAGAAATATAGATTTAGATAATCATACATATTCATTGAATGATGTAAAAGAATTAGTAAAAGCATATTTCTTTCAAATTGAAAGATATTTTACTTTAAATAATGACCAAAAGAAAGCATTTATATATGAAATTGAAAAACCAATAAAAGAAGAAAAAGAAAATGGGAAAATAGATCATAAAGACGGCATTCATATAATGTTTCCTTATATAGTAAGTAAACCGGAAGTTCAACACATCATCCGAAACAATATTATAGAATGTTTTTCCAATATTTTTGATAAAGATGAGATATTATATACAAATGATGTTAAAGATGTTATTGATAAAAGAATCATTGATAATACAGGTTGGTTAATGTATGGTTCGTCTAAAGTAAATCGAGAACCATATAAATTAACACATGTATTTCAAAAATCAGAATTAAATATAATAGATGATGATATCGAATTAATTGAAGAAGATATTAATGATTATAAATTATTAGATATTATAAAACTTTCAAGTATTAGAAATAAAAATAATGAATCAGAATTAAATAAAGAAAAAATTGGAGAAATTGAAAAATATAATCAAAAAAAAAATGAAAAGGATTTAAATCGTGAAAAGAAAAATTATGATGAAATTAATAGTAATCCAGAAATTATTAAAGAATATTTAGATATGTATTTACCATTTAGATATATAAATTATAATTCATGGATTGATGTAGGAATGGCATTACATAATATTGGGAATGGAGATGAAGAATATTTAGACTTATGGAATGAATTTAGTAAAAAATCAGATAAATATCAGAAAAATCTATGTAAAAAAAAATGGAATTCATTTGATAAAAAAGATGAACAATTGGGAATTGGAAGTATCCGATATTGGGCAAGTCTAGATAATAGACCAGCATATATAAATTTTACATATAAATTAGGAAATTTTAAACAAAAAATAGGTAAATCTTTAGAAGATCCATATGATTATGATATTTCTCAAGTAGTTATTGAATTATATAGAGATCAATTTGTTTATCATTCAAAAGATATGGAATGGTATCAATTTAAAGATAATAGATGGAGATGTGTTAAAAAAGAACCATTAGATTTATTGGGATATTTATCAACAGACGTAGTAGTTATGTTTTCTAAATACTATAAAGAAATAAATCTGAAAAAATGGCAGGAATTAAAAACAGAACAAGAGCGAAATAATGCTGCGAAAGATGCACAAAAAATTTATAAGGCAATTGAAGGAAAATTAAAAAATAACCGTCCAAAAAATGGAATTATCAATGAAACAAAAAGGGGTTTTATAAATGAAGATTTTTTTAAATTATTAGATCAAAATATTAATTTGATCGGATTTAATAATGGAGTATATGATTTGAATACGAAATCATTTAGAAATGGATGTCCAAATGATTATGTTTCAATGAGTACTGGTTATGATTATATTGAATATGATAATGATGACAAAGTATTTAAAGAAATAAAAGATTTTTTTAAATCTATTCAACCAGATGTTTCCGAAAAAGATATTCAACGAAGAAAATATTTAAAACAATTTTTAGCATCATGTATTCAAGGAATCAATTATGATGAAACATTTCATATATTAACCGGAATGGGACGAAATGGAAAAAGTAAATTAATTGAATTAATGGAGAAAGCATTGGGTGATTATGCAGGTAAATTATCTATTTCATTTTTAACAAAACAACGTGGTAAATCATCGGATGCTTCACCTGATATAGTTAAAGTTAAAACCCAAAGATTTGTAACATTACAAGAATCTGATCCAAATGATAAAATAAATAATGGTATTTTAAAAGAAGCAACCGGGGGTGATAAACAGACTGGTCGAGAATTATATAAAGAACCTATTACATTTAAACCATTATATAAATTAGTGTTAATCTGTAATGATATACCTAAAATGCAAAATCCTACTGACCATGCAGTTCATGAAAGATTAAGAATTATTGATTTTCCAAGTAGATATGTTAAAGGTAAATTGAACAAAAGTAATAGTTATGAACAACTCGCAGATTTAACATTATCAAAAAAAATAGAATCATGGGGACCATATTTTATGAGATTATTAATTAAATGGTTTCATAAATATTTCCCAACTGGAGATGTTAAATTATTTCCACCCGAAGTTGTAAGTCAAAGTAACCAATTATATAAAACTGAAAGTGATAATTGGAATGATTATTTTGTAGAAGAGATTACATTAATTGAAACGAATGATGAAAATGATAAAGTAAGTCTTAATTCTCAAATTTTAAGTCATTTTAAGAATTGGTGTCGTGAAAATGATATAATGCCATTACCAAATCTTTCAATGTTAAAAGATTATTTAAGAAAGAAATATAAATTAGCAAATCATTTAATTGTTAGAGGTAAATTGATTGGATGGAAAATTACTTACAATAGTTAAATACTTATTAATAAATTTATTTTGATTGATTCTCCCTAAAAAGAAGTTTGCGCTGCAAGTTCCTTGAAATTGACCTTGGAGGGCAAAACGGTGTCCGACACAGGTTCATACACCGTCGTGCGAGCCGGGATGGTGAACTTACTTATCGGTACATCCTTGCTGGTGACTGCACTTATCGGTGCAATGCGGAGTCCATGTGGCAATGCTTGCCATATTTTTGGTGAATTCCAATCATCACCAATGTAGGAGATTAAAGACGTCCCCGTGGTAGTGTCTGTACCCGACATAATTTATATAATACATAAAGTCAGGCAAATTACTATCATTTTTTTTAAATTATTTTTTCCTCCCATATTGATGGGATTCATATCATACAGATGATACTATTCGGTGAACAATTACCAAGATTACATGAAATATCGTACAGGTTTGCGTTCGAGTTCCGGTTCAGGTTCGGGTTCCGGCTCATGATCAGGTTCCGAGTAATCAGATGAATCAGATGAATCAGATGAATCATCCGCAGCAACTACTTCCTCTAGATTTTTTTCCTTCAGATCGGCAATTATGGCATTCTTGGCATCGAGTTCTTCAAGGTGATTGGTATCCATGGCAGCGAGTGCCAACCGGTGTTCGGTATCCTTGGCAGCGAGTGCCAACCGGTGTTCGGTATCCTTGGCATCGAGTATTGCCTGGTGTTCGGTATCCTTGGCATCGAGTTCTTTAAGGTGATTGGTATCCATGGCAGTGAGTGCCAACCGGTGTTCGGTATCCTTGGCATCGAATGCCAACCGGTGTTCGGTATCCTTGGCATCGAGTGCCAATCGGTGTTCGACATTATTGGTATCGAGTTGTTTCGGGTGTTCTTCATTATTGTATTGAAGTGTGTTGGTAATACGACTAACAACTTCCGTAACAGATGCGTTGGAGGTGTAACAGTACATACAGGCACCACACAAAAGGATAAACCATGTGAAACCGACTGTCTCGAGTACATAAAAGTCTGTATCATCAACATGTTTGAAGTCATATTTGACTTCGTTGACACCTTCTGCGATGGTCTTGTTCGGTGCCTTCTCAACAATATCTTCGACCATATGATCGAAGACTGTACCCTCGTTCGCACTGAATATGTGCGACACGATGATGATGATGGTGAATATGCACCAGAGACAGGAGCATCCTGCATGGAAGATGTCGCAGAACAATTGAGAACAGCAACATACCTGCTTCTGACGGACGCGGTTCCCCCGTACTGGTTCCGGTAAGAGCGGGGCGCTCATATCGCTCGTTACGCTCGTAACGCTTGTGGTGGGGAGTGGAAAGTGCATAATTTATATATATATAGATTATCTGATAAAAGACCATCATTTTTTTTAATTTATAAAAATTGATATTTTATATTCAATTTAATTGAATATAATTACAACATGAAGAATAAACCAAATAAAAAACTTATGGTTTTAATAAGTCGTATGAAATGTATATATGATTTTAGTGATAATTCAATATCATTAGATGAATTATATTCATATGTTATTAATCTAATTAAAAAAAAAAGTTAATACACCCAGTATCAATTGATGTAGATATATCAAAAGATAAATATTTGTTTTTAGAATTAGAAACAGAAAACGATTGTTGGGACTACTTTAACATATTAAATAAAGGTAATACAGTTTATTGTAGTCTTTTAAAATATTATAATAATAATTGCTATTCAGTAACTGATAATTTTAGAAAATTACCATACTGTGTAAAATGCATTAACAATAAAGCAACACATTGTGATAGGCAATATTGTAGAAAATGTGCTGAGACAGAACCATCCTTCTTAGAGTTTTTCTATGAGATTCCACAAGATGTTATTAGCGATGTAATGATGAAATATTTAAATGTAAATGATTTACTTAAATTACAAATTACCTGTAAGAATATGAATAATTATTTAAATGATTATAGGATATGGAAAAGATTTATGGAAGAAAGAAAATCTGTATTTAGATTGAAAATACTACAAATACATAATGATGAATTTAATAATGAAAATAATACTGATTATGCTAAAAGACTATTTTTACATATGGGAGGAATTATACATCAAAGATTACGAACTAAATCATGTGTTATTATTCAAAAGCATTATCGAAGATACAAATATCCTAAAAAAGCTATGCGTAAAATTTTCAGTAGTCTAACATATTATTTAAATTATAATGATTATACAAGAGATATTGAGGATTCATTGCGTATTGGAACTGACTTTAAAACAAAATTAGTCTATGATAAATATGATATTAAATATAAAATACGTAAAAACTATCAAGATGCTTTAAATGGAATTAATGAACCAATATTTGATTAACTATTTTTATTAAATAATTTATATTGTTAAAATGAAAAAAAATAATTTATTTTATAATTAAATTTATATTTTGATTATTTTTATTTAATAATTTTTAGTTTAAATATTACTTAAATACTCTTTGTATTTTTCTTTTATTTTTTCCATAATTAAATAAAACTTAGAAAATTCAGTAATGATGTTTCTTATTTTTTCAACATATAATTTACGTCTTTCTACAAAATCATCCCCAGTAGCATCATTATAATTAGAAATACTTTCGTTCCTATAATAAGTACCATGACGGCACCAATCATTATAATTAATAGTAATTGAATCTTCAAATAATTCGCTTAATATATTCATATAAACCATTTGTGTTTTTGATAAATAATGGTAATCTTCATCAATGTCATAATATAATTCACGACAACCTCTATAAAAACGGGTACTATCGACTTTTGTATAATCACTAAAACTACTTTCTAGACTTTTAAAATCTCTTTCAATAATATTGAATGCTTCTTTTTCTTTATAATCTTCTTTTGTTCTATTCTTAAAATTTTCATTGATAGTAGTTGTCCGAGAAAAAATTTTACTAAATCCATAAACTAAAATTAATAATTTAATTAATAAATTAATATTTTTATTTGTATCAGAATTTTTAAAAGAAATAGATAGATATTCAGGTTCTCTATCAAAGAATATATGAATATTATCTAAATCAAATAAATCAATTAATGATAATTTTTCCCCTAATAAATCGAATACTAAATTTTCTTTAGTATAATTCATCTCTCTTAATGTTTGATTACCATCCAATGAAATTTCATCTAAAATAATGTTTTCAATATTTGAAAAGAATCCTTTCATTATTATATTTGTTTTAACAATATCAATTCCAAAAAAATCATAGTGTATTTTTGGTAAAACACTGCCCAGATTCATAAATATAGTTCTTTCTTTACGTAATAGTTGAACAAAAATTTCTATGTATTTAGGTGATACATGAAGAAAGCGATAAGGTTTAATTTCTTCTTCATTTTCATAATTAAAACCCATTATGCTTAAAAATATAGGTGTATGTTCAAACATTTCAATCAAATAAGTTCTACTTATATACCATTCTTTACCATCACTCTTAATCAATAAAGAATCATTTTTCATATCTTCGATTGACATAATTCATTTTATTAAAAGTTATAAATTCAGAAATCATTTTTTTTAATAATCTACTCGCGAATCCACTTTGAACGTGCTATACTTGGACCATTTAAAATCTTAGTTGTACCATTTTCAACTACTACCTGATCTCTGCAATAACCCCAATATCCACCTGTTATATCTTCGGGGTTTGGTTTTGAATAAATTGAGAAAAACTTTTCACCTTCTTTAGTTTCTATAGGTGATTCAAATTCGAAATCATTACTATCACCAATAACTAATCCTGAAAATGGTTCATGATTCAACCATTCTCTGTGCTTTTTCTTTAGAAAATCTCGTAGATATTCACTATTAGAATTATTCAACCCCGTTCCAGGTTTATTGTAAATTGTAATAATTTCATTTTCATAATCCCCTGTACTATCTCCATCAAAACCACACACGCCGAGAACAACTTCATACTTTCCATCAATTGCCTTGCTGATAATGTTTAAAACATCAATACCATAAACTTCATCATTACCTATTTCTTCACGCAAGAAAACATCTTTGTTGAATGAATTATATGCAAAATCGTGACAAAAATCATCTGTCTTTTTCAATAATCTAAATGAATTTGATGATTCACCATCATGATCAAACAACATTGAATGATATCCTGAACAATAATCACCTGAAAAAATGTTACTCTTCCAAGTAATAAAATCATTCAAGAAAATACATTGCGAATTTCTTGTTCCGTAAATATCACAATAAACTAGTATTTCTTCACTTTGATGGAATACCTTTTCAAGTATTCCATCGAAGTATCCATCTTCCTTTTCTTTACGAAAACTCCAGTAATTAGTATAGCCTCGTTCGGTTGTATGACCTTTTAATAACCATAAATCTTCCTGCATTCGCTTTTTCTTTATCACTTGTCCTTTTTCCGGCATGTACCATAAGATTTGTTCTTCAACGTCTTCTGTGATCGAAATACCGAACAAAAGACGAAATATTTGTTTAAAACACATTGTTTTGCTTCTGTTATTTAATAATATATATATATGAATAAAAACCCATCAATTTTTTTATATAAACACTTTTTCATAAATTTATACAAAGCACTTTTTCATAAATTTATCCCAAATAAGACACCTTTTATCAATTTCAAAGCACGTTTTCAAAGATTTATCCCAAATATGACACTTTTTCGCGAATATATGTTTGTCATAAATATCGATATTTATGACAAGTGGATATTATTAAATATTTATGCTTTTATATGGTCTTTTTTGAAGAATTGTGCTTTTTATGGTCTTTTTTGAAGAATTGTGCTTTTTATGGTATTTTTTGGAAAAATTGTGCTTTTTGTGAAATATATTTTATGGTATATTTTTGTGTTTTTTTCAGATATATTTGTTAAATAAATACAAGTATGTAAAAGTATAAAGAAAAACTTTTAATATTATTAGATATTAAGAAAGAATAATAAATATGAATAATATTAGTCTTACAAAGATTAGACAATATTTAAAAATTAAAATTAAATTAATGGAATAATTTCATTAACTCATCATATACATTAGAATAACTCTTTTTATTTTTGGTCACTGTATTTAATTGAGTACGTGTTAATGATACATGACTTAACGCATATTTTTTAAGTTCATCAGGTGTTCGAATTTTATGAACTGTGTGTATTTTCCAAGATATATTTTCCTTGTTTTTATTTACATAGTATGGACTTATATCTATTCTCCATTTATCATCAAGATCTTCAACTATTTTACCCAAAACTGTATTGTTCTTCACTGACGTGATTAGAACTCCAATTTGTGCATTTGATTTTTTTTTTTTTGAAGTACCTGGTTTTGATGGTTGTGCTTGACGTTGTGCTTGACGTGGTTGTGATTGCGTCGCCACCGAAGGCGACCCCGTAGCAGTTTCACTTATTTTTCTATCTACAAAATTTTGAACTTGTTTAATATGAACATCTCCATTAATAGAGTGATTACTCCCCCTTAAAGTAAGTAAATCGTTCGGATTAATTTTCTTTATGAAGGTTTCATATGGCGTTCGGTTGTCTATTCGATTATTATTAAATTTCTCACCCGTATTAATAATAGAAAAATTAATTCCATAACCTTCAACATTTTGTAAAACTATTTTACTGTTAATTTCCGCTGTTGTATCTCCTTTTCTAATTGCTAATTGGGTAGTAAACGCCGGACTTACTAAAATTACAGATAATTTATTTCTAAATGTATAACAAAAATCTCTATCTTGTAAAAGTAATAATAAGAATGCTCCTCCTTCTGAATGACCTAATAATATTAAATGAGATATAGAATCTGCTTTACTTTCTAAATATACTTTTAAAATTTGATATCTATATGTTCTATCATTTTTAACCCATAGAGGGTGCCTTGGCATATGATTGCCTACAGTTTTTTTATATGAATTTACATTATACACTCCTTTTAAAAAAGATAAAAATTCAGAACTATCAATACGTAATCTATCAATGGTATCACCGTATTGTGATTCTATATGTTGATACAGATTTTTTCCAAATTTAGTATATATAGCATTATTACCTGGTATTAACATTAAACTGTTTTTTAATCCGACATTACTTAAAGGTTTCGGAGGAGAATAATGCCGAAGAGGTGGAGGAGAATAATTCTGAAGAGGTGGAGGAGCGGTTGAAGAAGATGGTAAAGGTACCATTGAACTAGTTGAAGGAGTTGACAATGTAGTATTTGTTTTAGTGATGAGATTACGTAATTGATTTTTTGTATATTGTAATTGTGTATTTATCATTTCAATTTCGGATTTTTTTTCTTGTATATTTTTTTGTAATAAACCTGCTTTTGTATAATTATGTGACTGTACTGATTGTTCTAGTTCTTTTTTTAAGTTTCCTATTAATGAATTCATATTAATTTTTTGTTCTAATAACTTTCTTTGTTGATTATTATAATAAGTTAATAATTTTTCTGGAGATACTATACTGGATAAAATTATAAATTCAAATTCTTTTAATACCGATTCAATATCTTTTAAACTTTTTTGAAAATTATTATTTGTATCATATATAATACATACTTTTTCAATTAATTTTATAAAAAAAACTTTACCATTTTTTTTATTTGTACAAACTAATACATAATTTTTTGAAAGTTCTAAATCATAATCATCATATATTTTTGTTTTATTCAATAATTTTTCTAAAAATTTGCTTCGTTCCTGTACGAAACCATATAATACTTTCGATGTCGTCATTGCTTGAGATAATTTTTCTAATAGTTCTTTATTTATATTTTTAAAAAAATGTAAGTTTTCATTATGTAAATAATTACCTACACATTCGTATAACTTATCTAAAAATTCTCCTTTGTTAGTAGATTCGGTTGTTCTTAATAAAGTATCCGATGTATTTAACATATTTGATGTATTATTTCTAATAGATGAAAAATTTCTTATACCAAATATTTTTAATATTTTGATATATTCATTTAAATTACCACCTTTATAGATATATTCATTCGTATTTGGATCTATTATGATAAATTCTGTATTTGACTTAAATAATATTATTAATCCATTCGTATTCTGGGTACTTGATAATACATATTTAACACTTATTGGTTTTATTCCAAAATTTATATTAATGTTATCTAATGGATATTTACCTGAACTAAATAAATTTACTAAAAAATTATATAAATATATTGGATGTGTATTAGTACTATTATATTTTCTAATAAATACATTCTTTAAATTAGCACCTTCTGATACTTCTAACATAGGGAATCCGAATTGTGTTATATTATTAATATTACTCATTCCACTTAATATACTCGGCGGAATATATTTATTGTTATTAACTTTAATAGATTTTGTTTTTTCTTCTTTAGATAATTTAACTACATTATGTGGTTGTGAATTTACTGGATGAGGTGATGAACTACCATGGGGAGATGATGAACTACCGTTATCAGTATTAATTTCAATAGAAACATTTCGCAATAGTGATTGAGAGTTTGATAATTTCTTTTTATAGTTTTCTTTTCCTAATAACTGACACATTTTTAAAATAATTGAGTCTCCGAAATTCTGGTCGGGATATAACGTATAACATTTTCTAATAAAATCTATATTAAGGACTTCATATTCATTATTAGATATAATTAAATTAAATTGTTTATATTCATCTTCACCAATTATAATTGTTAATTTAAATGGAAATTTATTTAATTGAATTATTTTATTACATAGAGAAATTTGAGTTTCTTTTAGTTCTAATTGACGTATCACTCTAGGAGAAACTAATGTTTGCACTTTATTAGATTTTGTTACTTGGTTAAAAGTCTGAATATTACCTCCTTTCATATTTTTAATATAAATTTTTCTATGATTTTTAATATAATATTTACCTCCTCTTTTACCATTGAAAATTTTATTCATATATATATATATTATATATTTTAATGGTATATTTTTGTATTTTTTCGATAAATTATGCTTATTCAAATACTATATTTAGACGATATACACTTAATATTAATTCAACTTTCCGACAAACCATTAATTCTACATCATATGAAATCAATGGTTTTGAATAATCAATCCATCTTCGATTATCGATTTTTTTGTAAAAGATTTTTGAATAGGTTAATCGATAATATGCATTCCATGTGTCTAATAAATGCATTTTGTCCGATGAAACAACACTTTCCATGTTTGATATCGATATTGTTTTCTTGAAAAACCATTCTGCATTTGATTTTAAACAATTCATATAATCATTGAGTATATAATCATTCAGTATCTTTAAAATCTTTTGAGATTTTAACATTTCTCCTTCTTTGGCGTACAATTTCGCTAACTTTCTCATATTAGATTCATATATCTCATCAAATGATATTTCATATTCACGAAATATTTCTTCTGAATCGCTGAAACAAGAAAAAAATTCTTGGTCATACATTTCTTCGTCATACATTTCTTGCGAAACTCTTTTGACTTCTTTTAATTTAGCATCAAATTCTGTTTGCTTTCCAAAAGTGTTAGCTTCATACATATCTTCATTTTTTGGATATTTTCTTTTTCTCTCCCATTTAACTTTTCTTTTTTTCTTTTCTTTTTTCGGAACGCGAGGTTTTCCAGTATGAGAACATTGATCTTTACCATAACGTTCAACCGGTTCGTAATCATCTATCTTACTAACCAATTCAAGACTAGTTTTCTTTTTTAGTTCTTCCATTTTCTTCTTTGCTCTTTCTCGTCTTTTTTTCAGAATTTCATCATATTGTTCTTTTGTACAACAACTCATAGAATGACGGTTTTTTTTCCCATTACTTTTAAAACAAGTGACAATCGTCTCAGCGTGATAACATTTCTCTTGTTCTTCAATCTCTTTATTATTTTTTCCCATAATATTCTATTTTTAAATTATTAATAATTTAACCATCATTTTTTATTATGATAGATATTATATTAAGAATATATTGCTAATGTTGAATCAATGCGCTCTTTATATACTTGTAACTTATTAATCATATCATTTAACTCTTTAGAGAAATCACTTAATTCCGTTAATGAATATTGATAAAATGACGAATCGTTAATGGTAATTCTAAGAAAATGTGAATTATTTTTATTTAATTTAATTCGTTTTTCATATACGTTCCCATATTCAACTAAATCTCTTTGTCTTTTAGACATCTATATTATAATTTATATATATTAATATCTTTAATCAAATTTATAAAAAATGAAAATATTATTCATTGTTATTAAAATAATTAATAATATGGCAGTTAATGTTGATGACGCTATTGAATCTATAAATCATTCTGTAGAAACTAAAGAATCAATAATTGATAGTATTAAAAATCATTCAAATTTTGAACATACAAAACTTATTCTAGAAAAGAATGATACAAATATTGATGAATATTTAGAGAAAGCGTACCAATCAATCGCCTCTAGTAAAGAAATGGAAAAATTAATTATGGATGAATGTGTAAGTAAAATGCAACAAAATTACTGTGAACAAGTTAATGAAGAAATTAAAAAATTTATTAATTTAACAATTGAAGGATTTTTTATAAGTCAACAATTTCAAATGGATATTTATCAATCAATTAAAACTCACTCAGTCGTAAAAAATATTAATGAACATATTTTATTTATAAGTGAACAAATTCATGATTTAAGACAAATGCGTGATAATGATAAAATTGCTAATTTACAATTAATTAATACCGTATACGAGAAAAGATTAAAAGAATTTTGTAAGAAAGATAAGATTAAACAAACTGAACTAATTAATAGTATATTTGATGAAAAAATAAAAGAATATCTTTTTCAATCTGTTCAAGAATCTATTGATCGCCAAATTAAGACATTTTTTAATGTTGCGATTCCTTCTCAAATTCAGGAAAATGTTGATAAATGTTTTAATAAAAGCAAGAATTCTATTTTTAATAAAGTTAAGAAAATAGAATCTAAAAATAAAGAACTT
>Ga0181379_1000466_pt1 | contig 20000 bp, 14 predicted proteins | sample 2SPOviralmetaG_FD_130115 | JGI IMG/M metagenome (GOLD analysis project Ga0181379, IMG submission 130115) | Marine viral communities from the oligotrophic San Pedro Time Series (SPOT) site, San Pedro Channel, CA, USA - 2 SPOT_SRF_2009-07-10 | ecosystem: Environmental > Aquatic > Marine > Strait... | reverse complement strand
TCGGTGGGGGACTATGCTTCCTCTCCACAATTGGGTTCTCTCAATATTGATGGCGATGATATGATTTTTGCTGCTTGGATTGAGGGAGAAGGCCGAACTGCCCAAATTGCTCACACAGCTACAAGAGGGAACTGGGTTGAAGAAATTCAAAAGGTATCCTCTCCAGGCTCAACCCGAATTGAATTTTCTCAACACTCCGATTCGATCGATGTGATTTATGATGAAATTACAGTCTACGGAAGTTCAATTCGCTATGGCCTATTAACAGATGATGGTAAAAATCCAATCATGTCACTTGGAAATGTGATTGGCAATAACGGTGATCTCATCGGCTACTCCACAAATGTTCAGGATGGGATTTTGTTTACCGAAACGGAGACAGGTCGTATTTCGATGCAGAAATTTGCCCTTGATGAAGAAAAACAACCTTCAGAACCAAAATCTTTCTTTGAGCAGTTAATTGAGCCTTTACCAGGTTCAGAATCTACAAAGAAACTTATTTTCTTCGGAATCCTTGGAGCAATCACTCTACTTTTCGTAACTGTCATGGCTACTCTGAGGCACTCCTCCAAAGAAGAAGATGAAGGTGTACTCGTCGAATTGGAAGATGCGGATGTAGCAATTATGGTTACTGTAGAAGGAGATGTCATCGATTCTGATGAAGAACTCGTTGCATCACTTTCACCGTCACAGACAGAATTTGAAATCGAAATGGAGGAGCCTACTCTTCTTGATACGCTCGAAGCAAAGAATGCCTCCGGCGATGGGAGTTCACGTCTTAACAGAAGAATGCAAAGGAAGAAGGAACGTGAAATCGCAGAAATTGTTTCCAATAATCCTCCATCATCGATACTCGTTTCAGGTCAACTTAATCCCCTTCCTCTACCAACCATTCCACTTGATGGAGAGCCAGTATTACCATCACTGCCTCCTTTGCCTGAACTTCCTCCATTACGGAGGGAAGCGACTTGCCCATCTTGTCAAGCCAACTTTGTGGTTACCGATATGATGCGTTCTCAACTTGAATGCCCAATTTGCTCTGAGAAATTCAATCTTTAGGTGATTATTTTGTGCGGTATTTTTGGCTATATTGGCGATAAAAATGCTTCACAAGTACTTGTCCAAGGTCTTCTTAGACTTGAATATAGAGGTTATGATTCAAGTGGAATCGTCGTACGAAATGGGTCACTCCAGACGTTTAAAGAAATTGGGAAAATCTCAGATCTTACCTCAATTCTTCCTAAAATGAAAGGAACCATTGGCATCTCACACACACGTTGGGCTACTCACGGAGGTGTAACTAAAGAAAACGCCCATCCTCACACAAGCGAGGATGGTAAGGTTGCCATCGTCCATAATGGCATCCTACAGAATTCAAACAAATTGCGTAAACGCCTAACACGCAAAGGTATTACACTTTCTTCAGAAACCGATTCAGAAGTATTCTGTCATTTCATTGCTATGGAATTGAAGAAGGGAAAGACTCCCATGGAAGCACTCGCTTCTGTACTTCGTATCGTTCGTGGTACATGGGGTCTCTGTGTTCTCTTCAATGATTACGATATGATTTTGTGTGCACGTAATGGTTCACCGCTGATTATTGGTCGTTCCAGCAATGAAATGTTCATCTCAAGTGATCCGCACGCAATCCGAGAACATACAAATGAAATGTTTGCTCTCGATGATGGCCAAATCGCTCGACTTGATCGTGATGGTTTCGAAATAATGCTTCCCGAAGGAACACCCGTCGAGTCAAATCCTCTTGAACTTGACGAGGAATGGGGTGTTAGTGAATTAGGAGATTACCCACACTTCATGCTAAAAGAAATTCATGAACAATCTCAATCGCTACAACATTGCATCAGTGGAAGACTTCGACATTCCTCGGGGTCTGCGAATCTTGGTGGTTTAGAAATCACTCCTCAGGCTCTTTCAACAATCCCTCATGTTCGACTAATTGGTTGTGGGACTGCCCTACATGCTGCCCAAATCGGTCAATTACTGATTGAAAAGTGGGCGCGTATTCCTGCAGTTTCTCACGTTGCTAGCGAATTCAATATGAATGATCCTGTGATTAATTCCAAGGCCATGCATTTTGCAATATCTCAATCGGGTGAAACTGCAGATACACTCTCCGCAGTCAAAGAAATTCAGCGAAAGGGGGCTGATGTTCACGGTGTCATCAACGTTGTCGGCTCTACGATTGCTCGTCAATGTGGTAAAGGCGTGTATATTCATTCAGGCCCTGAACAATCTGTTGCCTCCACAAAGGCATTCACCAACATGGTTGGTGCTCTCTCGCTTTTTGCCCTTAAGCTAGGGCGTGGTAGATCGCTTAACCTCTCAGAAGGAAAGAGGATTACAAAGGGGTTGAAAGAACTACCAAAGAAAATTGAATCCTATCTTGCAAACCCAGGCCCTATCGCTGAGGCAGTAGAAGCGATTATTGGTGCTAAAAATGTTCTTTTCCTCGGCCGTGGAATCTCGTCCCCAGTCGCTTCTGAAGGAGCGCTTAAATTAATGGAGATTGCTTACATCCCTTGTCTTGCCTATCCTGCTGGAGAAATGAAACATGGACCAATCGCATTGATTGAAGAGGGTTCTCCTGTTGTTGTTATTGCTCCAAATGATGGAGTTCAAGATCGAACTCTCAATGCTATACATGAGTGTAAAGCACGAGGTGCTCGCATCATCTTAATTCATGAGGAAGGAGACTCAATATCTGAAATTGGTGATATCAATATTTCAGTTCCCAAGACACACCCTATGCTCTCTCCATTGGTTACGGTTCTACCGACCCAACTCATCGCATATCATACAGCACTAAAACTCGGAAACGATGTCGATCGACCTCGTAATTTGGCAAAATCAGTAACGGTTGAATGATTAGAGGACAGTGAATCGTTGCTCACTTTCCTTCCAATCAAACGGCTTGTATCCCAAAGCGTGCCGAGTATGGCGCATTTTGACAATTCCGAGTTTACGTTGCACATCATCGCCTTTTCGATCCATGACAAGATGAATGACACCATCAGAAAGGTAATCTTCGACACCATATTCTCCAAATTGTTTGTTGTCTTCTCCTGTCATTTCGCAAATAAAGAAGGAAGTCAACTCCAATCGTCGAACAGCCTCGAAGAGTCTGAAGATTTCATCTCGAGGGTTTTCCATTTTCGTCAAGGTGAAGAATGCACCAAGCGAATCGAAAACAAGAAGTTCAAAACCAATAGATTTACGATAATTGGTTAACTGTTTGATGAGTTGTCCCATCCAGTCAACGCGATTACTCATCCCTTGTTCATCTAATTGAACCCGGAGATCGGATAAATCGATAATTGCAATTCGGTTTCTGACACGAGGGTCATCAACGTTCATGCCCATATTTGACATGTGAGCACGAAGGGAATCTTTCCCTTGCTCAAGAGTGACATAAATTCCACTGGTCTCGCCATAGAGAACTGCATTGTAGAGAACGGAAAACGTTACGCTGGATTTCATAGCTCCCGAAGCACCTGCGACAATACAGATGTGCCCTTTTGGAATTCCTCCTTGCATATTTTCATCCAATCCTTCAACGTGGGTTGGTATTCGTTTCATGGTGTCCATTGTTGCGCCTCGTCGTTAGGAAAACAATCTGCCCTTTGAAACTCACGCATCAAACGTTTGCAAAATCTGATGAACTGATTCCTCTTAGGATGTTTATGCAGATTCTTCTTGCATCGGCATCGACTCGCCGAGGGCTTATCCTTCAGAAGTTATATTCTGATGTTGTACAAACACCACTTGCGAACGTTGACGAAAGCGTACCGAAAGGTCCTGTTTCTGATCAAGTTCGAGAGGTCTCATTGAGAAAGTCATACGCAGTTTCGTTCCCCGTCGAGGCAGATGTTGTTGTGGTTGCAGATACGTTGGTTGAAGATCCTGATGATGAGAACACCGCAATTGGACAACCAAGAGATCGGTCTCATGCAACCAGTATGCTCATTCGTCTACGTGGGCGAAGACATAGAGTTTGGTCTGCAACATCAGTTCATGCGTTGAATCAATGGAATACTTCAATCGAATGTGCAATAGTTGAATTTAGTGATTTTTCAGATAATGACTTGATTGAACTCATTGAATCTGGTTCATGGCAAGGAAAAGCAGGTGGCTATGATCTTGCTGGGCTGATGGGTAAGCACGCTTCATTGGTCGAAGGTTCAGAATCAACAGTTCTTGGATTTACAGAGAAATCTCTTGAGTACCTCAGTCAGTTGAACCAATTACTTTGACAAAAATCGATTGTAAAACATTGGGACTCGATGCCAATTCTGATCAGGGAAGAAAATATGTCTCGCAAGAAGATATGTTAGGGATAAAATACCCACAATTTGAGCCACAGCCCAACCAATGAATGGGGCGTAGTTCTTACCAGTTGTTAGGACATTCTTGTCGTATAGGGACCAACAAATTAGAACTGCTCCTGCCATAAGAGAAAGGAATGTGATCCAAGGAGTTGATCTATTTGCAAGTGAAATATGCAAGTGATCTTCGTGAAGGAATAACGCAAAACCCCAGACAATTAGGAATCCCGAACTGGCTAAGAGCAACCAATGTGCAGGTTGGATCGAAGCGATTCCTTCGTGACCTGTCCAAATAGGTCCGATGGAAATCACCGCTAAAACAGGAAGTAGAAGGTATCCTCCTAAGACCATCCTTGAATGGGGTTTTGCCAATGATCCGAATGATAACTGGAGGATTCTTTTTGGATCGACAATAAAGAACATGATTAAGAATAAGGCTGTTAGTGATATGTCAACAAAGTTTTCTCCAACGAGTTCTCTCCCTCTTAGTGTGCTAATCACAATATGGGCAAGAGCAATGACAAAGAATAAGGCGAATTTTAGTTGAAGAGATTTTGGTTTTGTAACTCCCCATCCTAATCGGCGATTAAAGTGTGAGAGCAAACATGTTGCAATTTGCATGCATGAGAAAAGAGCTACTGTAAAGGCGATTCCAAGTTCAATCATACCGTCAATTCCTCTCAAGAACCATGAAGCGATGACAACGATTCCACAGATGATCAATAAAATACCAGGCGTGTAGGAAAACACGCCAACTTCATCAACTTCATTCTTTGTTCTGAAAACCTCTATCGCAGGGCTCGCTAGTGAGAGTAATGAGAGGGAAAGGAGAATGATTCCGATTCCTGATAATTCAATCAATAAGTCCCAATTCATTGAAAATACTCCGACCAAAATGAACAGTTGTCCGAGGATATTGAGTTGCAAGAAATGACGCATAGTTGTACGTTCAAACGAAGGTATGTTGTATACTAATGGAAATGTATCGAAAGCAATTCCTGCTAGGACAGCAATCATTGGGCCAAGAGAAAAGTGAACAATAAAGATGAAATTGACAGTCTTCAAGCGTTCATGATCATCAAACAACCCATAGGGTGTCTTGAATACTAACCATGTTAGCATTATTGCAAAAAGAAGAAACATAGCCGCAGATGCAACAAATAATTCGAGGTATGAACCTGCGAACTTCTCTTTTTGATGCTCACTCATATCAATCACTTATTCAACGCGAAGAAGTCGAGTAATCCCGAGTTCGTGCTTATTTCTCTCAACGACAACATCTGAACCCGGAATCATGAGTAGTTTATCTTCTGAATCTAGGGCGAAAATTGCAACACCAACTCTCTCGCACATAGTGCGTAATTCTCGACGGCATGCTTGCTGATGAGAATCCATGTGTACGAGAGGTCTCAAATCAACAATGACCGTATCTCCTTGACTGACCCTGTCAGAGATGTTGTTTGTATAAATCCTATATTTTGAATCTGGTTTTACATAACGAAGAGCTCTCTTTGGCCGGATTTTCGTGGTTCTCTTGATAGATGAGAGGTCGTGAAAAGGCTCTCCATCGGGAGTGACCGGTCCCGTCCAAAAAGAGGGAGGTGCCATCTACTGAGATGTTTCTTGAGTCACTTCAATCACAGGTTCTGGAATTTGTTCTGTTTGTCCCAATGATGGTTGCCGTTCTGCAACTGGTTTTTGCTGAGGAGGTAGTTGGGAGCCCCCTTCCGGATCTGGTAAACCAAAAAATTGCCACAAATTCCCCATGTACGTCACAAATCCAAATCATCAAGTAAACTCGACAGGCTGGTTGTGTCTTGGTTTGTTGGAGTCATTGAAGGTGTCGGTTGGGAAACTGGTGCAGGTGGTTGATTTGCTGCCAAGTATTGGTCGCCATAATATGCCCATTGTTCCATCGTCCAGCCCTGAGGAAGTCCACTTGCTGGTAGGGGTGGTCCTTGATTGGCCTGAGGAGGTTGTTCGAACGAAGATTGAGCAACTGGCTGAGTTGGCTGTGCTGTTTGTTCAAATGCAGGAGATTCATAGGTTGGCAGAGAAGCAGAGTCCCACATTTTGTTCGAGCTAGCCGATTCAAGCAAATCATCGGAAGGAGAACGTCGTGTGACTGCTAAGAACGAGGCGAGAACAAGCACGATGGCAACGAGTAAGATGATGACAATCGACATGGTTTGGCTCACACCGAGTGCTTCACTGAATTCTTCTAGAATGCCTTCAGGAGGCTTTTCATCAACTGAAATGGTGATCGTCTTCGTACTTGTTGCTAAATCATCATCGGTTACTGTGAGTGTGATTGTCCAAGTTCCTGCTGGTAAATCATCGATTGAAATTGAAAGACCAGTCGAATCGACATCTCCCAATCCTTCTCCATCGAGGTCCGTATCTTCCCATTCAAAGTCCCATACATAGAGCATATCGAGAAGATCTGATTCAGTATCAAGTGTGCCGAATCCTGTTATGTTGAGTGTGTCTCCTTCGACGAGATTATCTAGAGAACCATTTTCATAACTAATCATTGCAGTTGGGATTCGATTCATCACCTTGACTACGGCAGAAAGTGAGGCCTTCTCGCCGTCATCATCCATGACCCATGCAGTGATTGTTCTGTATCCAGATGAATCCCACATGGTTTCGAGATGGTCGCCTTCAACATCACAATCGTTGTTCAATGTTCCATCAAGGTCACTGTCTGTTGTTCCATCAATATCCCAACAGATTTGCAGTGTATCGATGTCTGAAGCAGTGTCGCTTCCAGAGACATCGAATACAACCATATCATTTTCAAAGACCGGCAATCCATCAATTCGATTGATCGCATCCAAGAAATTTGTCTTAGCGGTGATTGTTGGTGCTACGTTTTCAATGGTAACCATTGCCAATGATGGTTCGGATGATACGCCATCGTCGTCCACAGCTCGTACACTGATTACGTGTTGACCAATTGTCGGCCATGATGTAGCCACATCCGAAGCAGAACCATCTGTGGAAACTGTCAATTCAGGCATGAGGTCACTGAGGTTCCAATTCAGAATAAGTTGGTCTCGATCATTGAGCGAGTCAGATCCTTGTGCACGTAGAATTACGGTCTGATCTTCATCAAGAATCCATGTTCCATTTCCGTCAAATGGTGTATTTACGCCAGCAATCCAAACCTCAATATCTCCTACAGTTGGAGCGATGTTAAGCACATTTAGGCTTGAAACAACTTCTGTCTGAGTGCCATCATCATCAGTTGCTATCGCTTTGATTTCGATTGGGCCTTCTTCCATAGGGATGAATGTACAAGTTGGTTGAGTTAACCCTTCATTGCAAGTTAGACCAGGCCAGGAGATGGATACCTGTTGTCCAGAAGGAGAGGTTGTATCAATGTCGCCACTGTCAGTTGCATCAATCGTGACTTGAGTTTCAACTGCAATCTCTGTTGGATGGGTGAGGTTGACATAAGGTGCTCTGTTTAGAATTGTTACGGAACTGACAACTGTGGTATAATCTAGTTCATCGTCTGTGACGATGGTTATTACTTCCCATACGCCTCCATCTGTCCAGTTCCATCTCATGACACAATCAGGAGTCGTGATGATGTCGATAAGGCCTGGGCGAGATTCAACCTCAAACCGGCACTCAACATCTCCACCGTCAGGGTCAAAGGATGATCGAGCATCAATAATCACATCTTCAAACGTGTAATTTCCAGTATCAATGCTTACAGAAGCATTGGGAGTACGTCCGATGAAGATATCTACACTTGCTTGATTGTTACTTCTGTTAGCATCTCCAGCAACCAATTGGTCAGGATCGACTGTGAATGTCAGACTTTGACTTCCGATAGTTGCCCCTTCTGGAACAGTCCAATCAACATCGATTCGTTGTTCACTGTATGCCTCAATTGCAGGAACTGCTTGTCGAATTGCTTCTCCACCGGGAACTATTACTTCCATCTCAGTCGATGGTGAAGTCAAAACTCCTCTGTTCTGTGCGGGTAATGAGAATGATAACAAATCGCCTGGGAGTGCATTGTATCCTATTGATTTGGATAATGTTGCAACCTCACCATCTCGAGTTCTCGTAACAATGATAGAATCTTCTTGAGCAACTAAGTCAATTCCTACAACGTTTAGATCGATGACGATTGTAGCAACACCGATGATTTCCTGTACAGGATCCCATACAATGACTCCGTTACTGGAGTAATCATCGCTTGCAGTCGTATCGTCTTGAACATTAGAGACGTTGAGGTTTTCCTCGATTTCACCGTTACTATCTGTGATTGGATTAAGTAAGGTTCCAGCCATTTCATAACGCAATTGAAGATTTTTATTTACTTCTGGAGTGTTATTCGGAGCTACGGCGTAGGTAGCATAAATCTCAGATATGGAGTCCGGTAACGTCGCTACAAACTGCGTTGTTACTTCGATGTCGACGTTTCTGTCGCCCGGATTCGTTCTCTTGTTTACGCCAAAAGAATCGACAGGCTCGTAATCCTTAAGCAGCCAATCGATGGTAAATCCAGCAGCGTTCGAAATCCGAATCCAAGAGTTGAAACGAGCAGCAGGACAATACCAATTGAAACCCGAACTCACTCCCGTTGCATTCCATTCGTTTACTTTGTAGGATTCATCGCATCCTTCGTACTTGATGTTCAGGCCATCTTTAGTTGGAATACCATCGGCTGTGACTTGCCATGAATTATTTTCAGCACCATTGGTGTCAAATTCAGACGGGTCGAAGAAATCAGAAGTTCCACTTACACTTGTTCCTGACATGAACGGCATGTACCATTGGTCCCCTGTTCGAAGAGGGAAGTCGTATCTCTCTTTTGGAGGATCATAATATGTGTCGAAATTAATGACAGCGATTTGCTGTGTTAAGAATCCTAGATTGAATGGGGCAAAGTCAACATCTAATTCAAATTCAGAATTTATAACAGCCTGATCTCTGACACGGATAATATCCTCGCCAGAGTAGCCAATTTCGAGTCGTCCGGTTGTTCCTTCAAGGGTCGCGCCACTATTACCTGAACTAAAATCGCCATCGATTTTCAGTTTGTATGCTAATGTTTGAACGCCATCAATGGTGATGAAAAAGATGTCTTCCACTTCGTAAACAGTATCTCCTGTCAAGGTGTTAAGACTTGCAGAAACATTTGCTTGTGCAATGAGTTGCGCGACATCGAATTGGGTTTCATAAGTCCATTTGTCCCCAATACGCCAGCTCGCAATTTCTGCAGTTGTTGTAGATTTGGATGAGGATTCGATGAGTTCTTCCTCTTCAAGTATGAATGCATCTTTCGATAACGCCATCATGGACGTGGTCATCAGCATGAACAAGACAAAGACTGCGGTTGCTCGGTTCGCCATGCTTTGATGTGTACTTCCTCGTACTTAGGGTATACTCATTGAGGGTCAAGCGAGTGAGTCTTAAGATTGTGATTCTAACCATTGTTGGCCATAGTGTTCCCATTGTTCATTGGTCCACCCCTCTGGCAGGCCTGAGACTGGTATTGGAGGTCCTGATTGAATCGCTGGATTGCCTTCCGATTGGTTGAACGAATTGTTCACAGGAGGGTCATGAGGCCTATTTCGACGTGCGGAAACTTCGTGAGGCATGAGACCGACCTCTTCATCACTAAAGATTGCGTTTTGTCGTTCATCAAGACGTTCTAAGGCGCGTTCTTGACCTCCTTTTCGACGTTGTCTTGTCATGTATCCAAGTCCTAAAAGAAGAATCAGCAGTAAGGAGAGTTGAGCGAGTGGATTTGCCTCTTCTCCAACCATAAGTGCCCCGAGGTCTTCTGTGAATGTTCTATCTGGAGGTCCGATGTCGATGTTGATGATCTTCGAACCAGGTCGTTCTGGATTCTCGTCCCAAGCAATAACACGAATTGTGGTCGAACCTGTTTGTTTGAACATATGTTCAACACGCTTTCCGACAGCATCAGCATCATTATCCTTAATGCCATCACCATTGGAGTCAGTTGAAGTATCAAAATCCCAAATGATGGTGAGTTGATCGAGATCATTTGCAGAATCAATGGTGCTTGTAGCATCAAGAATGCATGTTTCATAGGCGAGGCAATCGATTGTTCTGTAACGCACAATTGGAGGGATATTCAACACCTCGACGGTGATGATTTCACTTACTCGAACACCATCATCATCTGTCACGTGATAGATGACTGTATGCATGCCACTCGTATTCCAATGCCAAATCAAATCGTCTCCGATGATGTCACAATCATCATCAGCACCACCTACATCATTGGAATCAATACCAGGGTCTATGTCCCAACATCGTACCAACGAATCATAATCAGAGGGCGTGTCAGTTGCATTCCCTGTTAATCGAATTTCTTCACCTTCAGCAATTGGTAACACTTCTTGCAGTGGCATGACAATAGGTGCAACGTTGGCTACGTTCACCCATCGTTCGTAGGTTCCACTGCTCGCTCCTTCAGAATCACTGACTTCTAAGCGCATACGGTGTAATCCAGAGGTTTCCCATACCATGTCATATTCAGAAACACGTCCATCAAAGGTCTTGATGAGATTTGGTTGAGCATCATCAGGCCACCATCGGTGAGTAAGTCCTTCTAGATCATCAATCGAATCGAGAGCTTGGCCACGGACACGTACCATCTGATCTTCTTCGACATGCCACGTTTGTTGCACGTCCATCGAAATAGGAGATCCATCATCGCTGACTGTAACGGACAGCCCATGCGGGTTGATGTTCGTAAACCGAATGTCAATACTTGCAGAGGTCATCGCACTATCATCATCAACACCAACTGCAAGGAACGTGTGCCAGCCTTCAGTAGGGGCTGTAGTCGTGCATACACGAGTGTAATACCCTTCTTCACATTCAGCATTAGGCCAATAGACATCCACAACACCAGGATAAACATCCTCTGAATCAGTATCATTTGCATAAGCATAGAGTGTGACTGGATATTCGACCTTCACTTCAGTTCTAGCACTCACAACCTCAATGTTTGGTGCTCTATTGAGAATGGTTACGTTCAATGTTGTAACTGCTTGATCTTGCTCTTCATCGGTAACAGTAATTTCAATTGGATAAATCCCATCGTCAGTCCAAGTAAAATTGAGCATACAATCCATGGATTCTACTTTCATGTACGAATATGTACGGGTTCCATCATCGTATGGGATATTGAATAAGCAAGATACATCGCCTCCATCCTCATCAAAACTTCCACTTGCATTGATGATGGTTTGCACATTGGTAAATTCTTCAATTTGTTCTGCCATTGCAGTTGGTAAGCGCCCTACAAAGAGCGTGATTTCAGCTAGATCGTTATCTGAATTAGCATCAGCAGAGTTCACTTGCATAGGGTCTGCTTCCCATCGTATTGGAACATCACCAACACTCTTGTCAAGGGGGACAGTCCATGTAAAATCGACTTTGTGTGATTCGTAAGTTCCCAGACTCGGGAGTCCAAGATCAAAGGTTGAACCATCTGGATGATAAATTCGCATCTGAGTTGGACTCGATGCAGTAATCCCTTTGTTCACAACAGCGACTTCTACAACGAGTTCGTCACCAGGGAGTACATTGTATCCAGAAAGGGAACTAACAGTACTCAATTCACCGCTTCGATTACGGGTGATAACCGCACGTTCCTCATCTGCAATGAGATCAAGTCCTACAAGATATTCATCCAATGTAACGGTCGTAGAACCAACATAATTTCCTGCTTTAGCAACAATACCATGACTCGCCCAGTCCGTGTTTGTTGATGAATAATCGAGAGCATTACCAACGTTGATTGAGGCCATGCCTGAGCCATTTGACCCAGTTACCAAACTGGTTTCAGTATCGGTGAAATCAAGTTCAACATTTACTCCACTAATCGAACCAAAACAAGTTGGATTGAGAGACACCCAAACATCGAGGGGTGTATCTAAGGCAGTAAGTGTTCGTTCTGGTTGGACATCAATGCACTCTGGTCTTGTACCAGGATTACTGTTACTTTCAGAACCAGTAGCCCCTACAGGCATGTACTGTTTTAATCTGAAATCAATTGTCAATCCGACGTCTTCTTCAGAATGTCTCCATGCAAAGTTGTTGACAGCAGGACAATACCATCGATAACCAGTGGATACACCATCTGAATTCCACGATGTGAGTTCATAGGAAGAATCACATCCGCTGTATGCGATTCCTGAACCAAAGGCATTTCGTGGCACTCCAACCTTTGTTACTTCCCATGTGGTTGTATTCGTATCACTCACGGGAGGAGGGAACGGCGTGATGTAATCGCTCTGGCCAGACCAAGTGGCAGATGCAGTTGTCAATACAGTCCAACGCTCACCATCGCGAATTGGAAAGTCATAGTTTTCAGCACCCGGGCTGTATAAATTGGTGATTGTAATGTCTCCCAAAAGTTGAGTCAATGACCCGATTCCGTACGGTACGAATTTAATGTTCAAGTCCAAGTCGTTTCGAACTGAGGCAAAATCACTAACTCGAAGATATTCTGTTTGAGAGAACTGAATCTCTGCGTTCCCAGTGTACCCCTCGAGTTCAACACCACTCTTGTCGAAATCTGCAGTCATTCGTAGTTTGTAGACCCATTCCGATCCGTTATCCACTTGAAGTTCAAGGATTTCAATCACTTCTGCAGTCGAGTCCCCGTTAATTTCACCAACGTTCGCAGAAACACCTGTGTCGGTAATGAGTATTGAAGGATCAAAGGTGCCCGAGTACACCCATTTATCTCCAACTCTCCAAGTGGGGACATCACTGACTCCTGGGTCACCAGCAGCGTGTTTTACGATCGTTTCTTTATCTTCAAGAACAAATGAGGATGTGAAGGATGTTTGGGACATTCCCAAGAGCAGGAGCACCAGCAGAAGAGGGATGCCTGCTTGTAGACGTGCTTCGCCCATGTATGCCCTTGAGTGTTCAAGCACATGAAAGATGCGATTGCATCTTCAGAGCAAGTCAGCCAATTCGTCCTTAATGATTTCAACAGCTTCCAGAATCTCATCCTTGTGGCGTGCGCCAGTGATAACCATCTTTCCGCTACCGAAGATAAGGCAAACAACCTTTGGATAGTCAAGGCGGTAAATCAAACCAGGGAATTGCTCTGGCTCGTATTCCACTTTGTCGAATGGAAGGTGGAATGTAAGATTGTTCAGGTTTAACTTTCGAGGTTCTCCTGCTTGGTCTGCTCCAGTAAACTTGTCTTTTCCATCATAATCTTCAGGATAATGGAGTGCGTATGTAGCAACCATATTTTGAACTTCAATCTCGACGTCTTCTACGTCCCATGTTGTAATTCCCGCAGCACGAAGGTCATTGATCATTCGATCGATACCTGTGTGTATGTTGTCTTCGTTCTTTCCACCAGTACAAACTGCACGTCCAGAGCGGAACATGAGAATTGCTAGCTTAGGTTCAGTGACTCGGTAAACTACCCCAGGGAATTGCTCAGGCTCATACTCACAATTGAGTTGAATCGCAATGTCAGGGAGGTCAAGTTCTTCGGCAACACGGGTACTAGCAACGACGTTGACTACTGTCAAACGCTCTTCATCGGTGGTCATGTCTCAATCCTTCTGCCCGGAGTATATAAACTGACGGCTCCAACGCAATAGGTGTTAAAGCAGAGAAAAACAGTTCACTGTCTGCTATTATCCTGTGATGAGAGGGTCTCAATACGGACGCCTGGAGTATTAAAAGGAGATATGAATGCCCTTCCACCTTCCATCTCAATTGCTCCAACTGTTCTTTCGGGATCTTTAGTTAATGCAATCATGCACCCGCCTCCTCCTGAACCGGTTAATTTCACTCCTAGACTCGATGGTGCAGCTGCCTTGATGAGTCGTTCTAATTCGGGGGATGAAACACCGCGTGAGCGAAGTACGATGTGGTTTTCAGTCATCGCTTTACCGACCAGTTCCATATTGCCTGTTCGGAGTGCTTCAATGCCTTTTCTAGCAATAGATCCAATCGCTTCAATCTCAACCTGACGTTCAGGTTCTTCTGAAAGTAATGCTGCAACCTTTGATACTTGTTTTGAGGTTGAACCACGAATGCCCGTATTGCCGATGACGAGGTATGTATCCTCAGGAATCTTAGACTCAAAGGAATGCAATTGCCATGTTGTACTATCATCTTGATTCTGTAATGTACGCTCTCCGATGTGGTTAAGAGATTTTTCGATCGTATCTGATAATACAATAAATCCACCAAGTGCACTTGTTGTCGTATCGATTGGGCTTGCTCTACCACCTTGTGCAAATGCTTCGGCTTGATGTGATAATGAGCCTGCTATTCCAGGGTTGAGTTCTTCCTGCCTCAGTTGTTGTAAGGCAGCGACTAAAGCAACGGAAAGGGCTGCCGATGAACCCAATCCCGATGCAGGAGGTAGCGTGCCTCGAATTCGAATTTTAAGCGGTGGATTTTGTCCTTCAGGCCACAAATTATCCCTGAGAAATCGTATATGCGGGTGCTTTGAAAGATTCAATATCGCTCCGTCAAGTCGCCACGAATCGAATTTAGTTTCTTCTTCGAGTTCTACGATTATTCGCTGGTTTATGCTGCATGCAACTGCAGGTTGCCCATAAACGACAGCATGCTCTCCGAAAAGAATACACTTTCCAGGAGCGCTCGCTTTCACCATGGCTCGTCCACTCGTTCCACAATCATTAGGATTGGTATTGTTTCAATCGTTGGGTTGAAGGATTGAATACACTTGGGTGGAATTATGCTGGTCCATCCACTCGACGTTGACTATGCGGGAATCAAAGGATATTACCTTCTTTTGATACTCGGAGGTGTGTCGATTGCGTTCTTTTCTTATCAAGTACAAAAGGCAACACGACTGGTACTTCTAGGGGCTCCAGATAAGCGATTTGATTCTTGGGGCAAGCGATTGAAAGAGACACTCACTGTTTGGCTAGGCCAAAAGAAAGTGTTAGAGGATAAAGTTGCAGGAACAATGCACGTATTGATGTTCTGGGGCTTTTTGATGCTTTCCTCAGATATGCTTGATCTTGCAACAGCCAATCGATTTAGTGAACACATTCTTCCTGATATGCTAAACGGAATTTGGAATGGAATGGTTGAGCTTGGATATACAAGCGCTCTTCTCGGTTGTTTCCTTGCTCTCAACCGGAGAATTCTCTTTACTCCTGAGAAGTTGAAAGGAAAGTCTCAACTCGAGGGAAATTTCATTCTATTTCTGATTATGACCATTTGTGTCACCTCCTACATTGTCGAAGCAGGAGAGAATCCAGATCCGACATGGGAAATGATTGGGGCGTGGGTCGCTGATACCTTCTCACCAAGTCAAGGTACGGTCAATATCGCCTATTGGGCTCACATGGTGGCTATATGCACGTTCCTTTTCTTGATTCCACTCTCAAAACACATGCATCTTGTGATGGCATTACCAAACGTTGCCTTCTTCGATACAGAGCCTATGGCAAAAATGCGACCTCTCGCAGTTGATGAAAGCGGATCAGCAGTCTCCTTGGATGATTTAGAACTGGAAACCTTTGGAGCCTCAAGTTTCACACAACTAACGTGGAGAAGTCTCATCGATGGATGGGCTTGTACATCTTGTGCACGCTGTCAAGACGTGTGCCCAGCCTATGCCTCTGGTAAGTCTCTTAACCCAATGCAAATCATTCATGACGTACGTAATTATGCAAACGAGCATTCAACCCAATTACTCGCTGGAGAGACACCAGATGAAGACATCATTGCTCGGTTTGGTGAAGAAGCAGTCTTTGCATGCACAACATGTCATGCTTGTGTCGATGTATGTCCTGTCAACATTGAGCATGTACCCAAACTCACAGACGCTCGACGTCACTTGATGATGGAGCGAATGGAATTCGACGAATCAGTGGAAGATACAATTATGCCACTCATGGCGACAATTGAAAATTTAGAATCCGATTCAAATCCTTATGGTTTGCCATCGCATGAGCGAGGCGATTGGGCTGCTGATCTTGATGTCAAGGTTGCAGAACCTGCGGAATACATCTACTTCGCCGGCTGTGCAGCCTCCTTTGACGAACGCAACAAAAAGGTCGCAAGAGATACGATTTCAATTATGAAAGAAGCAGGTTTGGATGTCGGTATTCTTGGAATGCAGGAAGGTTGCAGCGGAGATGCAGCACGTCGAGCAGGAAATGAATACCTCTTCCAGATGCTTGCAGAAACCAATTTAGAAACGTTCAACGAACTTGGCGTAAAGAAAGTCGTTGCATCATGTCCTCACTGTTTCCATACACTTGGAAAGGAATACAAAGACTATGGGGGAGAGGACATCGAAGTGATGCATCACTCTCAATTGATTGCTCATCTTCAAGGCGAAGGCAAACTCCCTGAACCTAAGCATGATGGTTCAGTAACATATCACGACCCCTGTTATCTCGGTCGAATCGGAGGCGAATATGATGCTCCACGAGACGTCATTGGTGGCGTTGATGTAGAAGCAGAACGCCATGGTCGTGGTTCTTTCTGCTGTGGTGCAGGTGGGGCCCAGATGTGGATGGAAGAGTCTGTCCCAGAAGGAAATGATAGAGTCAACATCATTCGAGCAAAGGAACTTGCAGCAACTGGAGCAGATACTGTTGCCGTTGGATGTCCATTCTGCTCAACAATGGTTACAGATGGATTGTCGGCTATTGATTCCAACATCGAAGTAAAGGATATTGCAGAACTTGTTTGGGAGCAAATCAAATCAAATGATGCTAAAATTGAAGCTGCAAAATCATCATGAGTGACCTTGGTACTTACTCATCCGGAGGCGATGAACAATTGAATCAAGATGCTCTATTGAATTGGTTTCATCAAAACCAACGAAGTTTACCGTGGCGAATAAATCCATCTCCTTGGTCGATCTTATTGTCTGAGATTCTTCTTCAACAAACGCAGATGGAACGGGGTATAGAATACCATAAGCGATTGTATAAACGATTCCCAACACCATCTTCTATGGCCAAATCCAAGGTAGATGAAGTTCTCTTCTTATGGCAAGGGGCAGGATACTACTCAAGGGCGAGACGACTCCATGCCTTGTCTCAAATTGTTGTAGCTCAATTTGATGGCGTTCTTCCGTCAACGTACGATGAACTACTCGCTTTGCCTGGAATTGGCCCGTATACTGCCGCCGCAGTAGCCTCAATGGCTTTCTCCCATCCAGTTGCCTGTGTTGACGGGAACGTTCGCAGAGTCATGGCTCGTCAAACAGATAATGAAGATCCATCCGTAAAAGTTGTTCAAGAGTATGCTGACGAGATTCTCGTTCGTGAACATCCTGGTGATTGGAATCAAGCCATGATGGAACTAGGAGCGCTTGTTTGCCGCCCTAGAAACCCTACATGCAATGTTTGTCCAGTGCGTGAAAGTTGCCAAGGGACATTAAGAGCCAATGAATTGCCACGGCCTAAAAAACAAAAGAAAACGATGGTCGAACTTCAATGCATCCTCAAGGTTGATGATGAAGGCCAACCTGAGTTAATTCAACGTCCTGATTCAGGCTTATTTGCTGGGCTTTGGGGTCCACAAATGGAAGAGGAAATCGATTCTGAAGGACTTGAGTATCTTGGATGTATCAAGCATATTTTATCACATCGGACAATGAATGTCCATGTCTGGAAAGATGCCTGCAAACAAGGCATTGATCCAAACACCGTTGCGCTCTCAACTCTCGATAGGCGTATCCTGACCCTCGGTGGCGTGTTCCTTAATGTCCCAACGGAATGATGCCAAACATCCGATAAGTCCGAAGAAGAGCAGGTATTCTGCTGGAGCAGCATAATCAACCCAAGGTTGCAGATATTCTAAGCCGATCTCAGATGAGTGAACACCGAGTTCTTTTTCCCCAGATTTAATTCCATCTCGAATTGAAACTGTCATAACGACAAGAGATGTAAAGGCGAGTAGTAAAGAGTAAACACGTACCTTTCGCCCCTTAGATTTTGATTTTGGTAGCGAAAAATGTGTTGCGAAAGCCCACGCAAAACCTCCGTGGAAGACGACCATTGCAGTGTAAATATGAATCTCTAAGAATTGATCCATAGTTGCAAAAGCTAAAACTGCAAGATGGGTTGATGTCGCTAGGCCACAAAGTAGAGCAAAAAGATGTAATCTTGGTGAAGCGATTGGCTTGAACAAAATATAGAGGCGGAATGAAACAATGGATTGAATTAATGCAGATAGAAAGAGGCCGATAGAAAAAACATGGTCTTCTAATCCAGGGTGGTCTGTTTCAGATATGAAGAACGGTATGTCTCGATAATTCCCTGAAAAATAGTGAATGAGTGTTGCGATTATAATCGATGCTGTTGGCAATATCCATGAGATTTGAATCAATTGAGTGTCCTTGATTCGTCGATTAAAAAACCCAATTCCATCGCTGGAGGTGAAATCAAACATCTGTCTCATCCATGCCTAACCCCCGTTGCGTATGAACCTTCAAGTGAGAGAGATTACACCGTAGGCTTGTTCACATGCCACTCCGCCTTCATGACACCCGCCGCAGAGAAAAAGTCGAATTTAAGACACAATCTCCTGGAAAAGTAGGGATGTATGTTTGCGGAGTAACGGTTTATGACCTCTGTCATTTGGGTCATGCACGATGTTACATCGCTTTTGATTTGATACATCGTTGGCTTGAAGCGTCAGGCTATGACGTGGATTATGTTCAAAATTTCACAGACATTGACGATAAAATCATCAAACGTTCAATCGAATCCGGAGAAGACTGGAAAGTGCTGGTTGAAAAGAACATTGAAACGTATTACGAGGATATGGATTCACTCAACATTCTTCGTGCTGATCATTATCCGAGATGTACTGAATACGTGGACTCAATGATTCACATTATCGAGGATTTGATTCAGAAAGACCATGCATATACTGCTGATGATGGGGTCTATTTCCATGTGGAATCTGCTCCAGAAAAGTATGGTCAACTCACTGGACAATCCATCGACGCTGTTCGACAAGGAGCAGGCGGAAGAGTCCAAGGCACTGGAGATACCAAACGCGATCACAAAGATTTTGCATTATGGAAACAGGCTAAACCAGGCGAACCCACCTGGCCCTCTCCATGGGGAGATGGTCGTCCAGGGTGGCATATTGAATGCAGCGCAATGAGTCTCGATCACTTTGGAGTATCCTTTGATATCCATGGCGGAGGACATGATTTGAGATTCCCTCATCATGAGGCTGAAATTTTCCAAAGTGAATGCCATACAGGTCATTCTCCGCTTGCAGGATATTGGCTCCACAATGGATTTGTCAACATCGATGGAGAGAAAATGAGTAAATCACTCGGTAACTTTTGGACCATCCAAGAGATTCGTAAAAAAATAGACCCAATGGTGTTGAGGTTCGCTTTAGTCAATGCCCATTATCGTTCACCAATCGATATGAACGAACAACTTCTGAAAGATGCTCAGCGAAATTACAGCCGTATTATGGACGTTTATGCTTCAGCTCTTCGTGGATGCACTGATGGCATAATTCTTGATTTGCCAATGGCTGATATTGCAAGTATGAATCCGCTTTCCAAATCGCTTGGTCTTCTCGAAAAGATGGCCGAAGGATTTGCCCGAGCAATGGATGACGATTTCAACAGTCGTGAAGCCGTAG
>Ga0181379_1000463_pt1 | contig 20079 bp, 20 predicted proteins | sample 2SPOviralmetaG_FD_130115 | JGI IMG/M metagenome (GOLD analysis project Ga0181379, IMG submission 130115) | Marine viral communities from the oligotrophic San Pedro Time Series (SPOT) site, San Pedro Channel, CA, USA - 2 SPOT_SRF_2009-07-10 | ecosystem: Environmental > Aquatic > Marine > Strait... | reverse complement strand
TTTGGTCAAAAGACTTTACAAACTAAAGCTTCTGCTTTAGATAGAGTAAACGTAAGAAGATTGTTAATTGAACTTAAGAAATTCTTAGGAGATCAAGCTAGAAACTTAGTATTCGAACAAAATACAGTAGCGACTAGAAACAGATTCTTATCAATAGTTAATCCTTACTTAGAATCAGTAGTACAAAGACAAGGTCTTTACACTTTCAGAGTAGTAATGGATGACACAAACAACACAGCAGATGTTGTAGATAGAAATCAATTAGTAGGACAAATATTTATTCAGCCAGCTAAAACTGCAGAATTTATAGTACTTGACTTTACAGTTGAGCCTACTGGTGCAACATTTAATGGATAAATTTTAATTAACGATATTTATAATAAAGTAAATACAACATGGCAGTATTAGATCCAAACGAAATAATGTTTAAAGCCTTTGAACCAAAGGTACAGAACAGATTTGTGATGCTTATCGATAATATTCCTTCCTTTATGGTAAAGAATGTGAAAGCTCCTACCTTCACCGATAACGTTATCAAATTAGATCACATCAATTCATATAGAAAAATTAGAGGAAAAAGAGAATGGGATGATATGACCATGACTCTTTACGATCCAGTAACTCCTTCTGGAGCTCAAGCAGTAATGGAATGGGCTAGACAAGGATACGAATCTGTAACAGGTAGAGCTGGATATTCAGATTTCTATAAAAAGGATCTAACTTTAAATATATTAGGACCTGTAGGTGATATCGTAGGAGAATGGATCATCAAAGGTGCAATCTTATCAAACGGAGACTTCGGTCAGTACGACTGGACATCTGATGAAGCTGTGGAAATCAGCATTACAGTAGCAATGGACTACTGCGTATTAAATTACTAATACACTTCTGCCTCTTAAAAACATTAACCCGGATTTTTTCCGGGTTTTTTGTTGGTCCCAAAGTTTTTTTTTCGTATATTTATATATGGAACAAGTTATAAACAAATAAAATTTATGGAATCAAAATTTAAACTACCTACTGAATCAGTAGATTTACCCTCAAAAGGTTTACTTTATCCAGAAGAATCTCCATTATCTAGTGGAACAGTTGAAATGAAATATATGACTGCTAGAGAAGAAGATATACTTACTAATCAAAACTACCTTAGAGACGGAACAGCGGTAGATAGGTTATTAAAATCTTTAATAGTTGATAAAACTATAGATTTTAACCAGTTACTACTAGGAGATAAAAATGCTATAATGGTTGCAGCAAGAGTATTATCATACGGTAAAGACTACGATATTAATTATGATGGTGAGAGCTATACTGTAGACCTTTCAACATTAGAAAGTACTTATTTAGATAAAAAATTAGTGAAAGACGGAAAAAACGAATTTGTGTTTGTACTACCGTCTACTGACAATACGATTACTTTTAAACTACTAACTCACGGTGATGAAAAAGCAATTGATAGAGAAGTAATAGGATTACAAAAAATAGATAAAAAATCTGATGCTGGTAGCTCAACTCGTTTAAAACATATGATTACTTCTGTTAACGGTCTAACAGAGAAAAAAGATATTCGTAATTTCGTAGATAATTACCTATTAGCTAAAGATGCGAGAGCTTTAAGAAAAAAATATATAGAAGTTTCACCTGATATTAATATGGTGACTACTGTAGATACCGTTGACGGTGGCCAGGAGGACATCGAGGTACCCGTCACGCTTAAGTTTTTTTGGCCTGACCTCTGAATATAGGGCAAAACTATTCTCTAAAATACACGACATAGTATTTCACGGTAACGGTGGTTTTGATTGGTATACCGTATATAATATGCCAATCTGGTTAAGAAAGTTCACTTTCAATAAAATACAAGACCATTTTAATAAAGAAGCTGAAATAACACAACAAGCTTCTAAACAAACTAAGGCAACTTCAAATCAAAGTAAAATTAAAAGACCTACTTTTGTAACTAAGGCTTCTAAATAATAGAGGCCTTAACTATTTATAGTATATACAAATACCTATGGCTGACAAACCTAAAGATAGAATAGACGAAATGAATGAACTGCGTAAAGCAGGATCAGAGTTTGTTGATATATTAAAGCAGATGAAAGCTGCTATGAAAGAAGTAGGTAAAGAAACTGGCGAAACTGCTGGGGAAATGGACTACTATACTAAGCTAGGTCAAGAGAATGTTGATTTAGCAAAAAGACTTTCTACTTTTTCTGCTTCTGATCTAAAATCTAAAAGCAAATCAGCTAAATTTACTGAAACTTATAAAAAAGCACTAGAAGGACAAACCAGCCTTGCCAGAGAAATAGATAAACTTTCACAATCACAATTAAAATCTGATCAGTCTAAAGCAATTTTACTTAATGATCAATTACAGGCTTCTAAAGAACTAACAAAAGAAGCTAATAAGTTACTTAAATCTTATCGCAAAATAGATAATACGGTTAAGTTTTTTGATAAGGCGGATGAATTTGTAAAAGATATACCTCTAATTAATAAATTATTTGGAGATTTCGGTAAGGCTGCCAAAGCAGGAAGAGATGCTGTAGCTGAAACAGGAAGCGGTATGAAGGGTATAGGCGCTAGTTTAATGTCTATAACTAGCCTTATAGGAAAAGCATTGTTTGTTACAGCAGTGGATGGTTTAAACCGATTTGATGAAGCTACTCAAGACGTAAGAAAAACTTTTAATATTACTTCAAACCAAGCAGCTAAATTTAACCGCGATCAAATAGATGCTCTTGAAGGTACGTTAGTTACAGCTCGTGAGGCAAGAGAAGCAACATTTGCTTTATCTGAAGCATTAGGAACAGGAGCAATTGCAAGTACAGATACTGCAAAAGTAGTTTCTAAAATGACTACGAAATTAGGTCTTTCTGCTGATGAAGCAGGAAACTTATATAGAATGTCTGCATTATCAGAAGGTTCGTTTAAAAATCAAACTAACTCAATGATAGGTACCTTAAAAGCTATGGATGCTGGTACTAAAGAAAGTATTAGGTATCAAGATGTCATGAAAGATATCGGATCAATGTCTAAAGCTACACTTTTAACTACTCAAAAATTCCCAGGAGGAGTTGCTAAAGCAGCATTTAATGCAAGAAAGCTTGGATTATCTATGTCCCAGTTAAATTCCTCCGCAGAAGGATTTTTAGATTTCGAATCATCAATTGCAGCAGAAATGGAAGCAGAATTGCTGCTAGGAAGAAATTTAAATTTAGATAAAGCTAGATCAGCAGCATTAGCCGGCGACCAAGTAACATTAGCAGAAGAGTTAGCTAAGAATGTGGGAACAGCAGCAGAGTTTGCCGACCTGAACGTTCTTCAGCAAAATGCTTTAGCTAAATCTCTAGGTATGAATAGAGATGAATTAGCAGGTACTTTGATGCAGCAAGAAGCTCTAAAGAAAGTAGCTGAAGAAACCGGTATACAGGATTTAGCATCACTCAACACCAAACAACAGATAGATGCCTTGATGAAAAAAGGAATGTCTAAAGAAGAAGCATTAAGGGAATTAGGTAAAGATGAATTAGCAGATAAAGAAGCATCCATAACTGCTGCAAAAGCAATGGCAATTGCTCAAGAAAAAATGGGTGATACTATGGCTTCTGCTATGAGTAAATTATCCCAGGATTTAACAGGGGAAGGTAATCCTTTTGCCAACATAACTAATGTTATGCAGAATCTGATTAAGGAAGTTAAACTTCTAGTACTTCTACTAGCTGGAGTGGCAATAGGACCTAAATTATATAAAGGAATATCTAGAGCAAGTAAAGGTATAAAAGGTTTAATGAAGTCTAGTAAAGGTTTATCAACAGTAACAAAAAACGCTGGTAAACTAAGCGCAAAACAAATAGCCGCAGGCTTTGGAGGAAAAGCAGCAAAAGATGCCCTCCTAAAAAAAGGTGGAGGAGCTGCTGGTAAGAGCCTAGGTAAACAAGCCGGTAAATTAGGTGCTAAGGCAGTAGGAAAATCTCTCCTTAAAAAAATTCCTATCTTAGGGGCATTAGCAGGAGTAGGATTTGCAATAAGTAGAGCATCTCAAGGAGATTGGTTGGGCGCTGCAGGAGAATTAGCATCTGGAGTAGCAAGTACTATACCAGGGTTAGGAACAGCTGCATCAGTCGCAATAGACGCCGGATTAGCAGCTAGAGATATTAGTAAAGCAACATCTAGAAGTCAAGAAATGCCAGTATCGGACTTTACAATTAAACCTCTCGGAGAAGATACAATTACCATGGCAGGCGGTACTAAGTTAGGAGGAAATGTTGAAGCATTACTCGAAGAATTAATTAGTCTTGTCAAAAGTGGAGGAGATGTATACTTAGACGGAAGTAAAGTCGGTCAAACATTAGTACTAAACTCTAAACTTAGCAATTAATAACTATTTATAATAAAAATCAATATTATGTCACTATTATCAAAAGTAAAAGAGTCTGTATTAGGATTAAAAGGCACAACACCTTCGCAGAGAGCTGGAGCGAAATCAACATCTACTTTGCATTATAACTCATCTATTACTGACAACCCAGATATTCTGGCTCAACAGTCTAAATTGAGTTTAAAAGGTAAAAAACCTGAAAATAACTATATGGACAATCTTCCTGAAAAAGGGATAAAAGATAGAGCTAGAGATATTACAGGTTAATTCAAACTAGTATCTAACTATGCCGTTAATCAATATACAGACAAATCTTAAGTCTTTGACTTATGGTGAATTTGGAGCTCAAGATCCTTTGGTTGTAAAACCGATCGATGGAAGCGCAAGTTCGTCCGGTTTCGAATTGGAAGGTGTTAAAAGAGTAGATGATTTAAAAAGAATTACCAAACTACTTACCTCTACTCCTGCAGCATTAAAATTTAGTGCTAATCAAGCAGCATTAAATACTCTAGAACAACGTATAAAGAGTAATGCAGACCGTATTAAAAATAAAGGTAATAATGGATCTTTAGTAGGAGATGCTTTAAGAGGTATAGGAAACTCGGCTAAAGTCTTCGCTTCCACAATAGCTCAAGTACCAGTAAACGGCACAGGAACGCACTTTGTAAAAGGATTTGCAGGCAAATTAGGGTATCTAAGAGGTGTACAAGGTCATGTAGAGTATAAAAATAGTAAAAATCAAGACGGGATAATTACTGTAAAAGGTAAGGTAGAAAAATCCGGTGATTTTACAGAAAATAAAAGTTTAATAGTACTAGACTATTTCAATAAACCGGAAGGTAAAGGAAGTAGAGCAGAAATATTTAGAAATCAAAGTACAAATAACAAAGTACCCGAATTTGAAGGGTCTTTTGCTAAAATAGATGATCAAGGATACATACCTTTAAAAAATGAAGGAACTCCTAGAGAAAGCACAGTAGGACAGACTAATACTAATCACAACGTACTTATTAATAGTGATGTAGGATTTGACTATACCAGTGGTCAAGCAGTAGATAAAATTAACACCTTATTTGGAGGAAAGTTAAAAGCTTCTTCTCCAGTAACTAGCTCGATTGAGGAAAGTCAAACCATAGATACTGATACAGATAAAGTATTTAATGATTTAATAAAGTTTAGGTTTAAAATTATTTCTCCTCAAACTACCGAAGGAGGACAGCCAACAGTAACACATCTAAACTTCAGAGCTTATTTAGATTCTTTTAGTGATAGTTATAATTCAAACTGGAATTCATTCAAGTATATCGGAAGAGCAGAAGATTTCTACACATATTCAGGATTTAATAGAAATATAGACTTTAGTTTTAAAGTAGCTGTTTTATCTAAAAACGAGGTAGATCCACTTTATCAAAAATTAAATAAATTAGTAGGACAGTTAGCACCAACTTATGTAGGAGATAGTTTTATGAGAGGTAATTTCGCTGCAGTAACTATTGGTGATTATCTTTTAAATCAAACAGGATTTTTTAACTCTATTAATTTATCATGGAATACAGATTACCAATTTGGCGGTCAAGATGGAGATTCACAGCTTCCTCATGTATTAGATGTACAATGTTCTTTCCAACCTGTTCATAATTTTAATACAACATTTGGTCAGCAGTATATTAATAAAGTAGGAAATATATTAATATAAAATGAATAGGTACAAAAATATAAAAGTAAGAAAAGACTCTGAAGGAGCAAGATATTATAGAAATATAATATTTCCGGAAATACCTTTGAGCTCTGATGATATTTACGCTATTACTACAGCAGGTGATAGATACGATACGTTAGCTTTACAGTTTTACAATAATGCATCTTTATGGTGGATTATAGCAGGTGCGAATAATTTTAAAAAAGACTCACTTGTCGTCAAACCAGGTATTCAAATAAGAATACCAGCAGATCCATCTAACGTTATCAATCTATATAACAAATTAAACAATGAAAGATAATGTCAACAGGAAAAGCATTTGGAATACCAATTGACAGAAAAGTCGTTGATCAATTAAATGCAAGAAAAGCACTTTTAGTTGATAATAATAGACTTGTTGATAATACTATGCTTTTAAATAATAAAGGAGCATGGATAAGGGTTGTATCTTCTGTAAATACTAAAGAATCTCCAGATAAAGAAGAATTAACTGAAGAATTAGCTTCTAATTTTGTTTTGCAAGGCGGTGTTTTAAAAAAACAAAAAAACGATAAAGGAGAATTTACTGGATTTAAAAATAGAGAAGGTCTTAGGCTTCTTGGTAATTTTTTAGAAAACGACAGCGGATACGATTATAGTTCACAATCAGGGTTTAGACCTATGATGGGGATTACAAGTTTTACAGTACAATCTCAGGGAGCTTACGGTACGTTAAAAAAAGCGGACATAGGATTTCAAGTTTGGTCCTTAGAGCAGTTAGATGCTGCTGAACAGCTTTACTTTAGACCTGGGTTTAACGTACTTGTTGAATACGGTTCTGCTGCTTATTATGATTCAAAAAGTAGTGAAGTATTAACTTTTCAAAATAGTTTAGCTCAAAAATATTTAGATAAGTCAAAAAAACTTTCACAACTGGAACAAGAAATAGTCGAATTAGAAGAAAGTACAGACTACAACTATAGCGCATTTCTAGGTAGAATTATTAACTTTAGCTGGTCATATAACAACGACGGAGGCTTTGACTGCAGTGTTCAGATACAAGCTAAAGGAGAAATAGTAGAATCCTTAAAACTTTTAATGACTGATAATAAAGAAAGTGGATTAGATGAGTATGTTAAGTCTGATTCAACTAAAGCTTCAGATTTTACTCTTTTAAAAGCACTCAAAGCTATGAGAATTAAAGGGGATAATAAAAAATTTATGAAGCAGTTTATCAAAGGTGCTCAAAATATCGATGAGATAGGGTACTTAATAACTGTTAGCAATAGGTTTAATGTAGCTGGGTTTGAAGACCCGGTCGTAGAAGGAGACGCAGAATACATTCCTGGTGAAAGTTTTGAAAATAAATTTGTATATATTACTCTGGGTACCCTACTGGGGCTAGTTAACGCTTTTCTCATACCTGAAAATGAAGATAAAGAAAAAGAAACAGTATTTAGAGAAAATAACTACGGTACTTCATTATCCAGTACATTTATTACATTTCCTAGCCACGTTGCTTTAGACCCAGGAATATGTATGTTAAAACATAAAGCAGAAAAGGGCGTATACTTATCAGATAAAGAACTTTATGGAGATGTACTACCTAACGAAGTGTCAACTGCAAAAGGTGAAGTTGATGATATTTACGGAATAATGTTAAACGTAAAACATTTAGAAGATATCTGTAAAGGTTACGTAGAAGCTGAAGTAGATAATTCTAGTCAAGAAGCTAATGTATTTTCGTTCTTAAAAAAAATATTAAGTGATATAAATACTAATTTAGGAGCTATAAATAAACTTGATTTAGATTTAGATAAGAAATTAAATGAATGGAGAGTCATTGATAGAAACTTTTACGACCCAGAAAAAGTAAGCGGTGATGAGTTTACTACATTAGACCTAGTTGGATTAGGAAGCTTAGTAAGTAACTTTCAATTAGAATCCAAAATATCTGGAGAACTTACAAATATGTTAGCTATTTCTGCAGCAGTTTCTGGGGACGATAAAGCTTTGGACGGTATAGCAAGATATAATGATGGCGTTAGGGATAGATACAAAGAAAAACTTAAAACCGGACCAGCAGAAAAGAAAAGCTCCGATGATACAGCTAGTGATCAAGAAAAATTAAATGAACAAGCTATAGATTACGGTAATAAAGTAGCTGATATCTATAGAGTATATAGTAGTGACAAAAAATACGATAGAGATGCTTTAAGAAACTGTTCTGCTAACCACAGGGAATATACATCATTAGCTTATAAACATAGTCAAAGAGTAAAAAGACAATCAGGAACTAAAGCATCATATAGTGGTATTATACCTTTGAATCTTTCTTTTACCATGGATGGAATCAGCGGATTAAAAGTAGGTGAAGCGTTTAAAGTACAAAATAACATACTACCTTCAAGGTATCATAATAGAGTTGGGTTTATAATTACTAATATAACTGATAATATAGGTCAAGATAATAGATGGGTAACAGATATTTCGACTAAAATGTTCAATTTACCTGCAACCGAAGAACCTGATGCTTCATTTTTGGCTGCTCAAGAAAAGATAGAAAAACAAAAAGAAAAAAGAAGAAAAGAATCTCAAGAAATACTAGATAATAGCAAGACTCAAGAAAACGTAAGAGATAAATACGGTAAACCGGGGGATAAAAGTAATTTTGCTACAATGTCTGTTCCTAAAGGATTTAATTTAAAGTATGATGGTGAACCTGTAAAAACTATTAGAGGAGTACATAAAGGTGTAGCATCTAGCTTGAGATCAGCGCTACAAGGTATACTAGACAAATACGGGAAAGAAAAAATAAACAAATTAGGCATAAATATTTATAGTGGAGTATATAATAAAAGAGCTAAAAGAGGTGGTACAACTTGGAGCTTACATTCATGGGGTATTGCAATAGATTTATATGCATCAAAAAATGCTTTAAAAACAAAATCACCAGACGCTTTATTCTCCAGGCAAGAATATCAGGATATGATAGATATATTTGAACAGAACGGATGGTATAGTTTAGGTAGAGCAAAAAATTACGATTGGATGCACTTCCAAGCATGGAACCCAAATTCACCAGAATCTAAACCAAAGTACATTCCTAAATAAGAAACAATGAGTAAATTAAAAAAATTTCTTCCTGCTTTTAAATACCTAAAAGGCAAGTTTGCTTCAAGGGGTGAGTTTCTATTGCCTAATGGGCAACCTTATGAGGGTGCTTATCATCAACTCTATAATGGTGAAACATATACAGGAAGCGTTCCTGGTAAAGATGCTATAAGAATAGTCAAAGACGATTCTGAACCACATATACCTTTACCTGAATATGCTGATAAATTAGTTTCAGAACCTGTTTATCCTGAACCTGAAGATTATGATAAAGGTTACTTTTTAAGATATTTTATAAAAGATACTAGAAATGGTAAAATAATAGAAGTTAAAAAAGAAACTTCAAGAAAAAAATTAGAACAAAAGTACTTAAAAGGTATAACCGTAAAGTGGATATTAGAAAAACCAGTAAGAGATATTTTTAATCAAGGTTATCTATATAAAGGTGCTTCTACAAGAAATAAAGAAAACACTCAAAAAGCAAATTTAGAATTAAAAGGTTTAGATTTATTCGTTACTGAATTCGATAAATACGTCGATATAGAATCTGATGTAGAAGGGTATAAATTTGAAGATTTATCTAGAGAAGAAAAACTTAGAATTATAAAAAGAACTTCAAACATACAGAAAAAGAAACCAAAGAAAAAAATAAAAAGATTTGGAAAAATTAAACCTATCAAACGTTCTGTAAGACCTGAACCTAGAACAACAGCTCCAGTTTTGTCAACCCCTCCTAGTAGAACCGGAGGCGGTGGTGGTGGAGGTGGGGGTTACTCCAATAATGACGAAGGTATTTTCGATGAAGGAAATATAGGAGGCGGCTTTGGCAGCGGCGGAAATGTAGGTGGTAGTTCAACTATGAATCAATATTAGTTGCCTTATTGAATCTTTTTTACTATATTAAATAAAAAGGTTTTGTAAGTGTTTTATATAGTAGAAGAAGAATCTAAGTTAGTTAATCTCGAAAATCTTGTTAGATTAGGATGTTATGTAGATGTTATACCTACACACGACTTATACCATCCCAGACTTACCTCAACTATAGCAGTATATATTAGACTTCTTAAATCTGATCACGGATTTATTATTCCTATAGATCATGATGAAGGATTAAACGTAGAAAAAAAGCGTGTCTACGAGTTATTACTTAAAAGTAGTAAACTATATACGTTCGATAAAAAGAAGTTATTATATCATTTTAATTTACAGGATGCCATAGATTTATCATTACTATACAGTATGGTAAAATATGAAAAATTAGATATTTCAAGAGGTAATTCGGGTATAAATTATTTCTATAATAGATTCAGAGATAAGCCGTTTGTAAATAAGTTAATCCCTATCAGTAAGTTGTATGAATCTTATGAAGATTTTTATGAAAAAATAAAATTTGTAATAGATTTAGAGATTCCTGATGGATTTGACTTTTATAATAAAACTGCAACTAACGTATTCTATTTAATAGAGCAACACGGTATAGGAGTCTATTACGAACCTTTCGTAGAGACGTTCTCTCCTAGGGATCCACTATATAATATAGTTAACAATAAAGTACTAACATCATATAATTTATACAATGCTACATCTAGACCCACTAATTCTTATAATAGTATTAATTTCGCTGCTATTCCTCACACGGAGAAGCATCGAAAAACCTTCCGACCACAAAAAGATTACTTTGTTGAGTTTGATTTTGACGGGTATCACTTGCGCTTACTTTCTGAGCAAATTGATTATAAACTTACCAGCGCATCTGCTCATAAGCAATTAGCAAAGTTATATTTCGGTAAAGATGAAATTACAGATGAAGAATATGCTAAGGCAAAACAGATTAACTTTCAGGCCATATATGGAAAAATACCTGAAGAACATAAAGATTTAAAAATATTTAAAGATATACAAGAATATATTGATAATATGTGGACCATGTTTAACGATGAAGGATTTGTTTGTAATCCACAATCAGGTAAACCATTCACAAAAGAGTTAAAAGATATGCATCCAGCTAAGTTGATGAATTATATGATGCAATCGTTGGAAACTTCAAATAATATTCTTATATTAAAAGAAGTATTACGCTATCTTAAAGATAAAAAAACTAAAATAGCGTTGTTTACTTACGATGCCATACTCTTTGATTTTAGTAAAGAAGACGGCAAAAAAACTTTAGAAGAAATTCAAAAGATTTTAGAAAAAGATGGGAAGTACCCAGTTAAATTTAAGTTTAGTAAAAATTTAGTTTTGTAGAACAGAATCATATTTATAATAGAATGCAATCAGTTACAGATTTTTCTGTCGAGTACGATTTCGACGAAGTATATTTAAACGAAGATATGAGTAATAAACTGTTCTGTACGTTTTCTACCGAGGAAGGATTAGAAGACGTATTATCCTCTATTCAAGAGAAGTACAGAATTATATACAATAAAATCTTTGTTCTTTATTCAAAGAGCCAAGATGAGTATATATGTACGTACAATGTAGATTTTGGAAATGTTTCAACATTTTTAGAAAATACTATTCTTGTACATAGAAAAAAAGAGACTAACACTCTCTACACTATTAATGCTTTAAATACGTTAATTAAAGAAATTAACGGAGGTGTACTCGATACATCTTATAGAGTCAATTGGTCTGATTACAGGAATTGCATTCTTCTCACCAAAGGCCCTGAGCTAAAAAGAGTAAATACTAAACTTTATAAGATAATAGAGTTGGAGAACTGAAAATAAGTTCTTATATTAGTATAATAAGTTATAAATTAAAATTAGTTATATGGATTTAAATGCGATCAAGGCTAAGCTCGATGCCTTAAACAACAACGGTCAGCAAAGAGAAAAAACTGACTATTCCACTATTTTTTGGAAACCTGAACTAGGAAAGCAAACAGTACGTATTGTACCATCTGCTTTCGATCCTGCTTATCCTTTTAAGGAGTTAAAGTTTCACTACGGTATTGGTAAATACCCTATGGTTGCTTTATCTAACTTCGGTAAGCAAGATCCAATCGAAGAGTTTGTAAAAGAACTTAGAAAAACGAATGATAAAGATAACTGGTCTTTATCTGGTAAAATCAACCCAAAGACAAGAATCTTTGCACCAGTAATCGTTAGAGGAGAGGAGGACAAAGGAGTACGGCTATGGGGATTCGGAGTAACTATCTATAAATCTTTACTTGCTTTAGCAGAAGATGAAGATGTAGGTGACTTCACCGATGTAATTAACGGTTGGGATATGGTAGTAGAACAAAGACAAGGTAACCCTTACCCGGAAACTACTGTTAGAATTAAACCTAAGCAAACACCTTTATCAGACAATAATGATTTAGTTGATAAATGGTTAAAAACTCAACCTAATCCTGTAGAAGTACATACAGAGTACGATTACGATTTTATTAAGAAACAACTTCAAAACTACTTAAACCCAGGATCAGCTGAGGAGAATACTCCAGCAGCAGGTGCTGAAACTACGCCAGAAAGCTCTAGTCCTCAAAAAACTGACTTTACTTTAGAAACAGCTACCGCTGGCAATAAAGATACAGTTAGTAAATTTGATGACCTATTTAACGAGTAAAAATGGCAAAAAAGAAAGAAGAAGTACAAGCAAGAGCGACCGCGTCTGTACGTAAGTCGTTTAATTTAGGGAATTTTAAAAAGAAAAAAGGTTTCTCCAACGCTTCTGTTAAGTTCAAGGAGCAAGGTTGGATACCACTTTCAAAAGCCTTTCAAGATATAACTTCCTTACCCGGTATTCCAACCGGACATATCACTCTATTGCGTGGACATAGTGATACGGGCAAAACAACTGCCCTTATAGAAGCAGCAGTCAATGCCCAGAAACTGGGTATACTGCCTGTTTTTATCATAACTGAGATGAAGTGGTCTTGGGAACATGCAAAAGAGATGGGACTACAGATAGAAGAAGTAAAAGATGATAACGGTAATATAACAGATTACGAAGGACATTTTTTATATGCTGATAGAGGAACTTTAAATACTATAGAAGATGTAGCAGTTTATATTGCAGATCTTATGGACGAACAAGCTAAAGGTAATTTACCTTTTGATATGTGTTTCTTCTGGGATAGTATTGGATCAGTACCTTGTGATTTATCTGTAAGATCTAATAAGAACAATAACGAATGGAATGCAGGAGCGATGTCCACTCAATTTGGTAATAATCTTAATCAAAAGATTCTATTATCTAGAAAAGAGAACTCACCCTATACTAATACGTTAGTTGCTATCAATAAAGTCTGGACTATGAAACCAGAACATCCAATGGGACAACCTAAATTACAAAATAAAGGAGGTATGTCAATGTGGTACGATTCTACTTTAGTTATTACTTTTGGTAATATTACTAATCCAGGTACTTCTAAAATTAAGGCTATAAAAAACGGTATGCAAGTAGAATTTGCTAAACGAACAAATGTTCAAGTAGAAAAGAACCATATCGGAGGAGTCCAATCAAGAGGTAGAATTGTAATGACTCAACATGGTTTTATAGAAGATGATAAAAAAGCTATAGATAAGTATAGAGATGCTCATAAAGAACATTGGTTAAAATTAGTCGGTTCTGTAGACTTTGATCTAATCGAAGAAGGTGATTTAGAAGAGACTCCAATTTCACCTAATTTGTTAGATTAATGGCGTACGACGAAATCCTAAAAAACTTAAAGCAGACCCCACCCCGAGAGTTGAATGATCACATTCTGGTCATTGATGCTATGAATATGTTAATTCGTAGTTTCTCTCTTCTCAAGGCGATGAACCCATCAGGCGCACATATCGGAGGCCTGGTGGGCTTTCTTCGCTCACTAGGATACGTTACACGTATTTTTGACCCAACTAGGGTAGTAGTTGTATGGGATGGAAAGGGTGGTTCCGGAAATCGTAAAAATATTGATCCTAATTATAAAGCACAAAGAGCTACTGCTCGAATAACTCACTGGGGACTATACGATACTAGAGAAGAAGAACAAGAAGCATTAATAGGTCAGTTATATAGAACTATGGATTACCTAGAATGCTTACCTTTACAGCAGATTGTAATGGAAAAATTAGAAGCCGATGATATAATAGCTTACTTAGCTAAACAAGCATCAGGTAATAATAAAAAAGTCACGATAGTTTCATCAGATAAAGATTTCCTACAATTGGTGAATAAAAACATTGAAGTTTATGCACCAGTAAAAAAGAAGACTTTTACAGTAGATAATATAGTAGAGGAAATAAAAGTTTTACCTGAGAACTATAATATAGTAAAAGCATTATTGGGTGATAATTCCGATAATTTACCCGGTATAAAAGGGTTAGGGATTAAAACTATATTATCTGAATGGAAAAGCTTTACTTGGGATTCATTAGCATCATTACAAAATGTTTGGGATCATTGTGAAACGCAATTAGACGGTGAAAAACCGAAGAAAATATTCGCTAAAATTATCCATGAGTGGGATAGGGTAGAAAAAAACTACGAATTGATGAATTTACACAATTCTGTGTTGGATAATAGCGAAAAAAATACTATATTAGATATAATAAAGAGCCCGATACCTGATTTGCAGACAGGCGCTTTCTTAAGATTATTAGATCAAGATAAAATAGAAGGCGTTACTAAAAATACAGAAGGATGGCTTGAAAACTTTAGGGGGCTAACAACGGTTATAAAATGACATTAAAAAGTTTACAACAATACGGAAAAGGATTTCAACTAAAAGTACTAGGGTCTTTACTTACAGATAAAGGATTCCTCTTAAATGTAAGAGATGTACTAACAGACGGATACTTTGATGCAGATTCACATAAGTGGATTATCAATCAGATTACTTCTTACTTCGATAAGTACCATACTACAGTAACTATGGATGTGCTTAAAGTAGAACTACAAAAAGTAGAAAATGAAGTACTACAGGTTGCTTTAAAAGAAGAGCTGCGTAATAGCTATCAAGCATCTCAAGATGATTTAGACTATGTACAGGAAGAATTTACTAACTTCTGTAAGAATCAAGAGATGAAATCAGCTATACTAGACTCTGCTGATTTACTTAAAGAAGGTAATTTTGACGGTATCAGAAACTTAGTAGAAAAAGCTATGAAAGCCGGTATGGATAAAAATATCGGACATGAGTATAATAAAGATGTAGAAAGTAGGTACAGAACAGATTACAGACCTACTATACCTTCTCCTTGGCCTATACTTAATGATGGTATTCAAGGAGGATTTGGACCTGGTGATTTAGGTATTATATTTGGTAACCCAGGTGGTGGTAAATCCTGGACTATGGTTGCAATAGCAGCACATGCAGTTCAATTAGGTCATAAAGTTAACTTTTATACCTTAGAGTTAGGTGAGGATTATGTTGGCAAAAGATTTGACTGTTATTTTACTGGTTATTCTATAGACGAAGTAAATAAACACCGTAAAGAAGTACAGAAATATGTAGATAATTTAAAAGGTAGGTTAATTGTAAAAGAATATGCACCTAAAAGCGCTACAGTTAATACTATTAAATCTCATATTCAGAAATGTATTGATATGGATCATAAACCTGATATAGTAATTATAGATTATGTTGATTATCTTAGAGCTCCTTCTAAAGGAAAATTTTCAGAAAGAAAAGATGAGATTGACGATGTATTTATTGCTACAAAAGGTTTAGCAAAAGAACTTAAGATACCTATTCTTACACCATCTCAGGTAAATAGAATGGGTGCTAAAGATTCTGTCATTGAAGGAGATAAGGCAGCAGGAAGTTATGATAAAATGATGGTTGCAGACATTTGCCTGTCTCTTTCGCGACAGAAAGAGGACAAAGTCCTAGGAACTGGTAGAGTTCACGTAATGAAGAATCGATACGGACAAGATGGTATGACATATAATGTTAAAATGGATACCAACAACGGACATATCGAATTTGAAGGTAAAGCAGACTTAGATAGTTTAGATATACCGAATGAAAATGGAGTGAATTCTACCCACAAAGAATTGGCAAAGAAATTTTTTAGTGTTGAACGTTTAGATAACGGATAATGCTAATATTTATTAAAGATGTCCTCAAGAGAAATATATTGACTCTTGGGGATTTACTGTCTTATTAACCTATTAATATATAAAGATATATGAGTCTATTAGAAGAAAGAGTGGTGTATAAACCATTCGAATACCCAAAAGCATTTGATTACTGGCTAAAACAACAACAAGCACATTGGTTACATACAGAAGTGCCTATGTCACAAGATGTAACTGATTGGAAAAGTAACTTGAAAGACCATGAAAAAAATGTCGTTGGGCAGATTCTAAAAGGATTCGCTCAAACTGAAACTATAGTAAATGATTACTGGTCAACATTAGTAACTAAATGGTTTAGAAAACCAGAAGTTATAATGATGGGGACAACCTTAGGTTCTTCAGAAACTATCCACGCTGAGGCATATTCTTTATTAAATGAGCAATTAGGTTTAGATGATTTCGCAGAGTTTTTAGAAGATGAAACTACTATGGCGAAGATAGAAGCGTTAATGCAAGTGAGAGATAATCACGACGGTACTCCAAACTGGCATGAAAGAGCTAAGTCGTTAGCGATTTTTTCTGCGTTTACAGAGGGTGTTAATTTATTTTCTTCTTTTGCAGTTCTTTTATCGTTTAAAATGAGAAATAAACTTAAAGGAGTAGGACAGATAGTAGAATGGTCAGTAAGAGATGAGTCACTCCACTCTGAAGCTGGCTGCTGGTTATTTAGAACTTTAATGAAAGAACACCCAGAATTTAAAACTGATAAGTTAGTAAAAGAAATTGAAGATGCTGCATTGCTAGCATCTAAATTAGAATTTGATTTTATTGATAAGGTATTTGAATTAGGTGATTTAGAGAACTTAACTAAAGATGAATTAAAGAATTTTATCAAACATAGAATTAATACTAAGATGGCAGATTTAGGTTTAAAACCAATTATTCCTGCTGAAGAGATTGATAAAGGTGCTTTAAAGACTATGAAATGGTTTGATGCAGTTATAGCTGGAAAACAGCAAACTGATTTCTTTGCCAACAGGGTGACTAATTACGCTAAGGGTCATATGGAGTGGGATGCTGAAACAATGTTTTAATTACTAGATATGACTTTACAAATAGATTATTCCCAATGGGAAGCAGGCAAAGATTATCCTGAGTGGATGAATGAAATCTCTTTAGCAACTATATCTAAAGGGTACTTATTAGAGAACGAAACACCTAAATTAGCATTCAGAAGAGTAGCTAACAGAGTAGCACAAAGATTAGATCGACCTGACTTAGCAAATAAGTTCTACAGATACATGTGGAAAGGTTGGTTGAACTTAGCCTCCCCTGTCTTATCGAACACAGGAACTGATAGAGGATTACCTATCTCCTGTTTTGGTATTGACACACCAGATTCTATTAGAGGAATAGGCCTTACTAACGCTGAGTTAATGAGGCTTACCTCTCTTGGTGGAGGAGTTGGTATTGGGTTATCTAAAATTAGAGGAAGAGAGGCAAAGATTGGCAATGGAAATATGGGTCAATCAGAAGGAGTAGTACCTTGGGCTAAAATATACGATTCTACTATTATTGCTACTAATCAAGGAGCAGTACGTAGAGGAGCAGCATCAGTAAATTTAGATATTAATCACCCGGATATTGAAGAATATTTAGAAATTAGAAGACCAAAAGGAGATCCTAATAGACAGTGTCTAAACCTTCATCAATGTGTTGTAGTGGATGATGTATTCATGCAAAGATTAGAGCATAGAGACGCTGAGGCAATGAGAATCTGGGTTAAAATACTAAAATCTAGAGTTGAAACTGGAGAACCTTATATTATGTATCACGATAATGTTAATAACAACAGTCCTGCTGCATACAAAAAGAATAATTTAGATGTTTCGATGACAAATATATGTTCTGAAATTACTCTGCACACAGACGAAGAACATAGCTTTATTTGCTGCTTATCCTCAGTAAACCTTACTAAATGGCATGAATGGAAAAATACCGATTTAATAGAAACTGCGATTTATTTTTTAGATGGGGTTTTAGAAGAATTTTTAACTAAGACTTCCGGAAGAGAATCTCTAGTAAGAGCACACAGAAGTGCTAAAAAAGGAAGAGCAATTGGATTAGGAGTATTAGGATGGCATACTTTACTACAAAATGAAAGAATACCATTTGCATCTGTAGCCGCAACTTCTTTAACTCACCAAATATTTTCTGATATTAAACAAAAAGCAGAGAATGCTTCAAGAAAATTAGCAGACGAATACGGAGAACCGGTTTGGTGTAGAGGTACTGGTATGAGGAACACTCACGTAATGGCAATAGCCCCTACTGTTTCAAATAGTACAATTGCTGGTGGTGTTTCTGCCGGTATCGAACCTATTCCTGCTAATATCTATACTTTTAATTCTGCCAAAGGAACTTTTATTAGAAAAAATGGTGCATTAGAAGCTTATTTAGAGGAAAAAGGAGCAAATACAGAAGAAGTTTGGGACCAGATTATGAAAGATAGAGGATCTATCGCTAATCTACCCGAAGATATTATGCCTGCAGAAGATAAACCTATTTTCTTAACTTTCGCAGAAATAAACCAATTACAGCTAGTTGAACAAGCTGCTGCTAGACAGAAATATATTGATCAAACTCAATCGTTAAATTTAGCTTTCGATCCTTCAGACAGTCCTAAGTTTATTAACGAGGTGCATATGACTGCATGGAGGCTTGGTGTTAAAACTTTATATTATTTAAGAACAGATTCAGTAATTAATGGTGATATAGGAAGTAGAACGTCTACTGACTGTTTGAGCTGTGATGGTTAAAATTAAATTATGTTATTATCAATTGTTTTAGGATTAATCCTAGTAGGAGTAGTTATATTTTATACTCTGAAAATAAAAAAAATAAAAGAAGACTTCGAAGTAGAAAAAGGATTAATCAAAATTGATGCAAAGAAAAGGTCCGGAGCAGTTCAATGGGGAAAAACCATAGAACACTTCGTTCCTTTCATGACTGACTTTCCAGTACCTGCAGAAGATTGTACTTTTTTAGGAATGCCTATAGATTATGTAGCTTTTACAGATACTAAAAGTAAGACTAAATGTGCAGTTCATATTATCGAGGTAAAAAGTGGTTCTTCATTCTTAATGTCTAAACAGAGAAATATTAAGAAAGCAATCGAAGATGGAAGAGTACATTGGCATGAAATCTCAGTCGATGGAAATACAGTAGAATAAAGTTGGATTATTAATTTATTTTTATTATATTATAATATGGTTAAAGCTATAAAATTTTACGCAGATTGGTGCGGGCCTTGTAAAATGTACAGTAAGATATGGGACAAGGTTGCAGAAGAAGTAGAAGGAGTTGAATTTGTAGAGATTGATGTAGATAAAGATACTACTGGTTTAGCTGCTGAATACAAAGTTAGATCTATTCCTTATACAGTTATTATTAAGGAAGAAGAAGAAGTCAAGAAAACTGGCTTACTTCAAGAACAAGAACTTAAGAACTTAATTTTAAATTAAATAGTTATATAAATGTTACGTAAACCTAATTCAATACCTGCTAGTGATACTGTTATAAAAGATCCTGGCATGGAACCTTACTTCATAACTAAATCTTCTACTGGAGGATATACAGTTTATGAAAACGTTATTAAAGGAGAAAATAATACTCCTTATATTAAAACGATTTGTTATCCAGCAAGATTTTCAAACGCTTTAAAAGTAGTTGCGGAAGAATTGCTTAACTCAAATAAAAGTTTTCATTCTATTAAAGATTATGTGAAAACTTATAATGAGATATCACAAAAGATTACTGGTGTTACCAGTATATAGCGTTTGCCTATACGCTTAATAATACCTGGCAAATTTAATAATTATATTTATCA
>Ga0181379_1000459_pt1 | contig 20211 bp, 21 predicted proteins | sample 2SPOviralmetaG_FD_130115 | JGI IMG/M metagenome (GOLD analysis project Ga0181379, IMG submission 130115) | Marine viral communities from the oligotrophic San Pedro Time Series (SPOT) site, San Pedro Channel, CA, USA - 2 SPOT_SRF_2009-07-10 | ecosystem: Environmental > Aquatic > Marine > Strait... | reverse complement strand
TTTCATCGAGGGCACTCAAGCACTTAGATGGGATGCTAAGAATCATCCTTCAAGAGGCCCCCCTGATGCTGAGGTGAGATGGAATCATGCTCGTTCAGAGTTTGATATTAGAGACCTCTTAAAGTGGTGTAGGTCAGTAATACAACAGGATAGATTTGCCGAGATGTTGATTGTTGATGACGATCTTGATGTGGTTTCTTACAGAGTGAAAGAAGTTCACCCAAAGGGTAGTTTTGACCCGGTGTTATTTGATGGGGGCGAATCCATAGAGATGTTGAATGGTTCGTCATGGGTTTCTAAAAAGGGTGATGCAGAGGGAATTCCCTCCTTTCTGGGGGGTTGTGTACTTGATGAGAATTCTCTGCCGAAAGCAAACGATAGTCTCGGTGCGAGGGTTGCCAGAGACATGGAAGACAGAGGACTTCTTGTTAGAACCGGTTTCAAATACGGTGTTCGATGGCGAGCTTATGAAGGAGGTATGTCTGAAGGTCATGCTCCTTGGCTGGTTTCGCATCCACATTCTCTGCCAACTGATTGGACGTCCGCATGCCAAGGTTCGAGACTATCATCCGGAGTGAATAAGACAATGTTACTACCCGTTGTTGACGAAGATTCAGTGAGCTATGTTGCGATAGTAAGGCCTCCCCCTGATGCAAGATGGTCCACCACTAGGCGAAGGCAGTAGAAATTAGGACCAGGGCTGCGTCATATTTCCATCGGCATTTTCCGAGAAGCCTCTAACATCGTGTGCTGGTTCTTCTTTCTGGGATCTTGCATAAGAGAAGAAAATCATGGCCAAGGCAACTGAGATTCCGTTCGAGGGTATTGATAGCCACCCAATGATGGGAATCGCATCTAGAGGACCTTCTGATGCAAGAACGAAGGGGATTCTAGTTTCGATTCCGAAGCCATCATGCAATACAACTTCGCCCCTAGCAATCATGCCGGGTGAAAGAAGCCCCGAAGGATCCACCTCGAGATTAATGACATCCCCTTCTGAAATACTGATCGGGCTTTCTGTAGTCACTATCTGGGAAGCCGGTCCATCGATGACGACGTCGTAAATTACTTCGCCTGTCCCATTGATTATAAGTTCCAAATCTACGGATGAAGGGGAGGATGAGGAAATATCCATACTCTGAGAAATCGGATGGATCTTGTGGTTAACCTTGTACCACTTGGCTTGGATGTCGATTTCATTTTCTTGGGCACTATTATCATCTTGGACGCAACTGAACGCAACCTGCAAGGTTCCTTTCAATCTGGATGTATTCGCGGTATCCATTACTTTCACAGAATGGACTCCCTCTGAGTATCCCGCTTCACTAGTTATCGCATCTTCAGAAGAAGCGGACCATCGAGACGACATGGCTACATTACACGATTCTTCCACTATCATGGTGAAGTACATATTATCCTCGGGAAGAAGGACGAACGGTGCTCTTGGAGCTAATATTCTGATACTGCTTTCGAGATGTTGGACCGTTATGTTGAGTGCCTGGTCGCCTGATTGCGAAACACTGACTGTCCAATTAACTAGGGTTCCTGAAGAGTCGCGTATCTGTATCCCATCGGCTCCGAAGATTGATCCTGGAGCGAATGCATCTGTTGGTGATCCTGAATCATCATTCAAGAAGAGAGCATCATCACCATCGGCCTCTACGATATAGCTCCAAGGGGAAAACGGGTCGGAGTTGAGCATATTATCGTCAGAGTCCCCGTTGGCTAGATCCTGATATTCCACAAGTAAGCCATTGCCCGGGAGTCCTGCATCGAAGCCCGACCCATCCCTGTAAGTCATCCAAAGATATTCGGTGGGGGAAACTTGTATAGATGCAATCTGGCCTGTTTTACTAAATGGCTCAATCTCGTAGATTCCCCCGAGTGAGGGGTCAATCTCGACATACTCCCTGTCAGGATCTATTAAGCTGATTGTTGATGCTGTTGGCAATGCTGGGCTACTACCCGCGTCATTCCAGTTACCGCTAGCCATGATGCCCCAGTCGCCTATTCCATTCCATTCCCGTGTGGGTAGGTCCCCATGCACATCGTAGAGATCCAATGCGCCCATCTGATGTAGCATCTCATGGATTACTGTGCCGAGGCCTGATTGTATCGAAGTGATCGTATAGTGCTCTATAGTCCAAGAAGAAACGTCAATTGGGTTATCTAGTTCTGAAAAATGACTCCAGATAGATTGACTGCCGCCACCAATTTCCTGTGGTTTCTCGCCATGAATGAACAGGATTCTGTCGATGATACCGTCTGAATCGAGATCCCAGGGTGAAAGGTCGGACCCAGTAAGTGAGTATGAGGCAGCCAAGCTAACGAGTTCTTGGACTTCGACATCTCTGGAGGCATCCGAATCTTCACCCCAATATCCTATGTGTTGAGGAGCGATATAGGGCCTCTGTGATATCGTGACATCTAGTGAGCTTCTGCCACCGCTTGCTTGGATGATATACTCGAAGGCTCCGTCCTCTCCTTCAACTAACGATTCTATTTCTGAGTCTGGAAACGATGCAGTTGGGAAGTGAATTGGCACTATCAGCCAGTGTTCTTCATCTTGTAGCGTGACTAGGTCGGATCCGGAATTTGTACTTTCTTCCCCTCTATCGGGTACGACTGCACTATTTACTAAAGAGGGATTCAACTGTATCACTAAAATCAGAACGAGTACGGTGCCAGCAATGGCCTTCCTAACCACATCCATGTTACGACGTATGCTATGCTTAACTTGAACACAACGTAATGCTGACTTACTCAGGGGGCGATATACTATCTAAGATAATTTTTCGAATTTTGCAGGGACAAGTCCCGATATAGCCTCTGAGATGATTGCTACAGAAATTATGATGATTATCCTCATTCCCTCAAAGCCATCTGAAAGAATGAGAAATAAAATTCCTGCAAAGATTACATGCATACGTATCCTTATCCCATCTCTTGCCTCGCCGGGCGGGATTATGGCCTTCATCACGCACAATAGTCCCGTCAAGAGGATTAGTAGGACTGATATCCAAGAGAGCGACACTGCCATTGAAGCGATAGCCACTGAGTCGATGGCAGCCTCTACCCCGGATATTTGATCGGCTGAGACAGCGGTAGAAGCAATAGATGGGGATGCTACTACGATTGCGAATACAGTTATCGGAAGGAGGAAAGAGATTGCAACGAATAATCTGGACACGATTTTTTTCTCAGTTTCGATGAGACCGGGCTCAACAAATTTCCACAAATTGAAACACAAGAATGGATGAACGCATGCGATACCAAATAGAATAGCGGCCGACCACTTGAGCACGTACCAGTCATGTGGCGCGTAGACGGATAGTCCTCCTCCGCTACTGTCGTCGTATATCTCGATCCACCATGCCATCCACGAGACTATGTCGTCACTTGTGGCTGACAGCAAAGTGATTAGTGCTGCAAGGACTGCAGGAGGGATTAACGATCTTCTCAATTCAGACAGGTGATCGTAGAGACCCATTTCCTTGGGCATGCGGATATAACCTCACAACATATCCTTGGGCTTCACAGGGGCCCTTGCGGCCAGAACTGTCCGATAGACGCCGTATGCAGCCCAGGCAGCGCAGAAGTATGCCGTGCCGGACAAGAACCAATTTACGCCATCAGCGGTCCAGGTTATTGCTACTCCCAAGGCGAAGATTGATCCTATGCCTCTTCGTATCCCCTGTGGATATGCGAGCTCGGTGGCCAAGGGTTCGGGACCCTCGTCATATCTCCGTTCCAATATTTCTCGTTGGAAGACTCCGCCTATGATCAATGCGACCAGTGAGGCCCAGTAGAGTTGATTACCGTTCGAGAAAACGGCATCTGCGATTCTCATCTGCCTCTCCTTTTCTTCCTTCTCAGGAGACTCTTCGATCAGGAATAGGGCGTCATATGCACCAACAGAAACAGTTCTTGTTTCCAGAGTCGCAGATGAGTCGTCTTCTGCGAGGGTACCTGGCGCATTCACCGTGAAGGATAGCATGTTCCAGTAATCATCATCGCCAGGTGCGCCGTCGCCATTCACAGCATTTCCAGCTAGCCAGAAGTAAACGGCTCCTTCGTCCTCTGTGGGGGATATCCAGGTCAAAGCCCAAATCCCATCATCAGAAGTATCCGAATGAGATACATCATTATCACTATCCTCTGCAACGCGTATTTGCTGATCATCGGACCAAGAGAAAGATCCGGCTCCTCCTGAAGTCATCAGGAATCCCGCTTGGGTATTGCCCTCGTCACCCGCTAGGACATGCGCATCTGCTACTTTGATCACCAGAGGATATTCCTCGCCAGGAGAGTACTGGATAGGGACTCCCGTCACCATTATCACCGCCCTGTCAGAAATTTGGCCATTATTGTGGCAATTGCAACCATACTCGGCGGTTGGATCCCCATTGCTGTTGAGATATGGGGGTCCGCCACTATTAGCCAAAGCAGGGAGTGAAAGTAGGCCTATGACAAGAAGTGCGACCATTGCGCGGCGCATTGTCGCTCTTCCCATATATCTCGGGTCAATCTGGACGCTCATAACCGTTCCCCGATTAGTATTCGTTTGCCTACGACTCCTTGATGGCGGTGTTCAAGGCGGTCATCATCTTCTTCCCGTCACCAAACAGCATCATGGTCTTGTCCATATAGAATAAATCGTTATCCACTCCAGCATAACCAACGGAAAGACTCCTCTTTATTATTACAACAGATCTGGCATTGTCTACGTCGATTATAGGCATCCCGGCAAGCGGGCCCTCGCCTGACCTTGCAACCGGGTTGCATGTATCGTTGGCACCTATTACTATTGCAGCATCTGCCTCGGGTAGCTCGGGATTTATCTCATCCATCTCAATCAACTTCTCATATGGAACACTGGCCTCTGCCAAAAGGACGTTCATGTGGCCAGGCATTCTGCCTGCAACAGGGTGTATTGCATACTTCACCTCAGTCCCGTACTTCTCTTCCAAGAGATCTGCAAACTCCTTCACTTGATGTTGGCATTGACTGACGGCCATCCCGTATCCTGGTACTATGATGACCTTCTGAGCGCCATCAAGGATCATGGCTACCTCGTCGGGATCGCTGCCCACTTTGGTCCTAGTTACGGACTCTTTCTCAGTGCCCCCGAAGGATTTGAGCAGAACATCGAACAGTCTTCGATTCATGGCCTTGCACATAATGAATGTGAGAATAAGGCCGCTTGCACCGACTAGTGAACCTGCAATGATGAGTACTGAATTAGAAATTATGAATCCTGTGAAGGCTGCAGCAATCCCAGATAATGAATTTAGAAGGCTGACCACCACAGGCATATCGGCACCGCCGATCGGTAGAACCAGAATGACTCCGATTACACACGAAAGAGCGATCAGCAGCCAGACCAATTCTAGATCGGATGGCGTTTGTATTGTCATGAAAATCAATACAAAGGCAGCACCAAGAGACAATGCTTTGATCGGATTCAACCACGAAGGGCCCCATGTAGGTGTTTTCCTCCATTTGCCAAATATCATGAATCCTCCCTTCAACTTGGCATAAGCTACTAATGAGCCAGTGAGGGTCATCCACCCAACAAGAGCCGAAAGTCCGATGGCAACCCATGCTACGTGCAACTCCAATCCCTCGGGGATATTTTCAGATTCTATCGCAGCATAGGCCTCGGCAAGAGCGACGAGTGCGCTGGCAGCCCCTCCAAATCCGTTGAAAAGAGCGACGAGCTCGGGCATTCCGGTCATCTCGACTCGAACAGCCAGCCATGCGCCGATGAGTGCCCCGATGGCGATTCCAGCTACTATGAGAAGCGGATTGTTGACCAAATCTGTCTCTAGTAGGACAGTCACAACAGCCGTTAGCATCCCAAGTGCCCCCAGCTGATTACCACGAGGGGCGGTTCGAGGATGGCCAAGCATCTTCAAACCGAATATGAAGAAGGATGCAGAAAGGAGGTATCCTATCTGATACCATTGTGAATCCATCTAGTCACCTCCTCTTTTCCTTCTTCCTGCAATCATCTGTAGCATCCTGTTGGTGACTGCAAATCCGCCGACCACATTTATGGTGGCGAGAATGAGTGCGAAGAAGGCGATGACTCCGGAAATTTCTGTATGGCCCGAATCATACAGTACATTTGCACCCAAGATTGCTCCGACAATGCTGATTCCTGATATCGCATTAGCGCCGCTCATTAACGGAGTGTGCAGCGTAGGGGGAACCTTCGTAATCAACTCGAAGCCAAGAAATATGGCAAGGGCGAAAAGTGTCAGACTTCCGATAAGTGTTGCTGGTTCCATCAGACGACCCCCTCTAATCGAGATTGTTTTTGGTGAATTTTTCCACCCGAGCACACCAGTACGCCACCCATGCCCTGGACGAAGAAATCCGAACCTTCGGGCGGTCCAACGAGAATGTCGTCGTCTTCAGAGAGTGTGAAATTACCTTCATTCATTAAAGAAACTGCAAACGTAGTGAGATTGTTGGAGTAAAGCATGCTTGCAGTTGTTGGTATGGTGCCTGGGAGATTGCTAGTCCCTACGACTATCACTCCACCATCTGTGCGATGAACCTCATCGCAGACGGTCTGTTCGCAGTTACCGCCGACATCAGCATTCATGTCGACTATGACACAGCCAGATTTGAATGATGAAACAGCTGACGAGGGGACTGTTATGGGAGCAGGGCGTCCGAAAATTCTAGCAGTAGTGACCACAAGATCTGCATCTGAAGCGACTTGACATACAGTATCGTTTACTTTCTGAATGAATTCGGGGGTAAGTGGTTTCGCATATCCTGATTCGTCCTCGAAGTCATCCATGCCCTCAACTTCGATGAATCTCCCGCCAACCGATTCGATCTGCTCAGCGGCAGACTTTCGAACGTCAGAGGCGTATACCACTGCTCCAAGCCGCTTTGCCGTTGCTATTGCTTGCAGCCCTGCGACTCCTGAACCCATGATCACCACCTTGGCAGGGCGGATAGTACCTGCAGATGTTGTCATCATAGGAATTCCCTTGGGCACCATCGATGCTCCCAACAACACGGCTTTGTACCCTGCAAGATTATCTTGACTGGAGTTGACATCCATGGATTGTGCTCTCGAGAGCCTTCTAGGAATCATGTCCATGCTCAAGAGAGTGGCTTTTCTCGAATTGCAAAATTTGATCCTTTCTGGGTGTCTGAATGGATCAGCGATACAGGCGATGACCTGCCCTTCAAAGAAATCGATTCCCTCAGGAAATCTGACGCATATGAGGAAGGGGGATTTCAGGGCCTCTTCCCTATCGACCACCTTTGCGCCGGCATCGGAATAGTCTTGATCGGAGTAATTGGAAAGTTTTCCAGCGCCTTCCTGAATAGCAACTTCAAATCCAGACTTCGCGAGTTTTCTAATCGAAGAAGGGACAATGGCGACTCTAGATTCGCCTTCAGATTCGGTGATGACTCCAATACGCATTATCCCCAACTCCAGTAGTCCGGTCCTTTTGGATGATGCTCGGTTACGAGGGCGACTCTTGAACACGTCGGAGAGAAGATCGGCGGACACCTACCTCGCCAAAGCCCAAGTACCCCTTGCTTCATCGCTAGGAACATGCCAGCCGGACGTCGGACGATAGCAGTGATAGGAGCAGGGAATGTTGGCGCTACGTGCGCATTTGCCTTGGCTGAACGCAAACTAGGAAACATCGTGATGCTTGATATCTTCGAGGGCTTTGCCAAGGGCAAGGCTCTCGACATGAGTCAAGCAGGACAGATTCTAAACTACGATGGCGTGATTTCCGGCACTTCATCTTACGAAGACATAGCAGGGGCAGATGTAGTAGTAGTGACATCTGGATTCCCTCGACAGCCGGGAATGACTCGGGAGGACTTGATTTCCAAGAATGCCGGGATTATCTCTGAAGTAGGGAAGGGGATCAGGGAGCATGCTCCCGACTCAATCGTGATCGTAGTCACCAATCCTCTCGATCTGATGACATATCATATGTGGAAGACTACAGGATTTCCCGCTGAACGAGTACTTGGGCAAGCGGGAATACTGGATTCTGCAAGAATGACCCATTTCATAGCTGAGGCAGTGGGCGTCTCGAATGAAGATGTTCAAGCAATGGTTCTCGGCGGACATGGCGATACCATGGTTCCTCTTCCAAGGTATACCACTGTATCTGGAATACCAATTACCCAACTACTCGACGATGAAACTATTCGTGCTATCGGGGAAAGGACTGCTGGTGGAGGCGGCGAGATAGTGAAACTTCTTGAGCGCGGCTCTGCTTTCTATGCACCTGGAAGTGCCGCGGCCATTATGGCGGAAGCCGTTCTAGAAGATCGGAAGCGACTTCTCCCCTGCTCCGCATATCTAGATGGAGAATATGGCATGGAAGATGTTTACATCGGTGTTCCCGTTGTACTCGGCAAGAACGGAGTAGAACGGATTGTGGAGCTAGATCTCGAGAAGTCAGAGCTTGACAGCCTGCAGGCATCTGGCTCATTTTACAAGACTCAGCTCACTGATGTACTGGACTATGGGGCGTGATTACCAGGTGCTCGAGAGGTATGCCCATCTCGAGCATGATGGCAGATTGCTCCTCGTGAACCTGAATGGGGAGGGGCCGTGTTTACCCGTACAGGGGAGAAGAGGTTTCTCCGCTGAGGAAATGTTACGTCTTCCAACTCCTGAAGAAGCTCGTAGTATGGGGATAGAATGGACCCCAAGAAGAGTGAATTGCTTTTCAGTGGGCGATAGGAGAATAAGCATAGAAGTAGCTACTCCAAACATACCCTGGCCATCAGAATGGGCTTGGAAGGACTCCGTGATTTCTGATGATGCGGTCGATCCGGTTGCACGGGAGTCCGTCTACAGAACCCTTCACAGAGTCGTCAGCAAGGTAGTTCTGATAAATGCCAAGGGACAGGTTTTGATGGCAAAGGTCACGAGGGGTTTCTTCACTGGACACTGGACACTCCCGGGCGGATTCGTGGATTATGGTGAGCATCCACGGGATGGGGCTGTTAGGGAAGCCCGAGAAGAGCTTGGAATAGATATCGAAATTGCCGACCACAATGGGGAGTGCGGGGATATCACATTAGAGAAGGAGAACAGTGTCGTCAAAGAAGCTATATTCAATGATGAGGGTATTGACTGGATTTCATTCACCTACAAGGCGAATTATGATGGCGCTGAAGATGAGATAGTTCCTAAGGATGATGAAATCGAGGAGGCCCGATGGTTTGATGTCGAAGAAGCAATTTCACGAGCAATATCCGTTTTCGACAGAGACGCGATAGCGACCCTAGCGAGCAAGGACTAATCCGACTCTTGCTCGATTGACTTGAGATGATCCGTCACTATTTTCAAGAATCGTCCGATATAACCGAATGCAAGAGAGAATACTGCTCCGTATACCATCATATCTGAGGCGTCGGCATTCGAGACTATGGTTGAGTCGATAATTGACGCGTCTTTGAACCATGCAATGAGAATACCTAGGCTGAAACCCTGTGTAAGCCAGTTCCCACTAGCGCCCTCACCACCAGTCATGCATCGCCGGCGTGTAGGTTGTACCTATGAAAGTCGCGTGTGTTGATTGATGGTGGGCCTGCCTGGATTCGAACCAGGGTCAAATGCTCCCAAAGCATCTAGCATAGACCAGACTAACCCACAGGCCCGTGAGTAACCCGCCCAGCACCATGGAGGACATGAACCTAACCTAGGGCTCGATCAATTTCCAAACATCCTTGCCGGCACGGACTAAGATTCCCTCTGCCTCAGCTTTGGTTAGAATCGTACTTATTTCAGGCTCATCGATTCCTTCTTTGATTGCCTGCTGGCCCACATCCCTACGCTCAATGGATCCGTCTTTCTTCATCGCCTTCCTCAGAATCTCGAGTGCTTTGCCCCCATCGGATTTTTCAAACTGATTATTCTGTTTTTTATATTTCGAATTAATCCGATTTATCATCTCACTTCTGAGTTCGCTAGGCGTGTTCGCCAGCATCACAGCCTCTGCCAGTTTGGATGGTGAATTGAAGGTAGACTCAGTAGACAGCCCATCTCTAGAACCACATCTGGAACAAGATACTCTCCTTCCGAGGATCGCTCCTGTCGCAGTGCCGCAGGAGCATCGTACGAGAATGTATGTGGTTGACACGCGGTATTGACTTGGACAGGGGGTTCATGAGTGTTGACAGGGGCGGTTCTAGTATGGAAGGAGGATTTGATCGAACCAGGAGGAGGCTTGGCGTCTTCATCGCATTCAGTGCGGCTCTATCGTCTCTGTACATCGTATTCAGCAATGGATCGTTCACCACATCCGCTTGGGCTTTGATGCTCACTGTTCCATTATCTATGGCCATTGGATTGAGTGGTTCGGGAATGGGGACAGAAACGAGATTCATCGATTCGCTTCCCAATTATGAAGAGGGGGGCTTCTCGGTTGAAGAGCGGGAAATCGAACCTGATGATTTACCTGTTCTATGATTACATCAGCCTTATCGTTTCGAGGTTCGCAGGTGCATGTGTCTGTACCCTGAACGTATCACGGAGACCTTGTCTGAATGCATTACATGTTTGTGGATCGCCGTGATGGCAGATTATGCGTCTTGGAGTCGGGTTTAGTGCCTTAACGTAGTCCATCAACTGCCTTCTGTCTGAATGTCCGCTAAAGCCGTCTATCGTAACCACGTTACATGCGACTGGGATCATGTGAGTCTGGCCTCTATCCACAAGGGGGACCTCTGGGTGGCCTGATTGGAGTCTACGTCCAAGGGTACCAGAAGCCTGATAACCAACGAAACAGAGAGTGTTGTTGAGCTCTGGCGCCCAGTTCTTGAAGTACTCCATGATCGGGCCGCCAGTCATCATTCCGGAAGTTGCCAATACGATACAAGGGGAAGGATCGTTGATTATCGATTCCCTCTGCTCCCTGGAGTCAACCTGCTTGAACCATGGTGAATTGAATGGATTCTCTTCACCGCCCTTGAGGACCTGTCTCCGTAGATCTCTATTGAGAAAATCTGGATGGCTAGCATGAATCGCCGTAGCCTCGGATATCATTCCATCGAGCCATACGGTGACGGGGGATACGTCTCCCGATTTGAATAACTGATCTATCGCCAGCATCACTTCCTGTGACCTACCGACTGCGAATACAGGACAGAATACCTTTCCACTCCTCGATACAGCGAGTTTAATCAAATCCTGAATTTCTTGAGTTGCATCTACTCGATTCGGTTGGAAGTCTTGCGGGCCCCCGTAAGTAGACTCAATAACAAGAGTATCAGCCCTAGGAAATCTTACAGTCGCTGCATCGAATAGCCAAGATTTCTCATATTTTATATCCCCAGAGAAAAGTAGGCGATGTTCGTTATTAGCCTCGCCTATTTGCATGTAAACAGATGATGATCCGAGGATGTGGCCTGCATTCTCGAGAGATATCTTGATGTCTGGCGCTATGTCGGTCTTATCGCCATGACTGATGTCAACAACATGCTTGATGCACTCCTGTATATCCGCCTTGCTGTATGGCGGTTCCACTCCTTCTGCCTTGGCGACTTTGATGTAATCTATCTGCAGTAGTGTCATCAGATCCCTTGTGGGCGGAGTGCAATAAACAGGGCCTCTGTAGCCGTATCTGAATAATACGGGCAGCATTGCTATGTGGTCTACGTGAGCATGGGTTAAGACTACAGCATCGATATTCTCCAGAGGCAGCAGTTCTGGTGCTGTAAAGAATGGTTGTATCTCATTCTTATTTGTAGTGGGTTTTGCTCCAACGTCTACAAGTACTCGAGATTCATTGGTAGTAACCAGGTGCATTGCCCTGCCTACTTCCCGATATGAGCCGAGAGCAGTGAGTCTGGCCCATGAAGGGCCCCTTCTCTTTGGACGGTATATCCTTGTACCGAATTTTCTCAAAAGTGCCCTTCTTTCGTCGGCCATTTCTCTCCTGTATCTTCTAATGTCGTGTTGAGTCCTACTCTCGAATGCTGGGGCCCTTGCAACATTGACCAGCCAGCCTATATCGTCCCTGAGTGCTCGGATAATCGACCCCTTGGGGCCAACAGCAACAGAGGGATCGTCACATTCGATGGTGACTTCGGAAAGTGCTGGATCGATGAAGATATTTCTGACCTCTGCTTCAGCAGGAATGAGTTCTTTCACCCTCTGCTCAACTTTATCCTCAGAAAGGAGAAGGTTTGGGTGGGGCCTTACAACGACCCTTCTTTTGATAGATTTCGCAATTCTCACCGTGAGGCTCTCCCCGCCGCCTTTTCCAAATGACTGGGGGTCACTAGTGATTATGGCTATGGAGCCTGCTTCTACATCGACATCGTATTCTAGCCCGGCTGGAACCATGCCAGCAATTTTCTTCTTAACCTCATTCAAGGTGAGTCTCATTTCTAAACCTCGTCTCCACAGGCTCTGCACAACAGGGGTGCTGGGCTGATGCCCTGGGAATCTGATACTTTCAAAGTGAGTCGAGTGCAGAGGCTATCTCTTCTTCGGATAGCTGTATGTAGCCATCTTCCATAGTGATAACTGCTAGGTCCATACCGTTTCCGCTGGCACTGTCCCTCTGAGCAGATGCCAGAAGAGCCTTTGCGGCAAGAGCGACTGCTTCTTCCTTAGTCATGTTAGGAGAAAACTGGTCTTCGAGAACGCCGTACATGAATGGGCTCCCTGAACCAGTGGCGCAGTACAGGTCTGGAATCGAACCACCAGCTGAGTCTATGCTGTAAACACTAGAACCCGATTCATCTACCCCCACTATGAGTAGTTGCACATAATGAGGCCTTCCAACAAGGATGTTGGCCGTCAACGTAGCAGCGCCTCTGACTGTCATGGGTGTGTTTCTCTTCAACTCGTACAACGATAACTCGGCAGATAACATCCTGGCCAAAGATTGCGCATGGCCGACAAGTCCTGCCGTTGTAAGGGCAACTCTTCCAGATATCTGGAATAACTTCTTCACGTTCTTGTTTGCAATGAAATTCCCCATGGTTGCTCGGTGGTCTGCGCCAACGACTACTCCGCCATTAAAGGTGATTCCTAGCGTACTCGTTCCAGTTTTGATAACCTGCGACTCAATAGACATGTAAACACCAGCGGGCGAATCGCCGCTGATTCTGAACCTCCGGACCCCTTTATGAAGCCATTCAGACTATTTCGTCCGATGGGCTCAAGCGGTGAGGTCTAGACAGGGCCCCATGAGGGGACCTTCTGATGAACTCGGAGAGGTGTCAAAATTGGGTGACGGCTCTATATTTCACGATCTCGAGAAGATGTATCCAGATGCCCCCATACCAGAGGAAGGAGGTCAAATCTTGAGAAATGCTGTGATTGACGGTTCAGACGGTCTTTCGACGCTGATGGACTGGGTTTCCCAGGGAGATATGGTCATCGTGGACGTGTCGCCGATCATCGATCAACCTGGAAGGCTGTCCGAGGTGATAGACCCCCTCATGGTATTCGTGGAACAACAGATGGGGGGGCAACTCCTCAACTTTGGACATTCGAGGCTTCTTCTACTACCTTCCACCCACCAAGCCAGAGGAACCGGGGGGGTGTAAGTGGAGACTTTGATTGAGCAATCATGCCCGATGTGCTACGAAGAGTCATCGGTTTTCATGCTGGTGAACGTTCATGAGATACCATATTTCGGGGAGCAAACGGAGTTAACACTCGCGTGCAAGTCATGCGGTTGGAGGAAAACTGACTTCATAGCTGGGGATGGTGGGGAACCCGTGGCTTGGACGATTCCGATTAATGCCGATACTCTCGATAGTCGTGTGGTGAGGTCGTCATCATGTACCGTTAGGATACCTGAGCTCGATATAGAAGTAGAGCCAGGCATATCCGCTGATGGCTATGTTTCCAATGTCGAGGGAGTCATATCGCGCTTTGAAGATGCGATACGTATGCTCATGAGGCAGGCACAATCAGAGAACGACATAGGAGATGTCGAATCTTGTGAGGCGTTTCTTCAACGTCTCACCGATGCGAAGTTGGGCCATGGCGATGGAGTGTCTCTTGTTCTTCTCGATCCACTTGGGCATTCCAAGATAATGCACGATGCAGCAAGTAGCAGGAATCTAACGGATGAGGAGGTCGATGGGCTCTACACAGGCCCTATTGTGCCTGTCTTCGATATGTCTGATTCCGAGTGACTGCACATCCGATTATGTTAGCCATCAGGAAAGAAATTCTTCCAGCCTATCCGACCATTGGGAGCGTTTTTCGGATAGTTCTGATAGCCATTCTTCTGCTCTTTCGATGCACATCTGCTTCATCTCACCTGCTAGAATACTACCAGATGCATATTGTGAGGCGATTCGTTCGAGTTCGGAGTCATCCGGTTCGAAAAAGAATCGAAGGTATTGGTAAGCTACGTCCCTATCCGTATTGCCGCCCAATCGTCTATGCTCCTCCACTGTTGGCTGGCCGCCACTATGGGCTTTGCGAATCTTCTTTTTCATACTCTCAATTGAATCATTTAGGAAGATTGTAGTTTCTGGTTTGGAAGACGACATCTTTCCGCCTGTCAGCCCCATGGCGAACCTGTGGTAACTAGATGCAGGGGCCATCAGACCAAGCCCCCCCATCGAACGCTCCAGTTGCAATAGCCTGTTCCTGATTGCCTGCTCATCGGATCTGGTGGCGGCCGGAATAGTTACCGTACCATGGGAGGGGTTAGGAGTAACGTCAGCGAAACCCAGATCAACTAATATTTCAACAACTGATGATATCACCTCTTTCCTCTTTGATTTATCGATTCGTCCGCTTTCCGACATCCCGAATACCGCCTTGTTATCCTCTTGAACGCTGAGTGAAACAAGGAGGCCGGAGGTCTTTGCATGCCTTATGTTGAACCACTGTGTTTTCGATACAATGTCTCGTGTGAGCCTGATATGTGGGTCTTGATCGACGCCCACGGGAACTACAATTGGACGTAGTCCTCCAAAATCATCGAGCATCGGGTGAAGAATGTCCCCTACTTGAACGAGTGGCGCCTGGACGTGCGCGAGATTGGTGTTCCCTCCAAATCCATAGATGGATCCCAATTCGGAAAGATTTGTTCTCCTCCCAAGTACAAAGGCGAGCCTCTGTACTTCTGGACGGCTACTCTGGAAGTAAACACTGGTCTTGTCAGGATCTAGACCCATTGCTGCATAATTCGAAACATATTCTTCCAATGCGACCTTTCGACCCTGCTCGAGAGACATTCCCCTGGTCGCGACTGATTCGAGATCTGCGACAGCAACTGTAACATCGGCACCGATCTCTTGGAACCACTTTGCTTGCTCTATGACCATCGTATGCCCGAGATGCATCTTGCCACTCGGCATTAGGCCTGTTAAAACTCCGAAGGGGTCTCCTCTTTCAGCTGCGGATAGCGGCACATTGAGGTCCCTATGTGCAAAAACGAGGTCTCTCCGCTGAAGCATACTTGGGTTCTTGATGGCGGAGAGGTCCATTCTCTCGAGTCCGAACCTCTCTGAGAGAGCATCGTAATCCGTGGAGTCATCGGATCCCCATGGGTCTATTCCGATGTCAGCCATGGCGTTCGCTGCCCGATTATGGCAATCAAGCCTTTGACTGAGTTGACCGATAGAAGCAAAAATAACCCATCAACCTCGTAAGTCATGGCTAAGATACATTGTTTCGGTTCTGGGCTGGTCGGATCATACGTTATCCGATATCTAGCGGGCAAGGGGCATGAAGTGCATGCATACGATCAACAGCCGCATAGGGTAGAGGGGGTGCCCGGTGTTGAGGTGCATTATGTCGAGCACGATGAATATCCTCACGAGTTGATTCAGGATTCAGTCACGGATTCTTTCATCATCAACATGCTACCTGGATCCATAGGGCACGTATGCACCACTCTACTAGCTGAGCGACCCTGTACACTCGTAGACCTTAGTTTCAGTAAATTCACGCCTGATAGGGATGATCAGAAAGCGAGGGATTACGGGGCGACCGTTTTGTGGGATGTTGGAATTGCTCCCGGTCTCTCAAACATGCTTTCTGCACATGCCTACAGAAAAATGGGGCCATTACGAGATCTGAAGATATGGGTGGGTGGAAATCCAACAGGCCCATTAGGGGAATGGAAGTACATGGCTCCATTCTCACCTTCAGATGTTATCGAGGAATATACGAGGCCTGCACGAGTCATCAGAGACGGAGAATCGGTCGTCATACCTGCTCTGTCGGATCGCCATTCAGTGGATGTAGATGAGCAGGGTACAATGGAGGCCTTCTTGACCGATGGATTGAGGTCCTTGTTGAATTCAATCCCATGCGAGAATATGTCAGAATACACCGTGAGGTGGCCGGGGCATATTCAGAAATTCATTGATCATCGAGATTCCGGGGATCTTGATGAGTTACAGCTAATCGAAGAATGGAGGTATGATCCCAAGGTGCCCGAATTCACGTGGCTTCGTGTCTTGGCAGAGGGCAGTGACGGGGAAACTATGGAATGGACCGTTCAAGACTACGGAGGGGATGACGGGCACTCTATGGCAAGGACGACTGGGCTCGTTACTGCGATATGCACGGAAGCATGGATTGAGGATTCGAAGATGCTTCCTCCGGGAGTTCATGCTCCCGAGGTTTTGTCCGACGAAGTGTTGTCAAGAGTTGTCCGGGAGATGGTTTCTCACGGCGTCGAGATTACTGGGCCGGTTGTATGATGAGTCTTCATCGTCCTTGATTAGAACCCACCTAATCGCGACTGGCGTTGCAATCAATACACTCAATGCTAGAAGCGGCAGGATCAATGTCTTCTCCGGTATTTCGGAACGCTCAATCAGCCACGTGAACCTCAAGGGAGTGTCTCTGAAATCTTGACTCCATTCTCTCATATTAGTGGCATGGTGACCGGCGATGGTAACGCCTTTCTCGAGATCGTTGAACAGAGTAGCCTCTACTTGGATATCGTCTTCTTGAACCCCTTCGAGAATCACGGATTCTCCTTGAGGTAACGTGATTATCAAAGTACCATCGGAATACCTGTAACCCCCCCTTAGACGATTCTCCTCCAGATCTAGAGGGGCGTACCCCCCATCTGACCACTCCATGTCTGGCTTGTCGACCAATCCCGTGATCTTGATCGTGCCGGGAGTGGTCCATCCAAGGCTGCTTGGATTCCTTATCTCGATACTTCCATTGATGAGATTCACAGTTATTCGTGACGAGGATTCCTCATGAGTTACCCATTCGCCCCATGTTGTGAACCAGTATGGTTGCTCTGATAACCAATCCACCATGTCTCTATCCCTTCGTATATTCAGATCGTCGATTCTGGCGATCCAATAGAGAGAAACCAGTTCCCCAGACTCACTATTTTCGATTAATGACCTGTCTGAAAGGCCAGACTCTATCGAGCCTCCGTTTCGAGTGATGACTCTCAATCTTGGATCGTCACTTTCAGACATGTCCCCCACAATTCTGAATCCCTCCTCAATGAGAGCTTCTGTTAGGTTCTCAGATATCTCGCCTTCAGGAGTTCCGAAGGAAATGAGGTTCTGACCCCATCTTGAGGCGTTTATACTGGAAGCGACATATTGAGAACATGCGCCTACTGTCTCGATTTCCTCTTCCGGACTGATATCTTCGATTCCTTGGCATCCGAACTCATCGCCAAGCGCGAGAAGCTCGGGTCCTATTACATTCTCAAGCCATGTGTCGTCTGAATATTCTGCCTGTACTGGCAAAGAGGTCACTGATGACAGCATCAGCGCCAACGTAACAGCGAGCAATCGTCTCCTCGCATCCACGTATTGTCGGTATCGATGAGCGTCATGAAGGCTTGCGATACAAAAAGCATGAAATCGATTATCTGATGCGTGAGGGTAATGACCGACGTCCTCGAGCGTCTAGCAGGGCTCACAGGACTCAACGGTACTGGCGTAGAGCGTCCACCGCCATTTTTCTATAGAATCCTGATGAGGATATTTCCACCCCTGGTCAGGTCTCTGACCAATGTCAGATACGAGGGACTTCACAACTTGCCCAAAGATGGCCCCGTCATCCTAGCCGGCAACCACACCTCGCATATTGACCCTATAGCAGTGATAATGGGTTCGAGAAGGCCCGTCCGATATCTAGCCAAGAGTGAGCACTTCAATGGAGGTATCACGAAGATAGCCATGTTGACAACAGGTCAGATCAAGACTAACCGTGAAGCAGGAGGTGGCGGGGCTCTGTCTGAAGCAGTTGATGTTCTGAAGGGCGGTGGATGGATGGGGATATTTCCAGAGGGGACCCGATCCAGACGTGAAGAGCCCCCATTCCTTCAACAAGGAAAAACAGGTATTGCACGCCTGGGAGTGAAATTTCCCCATGCGAAGATAGTGCCTCTAGCCATAATCGGGGCCAGAGAATTCATGCCACCTGGAAAAATGAAGATCAGACTATTTGCGCCCGTTACTGTCAGAATCGGAAGACCAATCTCATTCGCCGAATGGATTGGATCCCCCGAAGGGGGGTCGATGGATGAGGAAGAATTACTCGATCTCCTTGAGCGGGGGCCTGAGGAAATTGAAAGAAAAATGGGCAAAATATACCGTAATTTCACAAATCAACTGATGTCCACTATAAGATCGATGGGCGCTCCATGAGCACATCGTTCAAGGACTTGTGCTGTCGTGGGTTGAAGGTGGAGACGTATCTCGACCTGCTGCGCAGGATTCTCGATGAGGGAGTTCGGAAGGAAGATCGGACCGGCACGGGCACAATATCGGTCTTCGGCCACCAGATGCGCTTCAACCTTGAAGCCGGCTTTCCAGCAATAACAACGAAGCGTGTGCATTGGCCATCGGTGATACACGAGCTTCTGTGGTTCATCAGCGGAGATACGAATATTGCGTATCTAAAGGAAAATAAAGTAAGAATATGGAATGAGTGGGCAGATGAAAATGGAGATCTTGGACCCGTATACGGCAAACAATGGAGGAGATGGGCTGCAACCGACGGCAGGGTGCTGGATCAACTCTCATCAGCTGTTGAGATGTTGCGAAAGACCCCTGAAAGTCGCAGGATAATCGTTTCCGCGTGGAATGTAGGCGAGCTCGATGAGATGGCCCTAATGCCCTGTCATGCTCTTTTCCAATTTTATGTTGCAGATGGAAAGCTGTCTTGCCAACTCTACCAAAGGAGTGCAGATGCGTTTCTCGGTGTCCCGTTCAATATCTCTTCATACGCCCTCCTTACATGTATGATGGCCCAGGTATGCGATCTCTCGCCTGGTGAATTCGTTTGGACCGGGGGCGATTGCCACCTTTACCTCAATCACACGGAACAAGCTCGTCTCCAGATCCAGAGAAAGCCTCTAGAGCTTCCCAGAATCGAGCTTAATCCGGACATAAAGGAGATTGATGGATTCTCGTATGAAGATATCAGGGTAGTGGACTATAACCACCACGAGCATATTCCGGCCCCCATCAGCATCTGAGGTGAATTTATGAAAATTGCAATGATCGTAGCAATGGACGAATCCGGTTTCATCGGAAAGGACGGTGATTTGCCATGGAGAATGTCTTCTGATTTGAAGCGTTTCAGAGATCTCACTACAGGAGACGGCTTCAACGCAGTTGTCATGGGCAGGAAGACCTGGGACTCTCTTCCAGATTCGTATCGGCCGCTTCCAGAAAGAACGAATATTGTTCTATCCAGGGACTCCAGCCTCCAAATAGATGGGGCGGAAATCGCTCTTTACGACGGAAGAGCTGTGGAAATCGGTTACTCCGAGGGTTGTGATGAGTTATGGGTGATCGGCGGTGCCGAAATATACGATCTGATGATTCAGAGATGCGATGAGATACACGTTACTACAGTGCACACGTCAGTAGACGGTGATGCGATGTTCCCTGATTGGGATAGAAGCCAGTGGGCTGAAGATGTAATCCAAGAAAACGTCTCATCCGAGCATGATGACCATGCGTCGACCTACAGCATTTGGCGCAGAATATGACTTGGGTTACGAACATCTCTTCATATCTGGATGCAAACTAGAACAAACATGGTCCTAGAGTGTAACATAGACTCCAAAGGGAGAGCATTGAGGTTTTTTGCCGGGCTTCTTGCCATACTAGGAGGAGCCTTCGCTTACCTCGTCCTAATGCTAGAGATAATGCCCGTTCCAGAGTCGATAGGAACGCTCGGAGTGCTTGCGATGTTTATCGGCGGAGCTTTTGCGATCTTTG
>Ga0181379_1000457_pt1 | contig 20305 bp, 6 predicted proteins | sample 2SPOviralmetaG_FD_130115 | JGI IMG/M metagenome (GOLD analysis project Ga0181379, IMG submission 130115) | Marine viral communities from the oligotrophic San Pedro Time Series (SPOT) site, San Pedro Channel, CA, USA - 2 SPOT_SRF_2009-07-10 | ecosystem: Environmental > Aquatic > Marine > Strait... | reverse complement strand
TTTTATTGGGTGTGAAAAATCAAACTCATCATTACTAGCATCCCATAAAATAGTTGCATCAGTTGAACTATTTACAGCATCTTGAATTGTAATACCCGCACCATTTGCAGTCGATGAAGTATCTCCTGAACCTTTATTTAGAGTTATATTCTTATCTTCTACATCGAGAGTTGCAACGTTTAAGGTTGTTGTACTACCGTTAACTGTAAGGTCTCCAGTAATTACAGCATTTCCACCGATATTTGCATTACCTGCTAGGTGAAGGTCTTTAAATTTATGGTTCGCAAGGCTTAAACCAAGATCAATAGTACCTGCAGCAGCGCCACCTGTAGCATTTCCCATTGGAATAATTGACTTCGTACTACCAGAAGTGTAATAACCTAGATATACCGCTCCTGCACCTACACCAAGATATCCACCATTTACAGAAATAGACCCTACTACAGTATTGTCTTTTCTAAAGACTGCAATATCTCCATTGTTACTTCTACGATTTAAAATTAAAGGTGAATCGCCATTTCTTGTTGCAACAATTACATCTTGTCTATTTAACTCAATACCATCAGTAGCTGTTCCTTCTGCTGTTTTTCCTACAAGTACAGTACCAAGAGAAGTAATACGCATACGCTCAACATTAGCGGCACCGCTCGGTCTAGTACCAAACTGTAAATATCCAGCATAATCCCCAGAAGTCGCATTTTCTTTTCTCGCTGCAATGCTTCCAAGATAAGTATCACTAGTACCTGAGTATGTACCACCTAAGCTTATTTGACTTCCTTGATTTATAGCGTGTGAATCTGTATTTGTAAGATATAATTGACCTCTACTATGTACTCCTCCATTGGGCGATCTTACGTCCAGTATCGCAGTTGGAGCCGTTGTTCCGATACCAACTTTACCGTCTTGTTGCATCAACATTACAGGCCCACCAAACGCTTGGTTACCTATAACAAAATCGTTTGTATTACCCCAACCAGCATGACCCACAACCCATGCATTACTTGTTTGAGTGCCTGCTGTATCTAGGAAAAATGCCATGGCAGATTCACCATTTGCACTTGTTGGACTTACTCTAATAGACCCATAACTCTGAGTTCCTTTTACATGAAGTAATGAAGCCGGAGCAGTTGTTGCAATACCAACGTTGCCTTCAGGATTAATTACCAATCTGTCAACTAAGGTACCGCCGGTGGATGTATTGGGTGCAGTTTGAAGGGCGATTGCTCCACCCCAATCTGATCTAAAGTCAAAAGCTTTAATTCCTGCAAGATTATATTCTCCTGTGTTTGGATTACTGCCTGAATTGTGTTGATTAGTAAATCTTAATAAAGCACCTGAGTTTGTACCTGTATAATCTCCAGAGAGTCTTAGTTGCTCTTGAGCAGTTGAATTACCTCCTGTGAGAGTTCCGATATGCACTCTTGCCTTTGGAGCAGTTGTTCCGATACCAACATTGCCATCTGCCGTAATTCGCATATGTTCAAATTGACCACTTGCAGCACCTGCTGTACCATCTGAAGTAGTCCAGAAAGATAAGTACCCACCCCATTGATTATTACCTGATGCAGTTTCTTTACCACCACCAATACCACCTGTCTGATAATATAAATTATTTGTATTATTATAGTAAGCACCAAATGTTAGGAATCCAGACTCTCTATTGGTATTAGTGTTGAGAAGATATAGATTTCCGCCTCGTCCTATACCATTTGTACCATACTGAAAACTTTTAACAATATTTTGTTGAGCTTGAAAAGCTGGTGATGTGACTGCAGTAGCATCACCTATCAAAGAATCACCTACTACTTCTAAACTAAAGTCTGGACTAGTCGTAGCTATACCAAGACCTGTAGCATTTATTCTGACCTTTTCTACATCATTAACTTGAAATGCTGTAAAATCATCTGGGTTTAATCTTAATGGACCAGCGACATTCTTAATTATACCACCAGCACTTGCACTCATATTCCATGAGCTATATCCAATTGCATTACTTGAACTACCAAATTCAAGTTGTTGGTCAAAGTCAGTAAATTTTATATGACCATTTGAACCTAATAAAGAAAGATGATCAACATTACCTGACCTAAATTTTAAATCATTTGTTGTAGCACCAATACCTACATCCTGTGTAGTATTAGGGTCTGCAAACATAACATATGAGTTAGGTGAGCCAGTTCTTTCGAATACTGCTACTCTATAATTAGAATCTTTTACATGTAATTTTCTATCGGGAGCTGTTTCACCAATACCTAATCTACCTTCCTCAGTTAACCTCATTAACTCAGTAGCTGAACCCATTGTGTTGGCATTAGTACCAAATACAAAAGCACTACTAGTTGAATTATTGTTTGTATCTATTAATAAGTCAATATTATTAACACCACCCAACACAAGATTATTAGTTCCGGAACTAGCACCAGTGTCCATATCAAGGTCAATAAATGTGAATGCGTCTAAACTATTATCAAGACATTCTATACGGTCTGTTTTTAATGAACCCGTAACAGTTGCGCCTGTTGAAGTTGTGGCTAGTTTTACAGCGTTATCATGATATAACTGAGTTGCACCATTATTTGTAAATTGTGCAAAAAACTCTCCGGTATTACTTTTTAATTGTAATGAACTTGAGCCTCCGTAAATAATTGGTACATAAGCTGCGGTGGTTGCAGCAACGTTTCCTTGAATTTGTACACCACTAGCAGTTGTTTCAAACTTTTTAACATTGTTGTGATAAAGTTCTACTGCACCATTTGAATTTGCAGTTATCATTGCATCTTCGTTAGCATAATCCTGTATATTTAAAGTATTAGCTCTAATTCTTAATGCGCCCGTGGTATTATGTATTACACCATTACCACCAGTATGAAAAATAGCTAAATCACTATCACTACCTATATTTAATCTTACACTATCTAAAAGATTTATATTAGAGGATACGGTTGCAACACGAAGTTGCCCTGATGAATTGACTATTAATTGGCCGCCTACTTCGAGGCCATTCTTTATTCGAAAGTTGTGATCTGTTGCCATGTGTTCTCCGTTTCACTTTCCACGGTTATTGTATATAATACTATTTATACAGTCTATATTCTTAAACAGTGATTGCGTATGAAACTACTTTAAATACCATATTATTTGTAGATGTTGGAGTAGCTTGTAATCTAAAGAACCCTGAAGTAATAGCTGCATCGAATGTAGCCTCTACAGAAGAACCTGTGTGAACTTCACCAAATTCAGTAATATTAGCAGTAGTACCATCATGGATTGCTAATATCTCTGTTGTGTGATAAGTACTATCTGTAGTATTAGTAATCTGAATTGTAAATCTTGCACTTCTAAAATGAGTTATATTTAATGATGCAAGTGTTACTTGAGTTGTTGCAGAAGTAGAAGTAGTTGTAGTATCAATACCTAATTCTTCTACTTGAAGTTTTGCTTTAACAGTAGTTTTACCAATTCCAACCTGTCCAGAGGAATCAAATGTAATTATGTTACCTTCAGTTCCAGTGGCTGTAGGTCTAAATAACATTTTTCCATTAGTATCAACATTAATCCAATACTTATTAGAACCTGCTTGACTAAATCTTAAATATGAACCATAAGCAGTATGGGCATCAATGTATAATGAGGCATGGTTATCAGTTGATTCTATACGTACTCCTGAATCACCACTAAATTGAACGTCTAATGGTTTTGATGGAGAACTTGTGCCAATACCAACTCTTTGGTCAGTAGAACTATACCCTCTTAAAACTAATACATCATCTCTAATTGCTCCAGTACCTCTAACACCAAATGAAAATATGCCATTAGATGAATCAGATTCACTACTTGTTCTTACATGAATATTACCAAATAATCTGCTAAGTGATGTATGAGAAGCTTCTGCAATACCAAGATTAATAGATGCTCTTTCGTTTGTACCTGTGCCTGCGCCATAACTCTTTTGGTTCATTACTAATAAGTTTACAGCATCGCCATCTACAATCTTATAAAGTTCCATTTGAGCTTCTGGTGAAGTTGTTCCAATACCAACTAAACCTGAAGAGTCTATTACTAATCTTGATGCACTATTTCTTGCATCAAATATATCGAAAGAACCTTCAACACCACCTGCTCTTGCTCTTAATGACCATCTGTTGAGTCCAGGATTAAGGTTTGAAGCACTACCTAAACCAATTTTATCAATAACATGAACCTTACCATCACTTGTATAAGAAGATGTTCCACCAAATGCACCTGAACCTGCTGCTACAATATTGCCTGCAAATATAGCGTTACCACTTGAATTAACATTTAATTTAGTAACACCACCAACTCTAAATTCATGGCCAGTTACAGTTCCGCCTAAAGAACTTCTACCATAATAAACCGGGCCACCGCCCCAGTACATTAACTGAGTATCTCCACCTGTTGCACCACCACCAACAATGGCACCACCAGAATTAATTTTTACACCAGACCCTGCCGCTCCACTTACATGAATACTTCTATTGAAATCCCATTCATCAGTAGTGCTAGTATAAATCATTTGTGGGTTATTAGTACCAGTGTCTACTACAATACCAGCACCATTTGCATTTGCAGCTGAACCAGCATTATTAGCTACTGTAATTGTTTTATCTGTAATATCAAGATTTGTGACTGATGTACTATTAACATCCCCCGCAATAAGTAAATTACCTGATACTGCAAGGTTGCCTGTTAAATTCAACTCACCAGAGTCCAAGAACATCTTCTGTGTTCCAGAGATATCGAATCTTATGATATCTTCATCACTACTTTCTTCTACTTGAATTTTTGTATCACCATCGTTATCTTCGATTGATGAACCACCAGCTCCGCCAGATGCACTACCCCAAATTAATGTTGAACCACTAGAAGGAACTTTTAATACTTGGCCAACTGAACCAATAGATGTTGGGAATGTGAATGCGTTATTAAATCTAATAGAACCATCTGAGTCAATAACCAATCTGTCTTGACTTGTTCCACCTGTTGTATCTGTTTTAAATGAGAGTTTACCACCACCACTTGTACCATATGTACCCACAATACTTGATCGATCACTTGAATCACCAAAGAATATTCTACCACCTTGTGATGTTCCTGCGCCGTAGAGATATAAGTCAGTATATGAACCATCTACTTTAACAGACATTGCACCAGCAGCACCTACTGAGGTTCCACCAAAGATAGTATTACCATCAACAGTAATACGCATTCTTTCTGCCATACTACCAATACCTGCAGCTTGAGCGTAAAACCTATGGCCTGCATATCCATGATAATTTACATAATTGCTATCAAAATCTAAGCCAGCAGAGTTATTAGAACTACCATTAAATAATTTACCATTTAGTTTAATATTTCCATTTACTGTAAGCTTATCACCATTTACTAAGGATGTAACACCGATACCCACGTTACCGCCATAAGGTTGTAGTTGAATATCTCCAACATTGTCACTATTATATGTTTGCCATTGATACTGTCCAGATCCTATTCTTCTAATATAGGACATGTCCGAATTAGATGCACCAAATGATAATATTCCTGCTACGGTTAATTTTGCAGCACCACCCGTCGTGAAATGTGTCGTTGTTCCAAGAGCAAGATTTCCAGATGCATTAAACTGACTATGTGTAACTCCATTATCTTTGAATAAAATTGACCCAGTATTGCTTCCAGTATCTAATTCTAAACTATAGCCAGCGCCAGCTTTAACAATCATTCCACGGTCAGTAGATAATATGGTTCTATTTGCTGTTCCGTGGTCAACTCTAAAGTCTCTTCCAGCATCAGTATAAACATTTAACTTAGCCGCTGGAGAAGTTGTTCCAATACCAACATCACCTAAATGATTTATTATCATTCTGTCGGTAGATGTTGTTTGGAATTTAAAAGCACCACCAGATGAGGATGCATTTAGTGATATTCCTGCACCTACTAAACTATTATTTTCAAATGTTCTTATAGCTAAATATCTTGAAGCATGTCCACCGCTTATTCTTACAGCATCTGATGTATCACTGCCATTTGCAACATGAAGTTTTGCGGCTGGTGAAGCTGTTCCAATACCAACATTACCGGCTTCGGTAATTCTCATTCTTTCATTAGTGGTACCAGTTTGACCAATAAATCTTAATGAATTATCAAATGAAATAAATGATGTATCAGGAGCAGTACCAGCAACTGAACGAACAACACCCATAGTGAGACTTTCTGAATTATCATTTGTAATTCTTAATTGTGGAGTTGTTGTATTTGATGATTCTAATATATGGAAACTTGTTGCAGGTGCATTTGTTCCTACACCAACATGGCCAGATGATTCTAATATTGTAAGTAAACGATTATCGCTTTGTCCTTCTATTACAAATGCTCTTTCTGATTCTTGTGTTCCTCTATAATATCCAAGTTCTATAAATCTTGTATCTTTTGTGTCTGTTTGAAATCTTGCTAAGGCATATTCTCCCCAGCTAGTACTAGGATTATAGAAATTAACTACAGTATCTGTACCTGAAGCGCTGTGTACGTCTAGTCTTTTATTTGGATTTGTAGTTCCTATACCTAAACCAGTTGAAATAAGTCGCATTTTTTCTGTACCTGCACCAACTTCAAATGCAGTAGCTGAAGAACCGCCAATAAAAAGAATACCAGTTCCTTGTATTCTGTCATTTGAACCAAGCGTAACTCCACCAGAATTGACTATTCCTCCTAAATGCAAATCTTTAAATCGTATACTAGAATTACCAATATCTATTTCATTATCTCTGCTTGTACCTGCACCAGTTATTGGCCATATTTGGTCATTACCATCATTAAACCTAATTCCTGTATCACCTGTTCCTATATATAAATCATCTGATTTTGCACCAATACTTCCTACTGTTGTATTATCTTTTCTAAAGTCAACAATAGTGCCATCAGATGTTTTTCTATTTAAAAATAAAACCGAGCCACTAGGTTTGGTAGCATATATCGCACCATCGTTTCTTAATTCAATACCATCATTAGCTAATAAAGAACCTGAAGTCTTACCAACCAACAAGTTGCCTGAAGAATCAAACCTTCCAGCTTCACTTCCTGAAGTAAAGAATCTTAGATTACCAGCCTCATAGTTTGTTAGTAAACTATCTGTGCCATTTTGCTCTAATAGTAAACCATCATTATTTCCTGTTCCTGTTGATGAGTTTTGTAATCTTATAGCTGTACTAGCGGCTGAGTATATATGTAAAGATTTTGTTGGCGATGCAATTCCAATACCAATATTACCATTATTAATAATATTAAATGGTGCAGTACCTGTAAGAGTACTTTCTGTTCTTATTCTAAGGCCACCATCATTTTCAACATATGCATCATTAGCGCCTCGGCGTAAGTGTAACCTAGCAATGTGTGTTCCAGCATCTTCGTGAATTCTTATAGCGGTATCTACACCGTTACCGTAAACTTCTAATTTATCTGTAGGGCTTATTGTTCCAATACCCACAGTGTTACTAGAACTATCTATATGAAAGATAGAGTTATCTACTGCTGTTATTATTGTGTTATCAGATTTTTTAAAATAAAGTGCACCATCGGCGGTGTTCATGGCCATTTCGCCAAGATTTAAATTTCCTGAAATTGGGATAGCGTTTGCGGTATTAGAACGCCTTAAACGAATGTCTGTTTTTCTAGCCAATTTTGACTTCTCCTATGTTCAATCTCTATATAGAGAATTTATAAAATAATATTTACATTAACATATATATGTTTTATAATACTATTTATAAGAGAAGTAAGCCTGGTTTAGTAAGTACCGCCATCAATTACTTCTGATGCAATAGGCACACCTGAAGCATTAAACTGTATTAGTTTACCTTCAGTACCTGTAACAAAACTTAATGCTGTTCCAGCACCATTAGAAATAAATACTGCGTTTGCAGTAAATGAACTTAGTCCTGTACCACCATGAGTAACTGCAAGGTCTGTTCCTAATACAAGAGAACCAGAGATATCAACATTATCGTTAATATCAAGAAGGCCTCCAGCAGAATCTAATACTAGATTACCAGAAGATGTAGTAAGTTTAGTGGCGTATATATCACCAAACTGAGCATCATGCCATGGAGTAGATGCGTCATCTCCACCAGATAAATCTTCATCTTTAGTAAATGAGAATCTTTGAGTTTGTATATCAAAACCAAAGAAACCATCTTTAACAGAAGAACCATCATGCCACTTAAATCTAACACCACGATCAAGGCCATCGGCAGAAGAAGTATCTTTTGCCAATTCGATCATTGGGTCTGTTAGAGTTGTTTCTGTTGAATTAACGGAAGTTGTTGTACCTGAAACAGTTAAGTTTCCACCAACTGTTAAGTTACCGCCAGTTTGAACTGTATCTGATGTAGTATTACCTAAAGTAACATTACCATTTACTGTTAAGTTATCTGTAACAGTTAAGTCGGATCCAATAGTAACATCATCTGGAAGTCCAACTGTTACTGTAACATCTGTTCCTGATTTTGCAGAAGCAGTAACAATCTCATTTGCTGTACCAACAATTCTTAGGTCATCGGTAAGTAAATCTACATCACCTGTACCAGAATCACCATCAACAGTAAGTGCAGTTGCGACATTAGCGACACCTGCAGCAGTAAGTTGACCTTGAGCATTAACAGTAAATGTTGGAATTTGTGTAGCAGAACCGTAAGAGCCTGCTGATACTGAAGTATTAGTAATTGATATTGTTGAGGTATCTGCACCATCATCATTAGAAACTGTAATACCAGTTCCACCGGTTACAGCACCACCTACTGTATCATATATAAATTCTGCAAGAGTATCTGTTGTACCATTGATATATGGGTTATGAAGAACAGTTTTACCTGCCCCATTTGGATCCAATATAATATTTCCATTAGTATCTAATGAACTAATGGTATTACCATTAAAATCTAAATTATCAACTTTTAATTGTAATAGTTTAGATGCTGAATCTGTAACTAAGGCACTATTGGCCTGTAATGAACCATGTGCATGATCCAATAAATCTGTAAAATACTGACCACCAACTTCTACAATCTCTGATGCAATTCCATTAGAATCTTCAGCACCAATACCAATAAATAATCTATCACCTTTATTTGATTGAGTACCTGTACCATAAGAATAACCTATTTCACCGGTCTTTAAAATTGTAGGCGCTAGTACACCACTACTTGTTAAGTGTTTTATTCTTGTTTTAGCCGCCATTTAAAATAATCCTCCGCTTATGGTTAAGTTCTCATTTTCTACATTAGTTGTACTTTCAAACCTAGCCGTAGTTCCGTTAAATTGTAATACTGCTCCATCGCTTGTATTTGCAGTAGATACATCTGTTAAATCTCCTAGTGATAAACTCCCTTGAGATAATTTAACTGTTTGTGCCACAACTTCATTATTTTTTGTGGCCTGTCCTTTTATAGTATTCGTCTGTCTAATTTTAGCTTTAATATTTGCCATTAGCCTACGCCCTTGTTACTCCTGGAGTCACTTCAATCTGACCCTCTACTACCCTCGTTATTTCATTTGTAGATGTTTTAGTAATCTCTACATCATAAACATATCTACCAGCCTTAATACTATTTGTCTGTGTCGCCGACAATGAAACTCTTACAGTTCCTTCGCTCTCCGAATGAATACTAGCAGTAAAATCAATTGCTGTATTGGATGCATAAGTCTTTCTCATTTGACCTGCAGCCGTATAACCAGTTAAGTTTAGTGGATCAGCAGCCGAATCTGTAACATCAATATCGGCCTGAAAGGTAGTACCCTGATCAATCACTAAATTTGATATAATTGCCATATTATATTCCTTTAACTATTTATACTTTTAAGGCCTTCAATCTCAGCCTTAAGTAATTTGTTTTCTTCTTTTAATTCTTTTATTGCTTCAATAAAGAGAGCTGATAACTGGTTATAATCTACAACTTTATGTGTCTCATCAGTACCAAGTGTTTCTACTTCTTTAACAGCACTTGGGATTACCTTTTCCATGTTTTGAGCAATTACACCAGCTGAAGCTTTACCATCTTTCTTCCAATTAAATGTTACACCATCTAATTGTGAAACTAATTCTAAGGCTCCTTCAACTTTTTGGATGTTATCTTTTAATTTAGCATCTGATGCAGTAGTACTTGAAAATGCTATAACATCTCCATCAGCATGGAAGTCTCCGTTATCTGCCATTCTAAATTCATGAGTTGGATTACTACTAGTAGTAGCTGAAGTATAAAAATCAATATATCCTGTATCTCCACTCGCAACAGCTGAATGTAATTTGATATATGACTTAGCCGTTGCATGAGCATGACCTAAATACATATCACCAGCATAACTACTTCTTCTTTGGTCAGTAGCTAAACTAAATGTTGTACCACTTAAATCAAGACCCGTTCCTGCAGAGTATGTTGTATTATTATCAGTCCATGGCACATTAACATACATTTTTTCTGATGATAATTCAACTGGATAGTTTTTACCATTTTCAGAATAACCAATTTGGGCACCACCTCTTGTTCCATTAGCAGCTAGAGGTAGTGAATAATTATTAGCACTTGTCGCAATACCATCAAGTTTAGTCTTGTCAGCATTAGTCATTACACCAGCAAGTGATGTAGTTGCAGCATTTATTGTTGCGTTAGCACCTGCATCATTTGTGATTACAACTGTTGTAGTATTATGGTTAGTACCTAGAGCAACAGCAGTTAATCCAACATCGTCATCTCTCCATGCTGGGTTGCCACTAGCGTCTGTTTTCCAAACTTTATGAGCAATTGCCCCTGGTGCAGGAACATAACCGGGTATATCTTTAGTATTTTGTTGCCATGTATTAGTGTCTGTTGAATTAATTGTAATTCTTTGTGGTGAAGATTCAAACAAAACTGATGTGGCACCAGTACCTACGAATCTTATTTCTTCATTTTCTGTTACTGTAAATTTATTATTACCAGCATTATCAGAAACTTTAAAACCGTCACCCATATCAATTGTATCGGTGCCGACAGTATCAGTAGATGCGAATGAGAAAGTACCAGCAGAAGTTTCTGTAATAGATACATTACTTCCACCTACTAAATTAATATTACCAGTTCTGTATGTACCTGTATTGTCTCGTCTGATTGATGTTACTGTATTTGTTGCACTGTATGTTACCTTTTGAGTTGAGGCATCAAATGATACAGCGGCCGCGCCTGATGCAGCAAATCTTAAATCTTCGTTTTCTGTTACTGTGAATTTATCTGTACCATTTGCGTCGGCAACTTTAAATCCGTCACCCATATCAATTGTATCAGAATTCTGAATTGTAGTATCTGACCATGGTACGTTAACAACTAAGTTGTCTGAACTATCAACTTGAACTTTATATGTTCTTCCACCTGTATTAGTAGAACTGTTTGGTGAAACTGAATTTGTTCCATCTACGTTGGAGTCTATGGTATTTCCATTTAGTGATAAACCAACACCTGCAAGCCTTGCAGGAGTTTGAGTATTTTGCCATGGTACGTTAACAACTAAATTATCACTACTATCTACTTGAACTTTATATGTTCTTAAAGCTGTAGTACTAGAAGAATTTGCTGCAACTGTATTAGTTCCATCAACATTAGCATTAAATACTGTTCCACTTAAAGATAGTCCAGTACCTGCTGTGTATGTTGTATTATCATTTGTATCTGTTGATGCAAATGAGAAAGTACCAGTTGAAGTTTCTGTAATAGTTACATTACTACCACCTACTAAATTAATATTGCCTGTTCTATAAGTACCAGTATTATCTCGTCTGATTTGTGTTATAGTATCACTATCATCTGCTATTAGTAGATACCTATTATCTAGGTCAACAGTTACTGCAGACAGGCCTTGACGATTAAGGGTAAGAACACCATTACCAGTATTCCATGAAGCACTAGTAACAAAGTTATTTGCTGTTGATACTGAACCAAAAGATAGATTACCATTACCATCTGTCTGTAATACTTGGCCAGCACTTCCATCTGAACAATTTAATTCATCTACTGCAATAGAATTACTATCTAAATTTATTTCAACACCATTAGTGTTTGCAATAGTACTAATTGCATTACCACCTTGGAAGTCTACAACTTCAGTAGATGTAATATTATCAATATTTCCACTATCAGCTTGTAGTGTCCAATATTGATAATTGTCTAGTGTTGGTTTGCCTGTTATATTTGTCCATGCAACTGCACCACTAAATATTCCAGCAGTTAATGTATTTGAACTTGGATTATATAATAGATTATCATCATGTTCAACTCCACTATTTCCAGTTCCAGTTCCATCATGGAATAATAATCTTAAATTAGTATTCTCTGTATTGTTTTCTGTTACATAAACTTGAGTTGCAGTAGCAGCATTACCTGTAATACTTGATGAAATACTATTTGGTAATCTGGCATCTGCAATAGTTCCAGTTGAAATATTAGATGCATTAAGAGCACTTAAACTTGCACCATCACCGTGGAATGATGTTGCATGTAAAGGTTTATTAGATACTAATTTTGTTCCACTATGAACATAAGTAAATGTGGCCTTTCCAATATAATCACCAAATGTAAGTCCTGATCCATTTGCTGCAGATGAAGTAGTTGCAGCTTTAGCAACTGTTATATTAGTATCTTCAACAGATAGTGTTGCCACATTTAAAGTTGTAGTATCACCTGATACTGTTAAATCACCAGTAACTGTTAAATCACCACCTGTTACTATTGATGTAGTTGAGTCACCAAGTGTAAGAGTATGTGCACCAACTCCATCAAAGATTGTTTTATGACCAGATGTTAAATCTATATCTGTTAAACCTGTAAGTGTTGTGTCTGTTCCACCTAGAGCAATTGTACTGTCACCAATTGTAATACTTGGATTACTTATTTTACTATTTGGAATACTTCCTGAAAGTTTACTTGCAGCAATACTACCTGCCAACATGGCATTAGTAATACCACCAGCCTTAACTCTTAAATTATCTGACGAAACTTCAATAGATGAATTATCTACATTTACATCGAAGTCCCAAATACCTTGGTGTTCTCCAGTAGTAGATGTATTCATCGTAAATGTTGGAGTAATACCAGATGAATTAGAAGCACTTACTAAATCTTTTGCGTTATAGAATGTTACTACATCAGCTGTATTTGCAATAGGGGTTGAGGCATTACTAAATCCTTTTAGTCTCCAACCTCTATGTGATGTATTATTAGCACCTGTTCCTACCTGTGTTTCGTCCCAGAAGAAGTCTGGATCAATACTAGTTGAAACTGTTGCACTTGTATTTGCACTTCTATCAATTCTTAAACCAGAGGAATTTGTATCAGCAGTTAATGTTAAGAATTGTGTATTAAAGTTTTGTATACTTCCACCACTACCAAATGTAACATCGGCCCCTGAAAGGTCAACATCTCCTGTGAAAGTTTTATTACCACTAATTGTTTGTGTACCAGCAATTCTTACTACTGACGAGTCGTCAATATCAAAGTTAAGTTTTCCTGCAGTTGTACTACCTGGGTCATCGTTATATGTTACACTAATACCATCTTCTGTATTACCAGAAACCATTGCTCCAATAATGTCTTCGATTCTTTCATCATTAATTGTAACATCACCACTGGTTACTGTAAAGTCTGTACCATCAAATGTTGCGACACCAGCATTAATTTCTGTGGCAAGTTCTGCAGATATTGTAACTTTATCTGATGTAAGAGCAATATTTATTGCCTCTCCCTCATCAAAATTAAATGTATCACCCAGTTGAATATCAAAGTTATTACCTGTTCCGTTTGTGGCTATAGTATAATGATCATTAACTAGTTTACTATTTGGAATACTACCAGCAAGTTTTGTTGCTGCAATTGAACCAGCCAACATTGCATTAGTAATACCACCTTGTTTAACTCTAAGTATGTCTGAATTGATTTCTATAGATGAATCATCTACGTTTACATCAAAAGTTCTATTTGCAGCTAATGTTCCACCACCTGATAAACCTGCACCAGCAGTAAGTGTGAGAACATTCAGAGCATCTAATTCATCATTAAGATTTACTAATACTTTAGATATTGTATCGTCACCATAAGTTATTGTACCAGATGCATAGTTAGCATCTTCTCCAATTTCTGATTCTAATGTTTTAATTGCGACAGTAAGATTGGAAGTACTTCCTAGTGAATTAAGTAAAAGACCACCAGTAAAATTATTACTTCCTACATCACTTTGTAAATTAGTAATACTTGTCTCAACATTGGTAAGTGTACCAAGGGCCAATGTACCATCTATATCTGCGTTACCACTAATATCTAAAGTGGCAGCATCGAGCTCTCCACTTATAGTGATATTTCTACCACCTGTTATGTCTTTATTGGAATCTGTAATTATAGCTTTACTTGCTGTTACTGTTCCGTTTGTAATACCATCAATTAAATTAATATCGGTAGCACTTGCAGTTACTCCGGCAAGAATATTTAATTCAGATGTAGTTAATGTTGCACCATCTAGGATATTTAATTCTGATGTACTTAGTGTTGCACCATCTAGCTTATTTAATTCTGCTGCAGTAGAAGATACTGTAGTTCCATCGATTGATAGAGCATCAGTTTCTAAAGAGCCATCAATATCAACATTACCAGATATGTCTAGGTTTGTGAATACTGAAGTTCCTACTGCTGTAACTGTACCAGCAAATGTAGCGTTGGCACCACTACCTGTAACCATTGTTGTAGTACCAGATTTAATTACTAAATTACCACCAGAATTAGTTAAAGAACCATATTGAGTAGTATTATCAAATAGATTTATAATACCATCTTCTGCATCAAGTTTAATAGTTCCGTTTGAATTAACAGTAAAGTTGTCTGAATTGATTGTAAATGTATTTGAACCAGCACTAATCTCATGTGTTGATGCATCGAAGACACCTTCGATTTCGTTAATCGCACCTACTAAGGTTGTATCATGTGTTGTATTTAATCCTGTAACATCTCCGATGTCACCTTGAATTTCTTTAATACCACCAACAGAAGTTGTCGCACTATAGCCTGTTGCATCATTAATTTCTGTAACGTCACCAAGTTCTGTTCTTAATTCTCTTGCGGCTGCAGATAAATTATTAGCACTCAATCCCGTGAGTGTCATATTACCTATGTCTGATTCATGGTCATTAATTGCTGTAACTAAATCGGCTGAACCTTGTGTAAGACTTTCTAGTGTTCCTATATCATCTTGAATTTCATTAACGGCATCAACTAAATCTGTTGCAACTATTGTTACTATATTTGTATTTGCTGCAGGAGTGTTTAATTCTATACCAAATCCATCGGCACTATAGTTTGTAATATTACCGTGATTAGAACCAGTGATAGTATCACTTGTACTTGAATTTTTTATTACTGTACTGGCATTAAATGAACCATTTACAGTTTTAACTGTTAGTAATGTTGAACTAGCATGATATAAAGTACCAGACCAAGTTGCAGTATTTACACTATTACCTTGATAAACAAAATCTCCTTCATGGAATTCTGAAACGTCTGGACTTCCTGAAAGTGGAATACTACCAGCAAGTGGAATAACATGGAAACCATTCTGCGATAAATCTTGTACTAGTTCTGCAGAATCTTTTAATACTCTAATTGCTGCAACATTATAACTTTCTGATATTTGTCTTACGATATTGGCATGGGCAATAGTTCCTGTGCCGTCTGTAAAATCTTGACCTGAATTAAAAGTACCAGATGAATTTTTAACAAGAAGTTTTGGTTTGCCATCTACTGTTGAGATTGCAACAAGAGTACAACTATATCCACCACTTTGTGATAGTGTATCTCCAACTGCAAATGAGGCTGGTATGGAGGTACTATCTTTTAGAATAATATAACCACCAGTATTATCTAGTGAAACATCAGGTAATACACTGAATACTAAACTATCACTATTACTATCATTACCAATAAACTTACCACCATTAGCAGTAGTCGCAGTATAAGTATATACCTTATCACTTAATCGAGTAGTATCTAGTTGACTATTGTCACCTAAATCAAAAGAAACCTCATTGGTCTTTTGTCTTAATTCTTCTAGTGTATTACTCTTTAAAACTTTTATTTCATTTGCCATTATTTACCACCTAAATTTTTCAGTAGTTCTTTAATCTCAGCCACGTCGGCCTTCATCTGTGAAAATTCATTTTTAAAATTTTCTTCTTTTTTAATCTGCTTTAATCTATTTTCGTATGCAGTCATACTTGTATTTATAACTGCGTGAGAAGATAAATCCCTTTCTAAACCTATATTATCTTTTATTTTTACTCTATTCATTATGTTGTTGCAATGGCCCTAAAGTCTTTTATTGTTGGTACACTTGAACTTCTTTGTGATTTTAATACAATCTTAACTGAGAAAGAATTAAAGGCACTAGCTGGAGTCGCGACATAACCTACTTCATTATATTCATTTCTATCATTAAAAGAAACAACACTATTTGGATTAACCAAAGTCCAACCTATATCATCAAAATCAACATCGGTATCTCCACTTGTCTTAACGTAGACTTCTACTGATGTATGTGTAGGTCTGTTAATATTTAAGAACATATCAAGTTGAGTACCATCAGTTGCCAGTTCTACTCTCTTAGTAATATATTTTGCAACACTAGATGTTCCTGTTCCAGATGTTTCTGCGACATAATTAGTTTCAGTATTTACCGGTTCATTAATTCTATTCTGAATTGCATTAAATGATGTTCTATTTAAATCAATTACAGGAGATAGATTTTCTATTCCAGCATTGGATAAAGTACATGTTAGTAGTAAGTTATTTGATAATGATTTATATGTTACATTAGTTGCAGAAGCAATACTAAATGGTTCATCAAAGAAAACATTTTTATTTCCTAATATTGTTTTATTATCACTAAAAGTATAATGTACCTGGCCACTGTCTGCATTTTGTGACTTACTTCTTAACCCTCTATGTTGATATGTAATTTTTACATCATCAGCATCAGTTTCAGGATCACCTGGAAATTCTAATGAATTAACAGCAAGATAACCTGTATCATACATCTGATTTTCTGAAGCAGTAACACTTGCACCACCACCTCTTTGACCAAGAGTAGTTGCAACATCACTTGGTATTCTAATTACATATGAATCATGTTGTGCGTCTTTTACTAAATGAGTTCCGTTAATACTTGAAGCTGCAATACCATTAATAGTAGCCGGTGATGTTGGTACCCCAGCAATTGTAACTTTGTGTACATCATCACCTCCATACATTCCATGGTTTGGATGAATAACTCTAATATTACAATTTCCACTTACATTGGATTCAAAGATAAGTGGATCAACACCCAAATCTTTTACCTCAATAGTATCATTGCTAAGAACTACAGTAGCATTATTACTGGCATCTCCAACGAATGAAGCTCTTTTTAATTTAAATTTAAGGTCTTTATTTTGTTCTGCAGTCCATGTTGAGGCATTCTGTGATGTAAAGAATACACCATTAAATGGTTGTTTACTTATTCTATGGTTTGCATTTGTTAAATCAAACTTACTTGTTTCTGCAACATATACTTTATATATGTCAGAATTGGAAATAAGAACAATGGCATATTCCTGTCCTTCTTTTAAGAACACGGGGAAGTCCCAATTAATACTTGTTGCAGTATCAGCATTACCTACACCAGCATTGGCAGAAGTGTCTGTTGGTAAACTAATATCGCCTGGATAAACTACAACATCTGCACCAGGTACAACCCTCTGAGTAGGATATCCATTCTCTACTTCTCTGATTGACACTTGAACTGGTATTGCTGAATCTTTTACTGCAAAGAATATATCAATACCTGTAGTAAACATACCACCTCTGTTTGATACTAAGAATGTTTCAGCAAGAGGATCCGCCCATCTAATTACTTCATGTGATACTTCATTAGTTCTTCTTGTAATAGTATTTGTTTCTGATACTTCTCTAAAGGCCAATCTAGGAACTTTAGTAGAAATAATTGTTTTTTGATATGTTTCTAAAATACCTTGTGCATAGAAATTCTCCGAAGCACTAGTAGTAGAATTTGCACTATTGTTTAATGAATCATCTGTTAGTTTAAATTCTCTAGTTCCAGTTTTAAATTGTAATGCATCATTTCTTGGAATAATAAATGAACCAATACATCTTCCAGATGCATCTGTTTCTAGTACACCTGATGTTCCTGATGTTGCACCACTATCATCAACCCATTGAGTTTTATCACTAAATGTTTTAACATTAGATTGATCAGAGAATTCTAAGAACTCTGAATTAACATGATTAGTGCCTGATTTGTTTTGGTTACAGTATGATGTAATATTAACACCATTAAAGAATGCATAAAGTTTAGTATTTGGTTTAAGAAGTTCTGCATTAAAATAAACTCTCCTTGATCTCATGAAAGGAATAAAGTTTACTTCAACAACATAATTTCCTATTTCTTTTGTTTCTGTGTCATGAGTTACATATGTTTCTAGTCCATCTCTTGTTTGTGTACCAGTATTTAATACCGCAGTAGTAGTTGTGACAACATCTGCTCTAGCTCTATTAGCTCTTCCAGTACCATCTACTCCTCTTAAACGAGTAGCAGTATCCCTTCTAAAGGTTCCTCTATTCTGTCTGGTTGTACTTAAAACTTCTCTACCAGTCCAGTTAGTTTCCCATTCGTTCCAGACTGTTCCTAAGATACCTTGTGATTCGGCCATATTAACAAACTGTTCATACGCTGAATTATCATCAATGATAATATCTGGTCTTTGGTCAACATCTTTCCATTCGTCTGATTCTGGAGATAGTTTGATAGTTCCGTCCCATACTACAACATTATATGGATTTACAAATTCTGCATAAGAAGAAAGTGGTTGATTAATTTCTGTAACTACATTATAAGGCATAGTTATAATTCCACCTCTTGTGGACTTAACTGCCTTATTACCTGAAATTGCAGCTGCCATATTTGCAGGTTCATCACCCGCTGCCCTAATTAAGTTTACATTTCTATTGTCTGATTTTGGTCTTAGTATACCATTAACTTTATCTACACCAATATCATAATCTGGGTGAGAGGTATCACCTACGTTATGTCCGAAGAAGCCGTCAACAATAAAACCATTTTTAAATCTTTCATTGGTTAGGTCAGGTTCAGTTGCACTAAAAATTTGTGCATCTTTTGCACTCTTTTCAAGTAGGGACAATGAAGTATAATACTCCAATCTTTTTACTCTCTTTTCAAGACCACCAATGTCTTGCATAGTATATCTCTTATTGTCAATCTTTGTTGGAACAACATCGCCAACATCAAAGACATAAGGATTTAAATTTAAAGTATAAAGATGAATTGAATTTTCTAAACCTTCTGGTTCTGTTGGATTAATTGACGGCACACCAGATACAAGTTTATATTGTCCTTCTTTAGTTAAGAATAATTTATCTATTCTTGGTAGATGAAAGGCAAGTTCCATTTCAGCATTACCTGTAGGTTGAATAATAACCAGGGAACTCGAGCCAGTAGCTGTAAATTGTGCGTCTTCAGTTTGTGATGCACTTGTAGTAACTGATGGTCTAAAGTCAATACAGTCTCTTAGATTTAAACCTTTATATGTAGGAATACTAGTATAATCAGAATACGAATCAACAGAAAAATGGTTACCAGCACCAGCATGAATAAAGCATTTATAATCGACTTGCATTGCACCAGCAGGTACTGACTGTCCACCTTTTAGAATAATCTTACCTCTGTCATAGAAAGAATCTCTTTGACCATTATCAAGGATAAACTTGTCTGTTACATCATTACCATTAACATCTGTAATTTCAGTTAATTCTTGAATATCAACATTTGATAATTCGTAAGATGCAGAACCATTAGCAGTAATTGATTCATTATTAATAGTTTGTATTGTTCCTTTTGATTTAGGAGTATCATTTAGTTTTCTTAAAGTAAAGATACCTGTTGCAGCCTTTCCGTTAAATGATGAACCAAGACTGGCAACAGTAACTGATGTTCCGTTATCAGTAACAGTTCCATCAGCAACTTCTACGGAGTCAACATTATCACTTAAAGTTCCTGCATGTATAATAACATCATCATCATTTGCCAAACTAAAACCTGTTGGTATATTAAATGATACACTACCACCGCTTACATTACCTGAGCCTGTTAATCTTTTTCTAACATTAAAGTCTATGGTATTATTACCACTACCATCTTGTAAAGTTTGAACTGCCTC
>Ga0181379_1000453_pt1 | contig 20409 bp, 12 predicted proteins | sample 2SPOviralmetaG_FD_130115 | JGI IMG/M metagenome (GOLD analysis project Ga0181379, IMG submission 130115) | Marine viral communities from the oligotrophic San Pedro Time Series (SPOT) site, San Pedro Channel, CA, USA - 2 SPOT_SRF_2009-07-10 | ecosystem: Environmental > Aquatic > Marine > Strait... | reverse complement strand
GAGGTAGAATTAACCGTAGTCTATAGACTAGAAAATTAATAAGGAGAAAATAAGATGGCATCTCTTAACTTACAGAGAAATTCAGAAGTATTTCTGTCCACCAAAGATATTATTAATGGTGCGGCTGCAGTTGATTTGCGACCAACAAATACTTGGAAGCTAGAAGTTCTTGCTGGATTTGCAGTAACTTCCTCATCTGCGACTCAGGACATTACATCCCTTGAATCCGGGACTGACCCTGATCGCTCGCAACAAAGATTTAACACAGCTATTAACCCTGTTGACTGGAACTTTCAAACATACATTCGTCCAACAGGTGTTGAAACTGGCGCGGCCGGAAACGGAACTACTGCACTTACTAATCAGACAGGAAACGTTAAACCTGTAGCTGATTGGTTTATGTGGCAATCACTGGTATCTAATACTAAAGTAGTAGCTACAGACGCTGATGGGTTACACGAACGTTCCGTTTGGGTAACTGGTGGTAAACTTCCCACAACTACTGTAGCTAAAGGCACAGGTAGTTCTGCTACTAGATCAAACTTCTCAACTGCTGTTGAGAATCACTTATACTTTAAATTAGATAATGTTATATACCAAGTATCTAACGCTACTGTCAATGGCGCAACTGTTGATGCAGGTATTGAAGAAATTGCTACAACTACTTGGTCAGGTTTTGGTACAACAATGAAAGAAATCACTGGAAGTGCGCGTGACGTGGCTATAGCAGTGTTTGGAGGAATCCAAAACGGGGGTTCAACTATTGTTGCTAACTCAGGATTCCAAACAATGAGTGCTACAGGTACCGAAGCAGCACATTATCACCCATTTAACCAAATGAACGTTGCTGGTGTCAGTGGAACTAACTCATTCATCAAGAATCGTCTTAGTGCTATTGAATTTCACCATAAAGCTACAGCAGGCGGTTCAGACGAGAAGTTTGTCTTCCCCGTCACATCGCTATCATTTGATTACAATAACAATATTACTTACTTGACACCTGAAGAACTATCAGCTCTAAACGAGCCGATTGGTCAGTTTACAGGAACTCGTTCAGTCACAGGTTCGGCTACTATGTATCTCCGTACCGGAGACCTTGAATCAGCTGGGTTCTTACGTAACATTTCAGAAGATTCACGTACTTCTTCTGCTCAGACATCAAACGCTAATTTGATTGTCGGAGGAGCTACTGCTCCTTACATGGCTTTCCAACTTGACGCAGTTCAATTTGAATTCCCGTCTATCGCTACAGAAGATGTGATTTCTATGACTGTTAACTTCGTTGCTCAAGAAACCACCGCCAATAAAGGTGATGGTGGAGAAGTAACTATCTTTGCTAAGAAATCTTAGTAACTAATGTTTCTGAGGGGGAACATTAACTTTTTAACCAGAAGAATGCCCACTACTTGCGATTCAAGGTCCCCCCTCACCTTAGAGAAGCAGATCCGTAGTGGGCATTCGTTTATCCTAGAGGGGAAAACATGAGTAAAATTTCAAAACTAATTGCCAAAGAGACAACAGCTTGGGTAGAATTTCCAGACATTGATGGGTTTGAAGTAAATCTTCGCTTTTTATCGCGTGAAGATCTAATGAAAGTTCGTAGTCAAGCTCTTACCTTTAAATTTAATAAACGTACTCGTCAACGAGAAGAAGAAGTTGATAACGAGCGTTTTCTTGAAGGCTATAGTGAAAAAGCTATTGCAGGATGGAAAGGTCTTAAAGCTAAACATCTTCCGGTTCTTTTACCTGTTGACATTTCTGCAATGGACGCTAACGAAGAAATCGAATATAGTAGTGAAGATGCAATTGAACTACTAAAAAATTCAACTATTTTTGATCAATTTGTTACCGACTGTATGAATGACTTTGAGCAATTCTCTAAGAAAAAAGCCGAGGACAACTCAAAAAACTAATAGACTACCTTCGCAATAGTTTTTTTGGCGGAGGTATGAGTCAAGATCAGTACATTGATATGTGTGAGCAGATGGGTTGGGAAATTAATGAAAACGATATTCCTAAAGATCCTTCTGTTTTCGCACCTGAAGTTCAACAAGCTCTTATGCTATTAAACATTCTTCCTGATAAGTGGGAGGGAAATAGTGGAACTTGGTTAGGTAAAGACTACGCAGGTTTAGAAGCTATAATGAATATTTATGAGATTATAGACCGTAGACTTGTGTTTGATTTATTTCAAGTAGGAGAGAGTGAACTTGGTAAGTATTACGCTCAAAAGCAAAAAGAAAGAGATTCGCTAGCAAAAGCGGCACGAGGACGATAAGTGGCTGGTCAAAGAATTAAAAATATTATTGAAACCCAATTTACCGAAAAAGGTGCAAAAAAGGTTGCACAAAGCACGGGGCAAGTTGGGCGAGCTCAGACCCGTCTAGGACAAGCTTCTGCTTCTGCAGGTCGTGCTTTTGCTGCCCAAGCTAATGGGTTAGGTGGTTTAGTATCGGCATATGCGGGTGCAGCAGCTACTGTTTTTGCTATCACAGCAGCCTTCCAAGCACTTAACCAAGCTGCTCAAACTGCCCAGGTTGTTGAAGGACTAAACGCACTTGCCACAACTGTAGGGACCACGGGTTCAGAAATTCTAAAACGTTCTCAAGAAGTTACCAGAGGGTTAGTCTCTATCAGAGAGACGGCTGAGAGTGTCAACATCGGCTTATCTGCTGGTTTTAATCAAGATCAAATACTCGAACTACAAAAAGTTTCCCTTGGAGCTTCCAGAGCACTTGGAAGAACTCTTACCGATGCATTAACACGTGTTACTCGCGGCGCTGCAAAACTTGAGCCAGAATTGTTGGATGAATTAGGTATATTTGTTAAGATTGATCCTGCTGTAGAATCCTACGCAGCAAAACTTAACAAAACAGCTACAAGCTTGACCGATTTTGAGCGTAGGCAGGCTTTTGTGAATGCGATTATTGATCAAGGTACCGCAAAATTTTCTATAATTGATACGACTTCTGGTAACGCTCTTGAATCGTTACAAAGATTAGCAACAGTAATTGTTGATCTAGGTGCTAAGGTTGGGGGAGCGCTTGCTAATTCTATAACACCGTTTGCTGACTACATATCAGGTGATTTAGGTAATACTTTAGCTGTTTTTGGTATTCTTGCAAGAACTGTTTTTGGAAGTGCTCTAGGAGTAGCTATTGGAGGTATTAAGAGCGCCACTGAATCCGCACAAGGACTAGCTAATGCCTTGGGGGAACGAGCACTAGGAGGAAATGCTGAGAAACAAGGTATAGCATTTGGTAAACTAGCTCTTGCTACAGAAAAATTAGATTTAAGATATGTCACAGGAAGTAGGTCAGCAGCTAAATACACAAAAGAATTGATCAGACAAGCCAGAGAAGGAACTTTAGCAGTTCAAGACTTGGCTCGCCTTGAGTCAAGACTAATAAAATTAAGAGATGAGACTGAAAAAGGTACTCTTAGTTTTAGAAAGTATAAAGCAGCTCTGAAACAAGTACAGGCCGCTCAAGCTGCTACAGGTAAAACTAGCTTACTACTAGCTAACGGATTAGGTAGGGCCTCAAAAATATTTGGCTTAGTAGGTGTAGGTATTGCCTCTGTTTTACGTGGTATTACTTCTTTTATCACTGCTATATCTGTAGCACGACTTGTACTAAAACCTTTTACCGACGCTCTTGGAATTACTGATGAGATTGACGATTTTGTAAAAACTATGTTTAATTTAAGTTTACGACTGTTTGGAGTAGATGAAGCTTCTAAAGCAGCGAAAAAGGGTTTTGACGGTCTTGCCTCTTCTTTACTAAGTGCTAATGAAATTTTTCAAAGTCTACCTGATAAAATACTTGTAACTAAAAATGCTTTGTTTGGACTAACCACTCTTACTAAAGAATTAACTAAGCAAGACTTGGCCAAAGAGTTCTCAGACCTATTAGAAAACCTCGATGACCCAGATGCAATTGATGATTTTAGAGATAAATTCAAAGGATTAACTTTTGAAGCAAAACAAGCATTAGAAGCGATTGTAACTGAAGCTTTACGTTTTCAGGAAGTTTTCCCTAGATCTTCCAAATTAGTTTCTGCTAGTCTAGGAGAAGTGAATAGACAAACAGGAGTAGCAGTAAAGTCGTTAGCAGACTATTTATTTGTCCAAGAAGAAATTGCTAGACAAGGGCTAGGAACGGCCTTTCAAGGTGCTGCTGCTATTGACGGTGGTAATGTAGTTCAATTTAACCTTGCATTAGCAGAGACTGGTAAAATTCTATCATTTCAAGTTGCAGACACTGAACGAATTAATGATCTTATAAAGGAAGGCAATCTCGCTGAAGTAGAGCGTCTCACGATTGGTGCAGGTATTTTAGGTTTCCTATCTCAAGAAGCTAAGTTTAGAGCAGATCTTGAGGAGGGAAATTTAAATGCAGAACAGTTGAAAAAAACTGAGTCAGCTCTTCAAGCAACTTTAAACAATCTCTTAGAAAGAGCTAAAAAACTTGGTGATGAGATTCTAGAGACACAAATTAGAAATGTAGCAGCAAGTCAAAATCGACTTACAGCAGAAACTGAGATACAAACACAACAAGATTTATTTAATAAACGTATAAGAAAAGATTTTTCTGCACAACTGGCACAGGCGGGTAAGCTTAATGGGTTAGCTAGCGTTAAATTACAATTAGCTACAAGTCAATCAGAGATTAATAGAAATCAATTAGATCAAATTTCAGCTATTTTAAAGGCCGATAAAAATACTACTAAAGAAAAAACTCTTCAAGAGACTGTTTCTAAGGTTGCTGCAGGACTAGTATCTAAGCAGCTACAAGACATTAGAAAAATTAGAGAAGAAGAAGAAAAACGTCTTAACACCTTACGAAAGCAGCTAACAGTTTTAGAAAAACAAAGCACTGTTAAAGATAGCCAAAGAGATCTTAAAGCTTTACAAGAGCAAAATTCCATTGCGCAGAAACAAGCTTCTAGCGCAGAGCAGTTGCGTAAAGCAGAAGTAGATCTTAATAAAATTAAGCGCCAAGAGACAATAAAAGCTCTTGAAGATCAAGCAGATTTACAAAAATCTCTTTTAGATAAGCGTTCAGGATTATTTTCTGAACAACAACTTCAACAATTAAAAATTGAAATAGATGAAAAAACTTTAGCAGCTTTACGTGCTGAGACTGCAAAACAAATTACTGAACGTAGAAACGATTTAGCAAAAGAGATTGAACTTATTGACGATAAGGCCAAAGCGGATATAATTGCTTTAAATCTACAAAGAGATATTGCGGAACAACAAGCAGCATTAGAACTTGAAAAAATTAAACAAGACGGTATAAAATTTGATCTTGAACAAAAGCTCCGTGATCAGAGAGTAAAAGAATTAGAAGCACAATCTAACATATTCAAAGACTTTATAAATGATTTTGCAAGGTTGTTAGCAGGTCTTTCGGCGGATATTAGGATTGCGACTGATCCAAAAATTAAAAAGCAAATAGAGGGTGGAGCTAGTATTGGTAATATACGCGAGGGACTTGTTGATCTCGGTATGGAAAAAGTAACTCCTCAATTAAGTAAGGGGTTAGATACTTCTATGCTCAAAAAGCAGCAAAATGATATAAAAGCTGCTTTCGATAAAATTACAGATTTACGCATTGCAGAAATTGCTAAAGAAGAACGTGCCACCGAAGAGTCAATCGATAGAAGAATAGATGCAGTTATAGAGCAAGCCGATGCTGAATCTAAGATTAAAGCTCTTGTTGCTGAGAAAGATATTCTAAGTTTACTATCAACTGTCTCAGCTCGTGAGCGTGTGATTGCTAAGGCTAAGGAAATGAATGCTTCTCTAAGCACAATGGAGGTTTTACAAATTTCTGTAGCATCAAATCTTAGACAAGGCTTAACAGGCGCCTTTGAAAATCTTAATCAGCAATTAATTGAGGGTACTCTCACAATGGATTCAATCGGTAACACTTTCAGAGATATGCTTGGTGGAATGATGAAAGCTATTCAGCAAGAAGTTTTCGCTACTACCATTGCTAAACCTATAGCTACTGGTATATCTGGCTTTATAGGAAGTCTATTCGCAGGTGGTGGACCCGTCCACATGGCTGGCGGTGGTGTAATGAGACGCGACCGAGTACACGCGATGCTAGAGCCTGGCGAGTTTGTCATGCGTAAAGAAGCTGTTAAGCGCATTGGTATGGACCAACTTCAAATGATGAATGCCGCCATTCCAGGCGGTAAGACGGAGATGATTAAAGGTCAACCTCATATGCAAGCATACATCACTCCTGGTGAAGCTTCTATCCTTAAAAAACTAGGCGGAAGTGGTGAGACGTACAAAGGATTGCCTGCATTTGCTGACACTGGTGGAGATGTTGATAGTGTAGGCCATGGAATGAACGAGGGTCAAACTACAGGTAATCCCGGAGGTGGTACTTCAAACACAGGCGGCCCAGGTCCTAATAACCCTGGTTTTGGTCAGCTTGGTGCAAATGTGTCTTCGAGCGCTCCTGGAGGATCACATGCGACTGCATCGTCGGGTGCTGTTACCGCAGGACAGGTACAAGCAGCAATGGATAGGGCTAGAGCTACTGGACGAACTGTCGGCATAGTAGATAATCTAGATACTAAATCAGATAGAGAAGAAAGAGCAGCCCAGATGTCTCGGGAGCAGCATGACTATGCTCAAGAAGTTGCAGAGAGAGCAGCAGCTAAAGGTTTTAAGGATAGGAATACTAAAGTAGGTAAAGGGCTTCTCAGCCTTGCAATAAATACTGCTGTTGCAAATCCGCTTGGTAAGGCAGGACAATTTGCTGTTGGTGCTTTAGGACTATTTGGAAATGATCCTGGATCAAAGGCAACGGGTCAAAAGGGAGCGATGGCGGATGTGGGACCTTCGATAGCTGGATTCATAGGCGGTATGTTCGGGGGTAATCCAGATGATCCCTCTAGCGACGAAGAGATGGCTTCTGGCGGTATCGTTCGTATGGCCCAAGGCGGTCGTGTTAATCAAATGAGAGACCGCGTACCTGCACTTCTTGAGCCTGGCGAATTCGTCATTCGCAAACCAATGGCTAAAGCTATCGGTGGAAAGGCACTTGGAGCAATGAATGCAACTGGAAGCGTGTCACCTGGTAACGTTTCTGTTAATATTAACAATCAAGGTTCACCAAAAGGAGCTACAGTTTCAGCCCCTCGTATGAATGGTGATAAAATGATTATTGATGTTATAACTCGTGATCTTCGTAACAACGGTTCTATAAGAAAATCTCTAAGAGGTGGTAATTACTAATGGCAACTTTTCCTGATGATGCAACAGCACCTATTACAGCGTATCCCGTAACTGCGACTGTAACGTACAGTTCTACAGCTGCTCAGACATATTTTAACTTACCTGCGACAATTTCATTTGCGGGGGAAGTCGCTGCATTTTCAGACGGAGTATTACAAGCAACTGACTCTTACGCTCTATCAAACGCAGGACAAAGCATATCATTTGCTATCGCACCTAGCGCTTCTAACTTAACTCTTCAAACAGTATCAATTCCTGCAAAATTTAGAACTACTCGTTCAACTTTTACTACTCTTGCTGTTGAATATAGTAATACTTCTACTAAGATTATTGACTCGAACACCTACCTAATCAATGCTAACACTGAATCTTTTGCACTACCCGCTGGCGCTAATACTGATTCTGTGGCAGAATTACAAGTATATGTGTCTGGTATTTATCAAGCACCTACTGCCTATACATACCCTTCAACTGTCTTAGGATATAATGGAATTGATATAGGTGATAACACTGCTACTAAACTACTTTTAAACTTTGTTAGTAATCTTACTGACGAAAGTCCCTACGCAAAAACAGTTACTTCAAGGGGTACCACCGCGTATTCATCTAATACACTTACTTTTTCTGGTACTAACTCATTAGAAATTCCTTCTCATCAAGACTATGATATACACATTGGTGATTTTACTGTAGACACCCACTTCACCCTAGACGCAGGAGCAAAAATGGGATCTAACCAAACATTAATGGCAAGATATCAAGATGCAAATGATTACTATTTCTTAAGAGTAGTAGGCTCAAACTCTAATGTCGCTTTTGTGTCAAGTGTTGGCGGTAGTATAACTGAGTTGTATGGTGGTAATGTCAATGCCGCTGCGTCTTATCACGTAGCCTTATCCTATGAAAGAACTACTGAAAACCTTCGTTTGTATGTCAATAATGTATTAGTAGATCATGGAAACTTCTTAAAAGGTTCAACAGCTTCAGGACCCCTTCAACTTGGTAATGCAAATGTTGTAGGTGAGATGGTTGATGGCTCAATGAGTTTCTTTAGATACGCAGCAGCTCCAAGGTACAAAACAGCTAGTATTCAACCAATTGCTTCACCTTTTGGTCAGCACGATCGGATGACTGTTATATCGGGAGCTCCTTTAGGAGCAATCAATTCAGCTGACGAGCTTTCCGTAAGAGTGTATGACTCTACCACCGAGACCATTGATAGATTTACTTCCATGTCAGATCGTAAACCTGATAAAGGTATTGGATCTACTAGAGAGTTTAGTACAGTAAAGTTCATGTCACAAGCTGGTTATGAAAAAAGAAGACTTAAATCAAGAAGATCAAAAAGAGCATATGACCTTACCTATTCGACCGTTACGGGAGTCGAGAAAACAGCTATTGAAAACTTTTATGTAGCAAGAAGCGGAGAGTTTGAATCATTTACTTTCGATTTATCTCATATTAACGAGACCGGTACTATAACTGTAAGATTTGAGGGACCTCTAACTGTTGAACAAACATACTCAAACGGTAACAGATTAATTGATAATTTTTATAGCGTATCATTCAATCTACAAGAGGTATTTGATTAATGAGCGCTAGGTCTTATGATGTAATTTTAACTGTAAGTAGTGTAACTAATTTTGAATCTAAAAATGTAGTTATAGGCGTAACTACAGGCACTACAGGAGTTATTGCAAACGTTGATGCGTCAACTAATACTCTTAAAGTAAAATTAAATAATGTGTTACAAGAGTTTAAATCGAGTGAGACTATACGATCTAATATTATAACTTTATCTACCTCAGCTAATGGCGCTTTAAATACCACTTCTCTACCTTTTCAATCAAACACAATGTCAGGTAATACAACCACTGCTACAACTACTATTTCTGCTATAGCACCTAGTAATTTCAAAGCTGCAAAAAACGCTTTCGCACAGAATCCAATAGTTAGGTTGTATACGTTGTATTATCCAGGTGAATGGTATCCCCCAAATGCGGCAGGCAATCCTACCGGTCAGGGAGAAGGCCGAGCGTGGCCTAATAATTTTCCACTTAGATTTGCTGAAGTAGTAGGTGACTTGACATCTGATATTTTATATAACGTATCATATAATTCTTTGTCGTATATTCCTTTCCCTGTCAATATGTCAACACTTGCACAAGGTACTGAGGGTAAGATTGACGAACTTACTTTAGATATTTTTAATGTAGATAATATTATAACCGCTGTTGTAGAAGACCCTTTTTTAGCAGGTAATAACATATCTAATTCAGTTGTAGCTACTGTTAATGGAGAAGCAGTTCATGGAATTGATCCTAGAACTTTAAATGCTAACCCAGCAGATGTAGGATCAGCAGGTGATGAAGCTTTTGATACTCTTACGAGAGCAAGAGCTAACGGTCTAGCGTATAGCGCATCAATTGAGGGTGTGTATGGTAGAGCTAATGCTTCTTTTGACAGGGATCAGACTCTTTCTATAGGAGGAGAATGGGTTGAGCAAAAACTTGATACTAGGGACTTACTTGGAGGAGTAGTAGAGATTAAGACTACATTTGCTAATTTTTTAGATTATTGGCCTGAGTACAGCAAGATTGAAAGTGTAAGATCAAATGTGATTGAAGTTTACAATGCACTACCCTATAGAATAGGAGATAATGTGTTTGCCCAAGAGGGCACGATTGAGGCTACAATTCAATCTATTGAGGATAATGCACTCATCTATTTATCAAACGAGTTAGAAAGTGACACTAGTGTTGGTTCTGCATTATATATTGTAAATAATGAAAAAGATGGCGAATCTTATATAGAGGATACCTTTAAAATAGATCAATTAGAAGGACTGAGTGAATCTGTAGCATCATTTAACTTAATTTCTTGGTTACAATACTTTAAATTACAAACTCCTAAGAGAAAATTTTATAAAAATACGTGTCAATGGACGTATAAAGGAGAAGAGTGTCAATATCCTGGGCCGGGTGGTTTATCTATCCCTGGCACAAGCCTTACCTCTAATTCTAATCCCATTGCAGCTAATAACCAGACCGCTTCTAGTGCCTCTGGCGATGTTTGCGGTAAGTCTATAATATCTTGCCAAATTAGAAATAATCAACAACATTTTGGCGGCTTCCCTGCAACAGGCAGAACTGTTCCAATTCAATAGAGAATGATTTGACCGAAAATCAAAAAATTAAAGGTTGCATACTTCCTTGGCTGCATATATTCGGCGCTATAACTGGCGAGTATAGAGCATGCTGTCATGTGGAATTTTTAGATGACGAATCAACCGTATTAGGCAATCATAAGCAAACTTTAGATGAAGTCTGGAACGGAGAATCTTATCGCAACATCAGAAAGCGATTTTTAAAAGGAGATATCCCGGACGGCTGTAAGAAAGTATGTTATGATAGAGAAGTTCATGGAAATAGTATTAGCAATAGGCAACAAGTTAATAAGAGATTTAAGAAAAAAGCTTACTTACAAGATTTAACCAACGACGACGGTAGCCTGCCTAATAAACCCTCTTATTTAGATCTACGTTTCGGTAATCTGTGTAATTTTAAATGCAGAACCTGCGGTCCTTTTGCTTCGACAAGTTGGTACACAGACTGGCCCGATAACAAACTAAGTTCTGTGGTAGACTATTATTCTGATAACGAAGCTGTTTGGTCTAGCTTCCCAGAGTATTTATCTGAGTTAGAAGATATTTATTTTGCTGGAGGAGAGCCTTTTGTACAAGAAGGTCACTACAAGTTACTATTTAAATTGATAGAACTAGATTATGCTAAAAATATAAATCTTCAATATAATACTAACCTAAGTTATACTAAGTTTAAGAAGTATGATCTTGAAGATATATGGAGTAATTTTAAGTCTGTAGATCTTTGGCCAAGTATAGATGGTTTCGGTACTAGGGCAGAATATACTAGAAAGGGGTTGTCTTGGAAAACTTTTGAAGCAAACGCGATTTATTTTAAGAAACACATTTCAACATTTAGTTGTGTAATTAGTTTGTATAGTATTACTTCAATGCCTGATTTAATTCTCTGGTGTAAGAAGAATGGGTTCAATTATTATGGTAATATACTTAATGGCCCAGAAATGTTTAATCTCAAGTGTTTACCTAAAGACTGTAAAAAACAAATAGTTGAACTTTATAAACGTTTTGTCATAAAAAATAAAAATATACTATCTCCTCATGATTTATCTCAGATAAAGAGTTGGCTGTCTTATATGAATGGGGGAGATTTTTCTGCGCTACTTCCCGAATTCAAACGTGAACAGACACGTTTAGACTTATTACGTAATGAGTCCTTTGAATCGACCTATCCAGAATATGCTTCATGGTACAAAAATATTTAAGTTTAAGACATGAGTACGGTAATGTAGACTGTATCAGGCTAATTAAAAATTTCTATAACCAAGAGTTAGATTTAGACTTTCCTCTTCCAGATTATCCTCCCTCAAGAAAATGGTTAAAGTTATACTCAACAGACTTTGTAGATAGTTGGGCAGAATCCTGCTTTAGAAAAGTTAATTTGACGGATGCTCAAAACTATGATGTAATAACCTTTAAGTCTAATAAAACTAATTTGATTATTCATTTTGGTTTATTCATGCAACCAACAAAAATGCTTCACATTGAGGAGGGGGGTTTCTCATGTATACAAACAATATCACCAGAATGGTGGCAGTGTATACACTCATTCTATCGACATGACAAAATGGTATGATAACTACGTAGGATTTCCTTTTAAACATTTAGGAGATGATCCTACTAAGGGTATTGACTGCGTTAATCTATTGCGATTAGTATTTAAACAAGAATTACAAATTCATGTCCCTCTTGCGTCTTATGATTTTTGCAATATAGTAGACGAAGACTGGTTTAATAAAACAAGCGATCAGTTTTTTGAAGAAGGCATTAAGACTAAACAAGATAATTTTGGATGGAATAAAGTTTTAATACCCAAACAATTTGATATATTATTAATGAGTGTCGGAAGCACTAATGTTACTAATCATTGCGCTATGTACGTAGGAGAAGGTAAAATTTTACAAACTATGTTTAATCGTGATAGCGCTGTATACCCGTACAAAACATGGTTTAAACAATATACTACAGGAATTTACAGATGGAAAGATTTGCCAAACTAAAAGAGGACATGAACAATCATGCTTTAAGAGACTACCCAAATGAGGCAGTCGGTATTATTACAAAAGATTTTAAATATGTTCCTTGCCAAAATATCAGCGACTATCCAAAAACAACTTTCTGGTTAGATCCTAAAGACTTGATAAAACATGATGAAAATATATGGGGCATATTTCACTCTCATCCAGGTGATGAAAATCCAATTCCAAGTAAGGATGATAAAATTGGAGCAGCTTTTCAAGAGTACAAATTTTTAGTTGGTTTCAATAATAAATTTTACATATACTGGTATAATGATCGTATAGACGCGCTTATGTTTGATAAGCTGGAGGAAAAACACTTTGTTAAGTAAGATTATTGTTCATTCTGCTTATAGCAAACTTTTTACGCAAAAGGTTTATGAAGTTGATGTCGTAAGATATGCTGATATACTAGTATATCTAACTTCTATGCACACAAAATTTCGTAACTATGTAAAAAGTGTTGATAGCGGTTTGATTGATGAAACTTATTGTCTACTCAACAAAGATAAAGAAATTATTACTCAAGACGACTTATTCATTAGACGAGTAAAAGAAGATGACTGTTTTTACGTTGTACCTAATTTTATGGGTGGTGGCGGAAAAAATGGTAAATTTCTTATGTTTGCGGCTATGATGGCTGCTGCGATTTACACAGGGGGTGCTAGTACTGCTGCAGGAGTTGGTAGTGCTGGTGCTGCAGGAGGCGCAGGTGCAATGGCTTCAGGTTCAGGAATTGTTCCTCATGTTGCGGGAGAGCTTGGTGCGGCTCAACTTGGTGCGTCAGGCTTTAGTTTAGGCTCTATGGGTACTACTTTAGCAGTTAACGCAGGGTTGGCTCTCGTAACTTCAATGTTTACTAAGAAACCTTCTGACATTAAGCGTACAGATCAAAACTCAAGACAAAATAATATGTTTGGCTCTCTCAAAAATACAATAGATAGCGGTACTCCTATAATGCTAAATTATGGACTATTCAGAGTGGCAGGTCACTTTGTTAGTGGGTATCTAGATACAACAGATCACGACGCAAGCGCGTCAATCACCGTACAAGAAAAGTTTGATACATGAAAAGAAACTTTGTTACTATTAATGAACAACAAGTTCCAATTATTAGAGGAGCTGGCGGCGGTGGCGGTGGCGGCAATGCGGGTGGTTATAATGAAGAACCTAACTCCCTATTCGCTACAGATATTCTGTTTGCGACAATAGCTTTAGGAGAAGGACCTCTTTACAGAATTAATCCTAACGGCCCTCAAGATATTGAAATAAGCGATTCTTCTATTGATGATCTTATCAACTTAGATGGCGATGGCAGCGAAAAAACAAGTGATTTTAAAACACTTAGTAACCCTGGTACAACTACACAAGCTCCTCTTAAAAAATTTGGTGATGAGTCTATAACTCCTCAAAATTTTGCTTCTCCTGTTAATCTTAAAAAAGGAAACATCGATGGAGTTCCTGAGAGCAGAGTAATTCTTCAGGATACTAGTGCGTTTTCATGGGATGCTATTAGATTTTTATTTGTATGTAATTCTTTATTCCAACAAGATGATCAAGGTAATGTGTCAGGACACTCTTTAACTGTTCAGGTGCAGATGTTTGATAGAGCAGGTCAACCTTTGGTATACCCCACAGGGCATTCAAAGGCTGGAGAGTTAATCTTAATTAAAAAAACAATCTCTGGTAAAACTAATGTTGCTTATAAGTTTGATATCACTGTGGAAATTCCAGATTCGCTACAAAGTACTGATGGTTATAAATTTTCAGTAGAAAAAAGCTCAAGTGAGAGTGGTGATTCAAGAATTAATTCTAACGTTCAGATCATCGGCTGGGCAGAAATAGAAAGAGCTCCGCAGTCTTATCCAAGAACTGCACATATTGGGTATGCTCTTAAAGCTATTAACGAGCATGTAGGACAAATCCCTACTTTTAGCTCAATGGTAAAAGGTCTAATTATCAAAGTCCCTTCAAACTATAACCAACCTATTTTAGAAAGTGGGGAAATTGATTGGAGACAGGTAGAGGTTCCTGGTCTAGCTTCTCAAGGTTTTTATATAGGCACTCAAGGTTATAGATTACAAAAAAGCGGTAGCACAGCACTTAGTGATCCTAATCCTCAAATATATGTAGGAACGTGGGATGGTTCGTTTGTATACTCTTGGTCCCAGAATCCTGTCTGGATTATTTACGATATCTTAACAAATAAAACTTATGGATTAGGTATTGAAGAAGATAACATAGATAAGTATAAGTTTTATCAAGTAGCACAGTATTGTGACGCCTGTGATGAAATTACAGGTAAATTTCAAGGAGTAGATGGTTTAGCTGATGGCAGCTACCGTAATAAACCAAAAGGGTTTAATCCAGGTATCATTAGGACACTCTTAACAGGTTTACCTAATGGTACGCCTATCAAAGAGCGTAGATTTATTTGTGATATGCAAATTTCAGATGTGCAGCCGACAATGGATATTTTGAATACGATTGCTGCATCTTTTAGAGGAACTATAGTATATTCGTTTGGTAAACTCTCGCTCGCTGTAGATCAACCTAATCGATATCCTACGATGATTTTCAATGAAACTAATATCAAAGATACTTCATTTTCTATCAGTGGTGGTAGAGAAAGTGACATGATTACTGGAGTTGAAGTTAGTTATGTTGACCCTAGAAATCACTATAAAAGAGAAACTGTAAGAATTGATACTGACGATAAAAACGATGGTTCAGATCGTTCTACCATTGAAAATGTTATCAGTCTCGATCTGCAAGGAGTTACTAGAAGAAGTCAGGCGCTTAGATATGCCCAATATCATATCGCAGCTACAAAGTATCTCAGAAGAACTATTTCATTTACTACTAGCTTAGAAGCTTTAGCCCTAGCTCCTGGAGATGTTATATCTGTATCTCAGAACATGACAGGAGTAAATTACGGATTTGGAGGAAAAGTAGCTAATAATTCTGCTGTAGGCGCAGCTAATCCTAATGTAACTCTAGAACACTTTACTTTTCCTGCGTTGACAGATGCTGTATTTACTAACAATACTTATCCTGTAGCACTACGTATTATCAAACAAAAGAACGATAGAATGGATTTGTATATTGTAAGTAATAACGCTCCTGACTATCAATTTATTGGCACAGATAATGTATCAGTAGGTGCTGATTTAATCATGCTTACTGTCCGGGATAGATTTAACCCAATTACTGGGGCCTTAGTAAATATTGAAACCGACGGGTGGTTGGCTAATGATGCTCCTGAAAAAGGCGACTTGTGGAGCTTGGGAGAGTGGGTATCTCCTGGAGATTTAGGCACTAATAAAGCAGGTAAACTATTTACAGTGGCCGAAATTGAAAGAGAAACTGAAACAGAAGAAATATCTATCGTAGCAAAAGAATATGTTTCTAATGTGTATGTTGATTCGGATACTTTTATTGACTACACTCCTACTGCTTATACAGACATTGATAGTACCTTCTCGGCACCACCTCCACCAGTATTTTCTTTCAGAGCTTCCCCTCGTAGACTACAAGATGGTTCTGTAGTTGTAGATGGCATAATCGATAATAAAACAGAAAGAACTGGATATTCTCAAAATTTTTCAACTGAATACTTTTTAGCAACGCCAGCAGGCTCTACACCTGTAACTAATGCTCATCAAAGTGTGTTAAATATTGTAGTAGATAATTCAGCTGCCCTAACTGGAGAACTAGGACAAAGTATTCTGGTAGGTAAAAGTGGATATACAAGCACTATTGGAGAGGTTAGATTACTTTGTAATAATATTACTAGCGTCGATTCTGGGTCAAACCTAAAACTTACTGTTGAAGGACTGAATGTAGCTTTTGAGAAAAATATATTTAAGCACCTGCTAGAAGTCAATGATGGGACATTTCTAGGATTGAAAGGTCAAGATTTTGTAACTATTCCTTTAGTTGAAAAGACAGGTAAGAATAGCCTAAAGAATTTTATCGCCTTTGCTGATGATACTGTCGCCACTTCAGCAAATATAGTAGCTTTTGATAAAACAATTGATACACTTACGATTAATGATACTCAAACAGGCACACAAAAATTATCTACTAGATTACCTGATTTACCTTTTTATGTCAGTATTAATCAGATGTTAGATTCTAGATTTTTCGCAAATAACTCATTTTATGTAAGTGGGAGTAGAAAGCAATTTGAAGTAACTAATACCATAACAGCAGCTGCTGGTTCGGATCTACATATTGAATTACCCGTAAGACCTAGAGACAAAATATTTACTACTTTGTTCGTAGACGGTATTGAACAGAGTAGAGGACAGTTTACTTTTAACAATAATGCCAAGGTTGCAGGTAAAAGAGCTAATATTGTGTATCCTGTACAGCCTGGGGATACTGAATTTAGAATTGACCTAGACCATTATACTGTACCAGCTATAGAAATAGGAGATAACGTACAAACTTCTGTAAATAGTGTATTTCCAGTTATAGCTACTAGTTACGACCCACTAAGTGCTAATTATAATGGAGCACTTAGTTCTAATTCAATTTTTAGAATTGATCTAGGAAAAAGACCAGAATCAAATTTATCGGGGTTTAGTTTTACTAATATATCTCCTAACCCTGTCGGTACTGTGGCTAATGTTTCTGCAAATACTTGCACTTTAGACTATAGTGAAGCAGAGTACCCAGGACTATTTAGATTAGCAAATAATGGTATATATGACCTACATTTATCAACTGACTACTCTCAGCTATTTTTAACTGATGATCTTGTCATTCCTAATTTACCTCTAGGTATAACATCTATAAAGGCTAGGAATATTAATCAATTTTCTCGTAAAAGTGCTTTTTCTGAAAAATCTATAAGAGTTAGTAATTTACCTATACAAAAAGTGAATCCTGTTGAGATTACTGAGTCTTTGTACCGAGACGCAACTGCTGGTGTAGCTGTTCGAATTACTGTCTCATTTACTCATATTACAGGACAAGAAGTAACTGACTATGAAATTTCATACAAACTTGATCAAGTAGAAGATATCAATGAAGATGGGGGTGCCTCTAATCTAACATCTTTCAATACTGTTAAAATTCCTGCCACTGGTGTTGATGTGGATGGTAAAATTAGGCATACTATTAATTTTACTAATAGAGGAGCTAGTGCAGGTGTTAACACTGTTACAGTTCGGATTGTACCTTTAAATAAAAGTATTAGAGGTGTTCCTACCACTGCTACTAAAAGCATACTCGGTAAAACAGCAAAACCACAAAATATTTTCAACTTCACAGGCGGTCAACAAACTGACCAGATTACACTTTTTTGGCAGTATGTCAGGATAGATGATGAGTTAGCAGACTTAGATCTGAAAGAAGTGGTCATCCGACGTCTTCAAGGTACACATACAGCTACTTTGGCTAACTTCATTGCAGGTAATCCTTTTGTACAGATAGCTGCTGGAGTAAATAGAAAGTCTGTCCCAATTGACTCATTTGGTACATTTACATATCTTGCACGAACTCGTGACACATCTGGTAACTTAAGTGAGAGCGTAGTTGCAACTACAATTACCACCTCTAGGCCTAATAGAAACCAAGTTGTAGCTGCCTATAACGAAGATAGTCCGAGTGTAGCTTTTGCAGGTATTACTAATACAAACAACGGACAAGATAATTTCCCTGCTCTCACAGAAACACTATTTGGAGGAGTGGTACGCTTTAAGGAAGATGGGACTACTCCTGGTACAGGCAACCCCTCTACTCTTGTAGATAACGCAAATGCTTCTAGTTCAGGATTCAGTGTGATATCAGGCTCTCCTACAGATATATTAGCAGACGGAGAGGCTACTTATTTAACAGAAATACGAGATTTTGGTGCTACAATTACAGCAGCAGTGTTAATTGAATCTGAAGGCACTCAGTCCATTCAATCTACTTTTAATGATCAGTTCTCACAAATTATTGAAAGCTCTACTGAAGCAACATCTGCAGGGCAGCTTAAAGATACGAGCTTTGGCGGGATCGGTAGTATTTTAGGCCACAGTAACACTACTTTTACTGGCACTAGTGCGATTAGATTTGATTCGAATAACCAAACCTTGATGAGTACAACATCATCAGGAAATGTTTATGCCATAACTACTCGCGGTGATTATGTAGGAAATTCAATACCTATATCTGGTGTTACTAAAGCTTCCCCAGCTGTAGTAACTACTAGTGGCAGTGAACACGGACTTGTAAACGGTGATAGAATTATTGTCCATGACGTGTTAGGGATGGACGAACTTAATAACAAAGAACTTTATGTAAATAGAGTGAGCGCTACACAAGTTCAGTTGTATACTGACTCTGGAAGAAGTTCTGCTCTTGATTCTTCTGGTTTCACCACTTACACTTCTTCAGGAGTGTTAGATCAAGGAGACTATGCAAACGCTAATGTTGTTGCCTTCATTGCTGGAACTATAGATGCTAGTACTATTAAGCTGGGCAACACATTCTTCGCAAACGGAACATCTACTGGAGGAAATAATTATGCAAATCTTTCTGTGGCTGGGACTAATTACTTTTTAGTTGATTTAAAGCAATTTAATGATTTTGGCTCTGCTGAGACATTTGAAGGAGATTTAGGAGCTGTATCTACTCAGGTGTTTATTAGAACTACTACCGCAGCAAATTCTGCTTTATATGATTCTGTTGCAGCTGGGGGCTTTGCGACCGGTAACTTAACTCTTGATTCTGATGGAAATCCCAACTTTGATCAAGCAGATAATGGTGATGGCGGTTTTGTACCCTACGAGGCAGGAACTAGAACCTTGCGACAGTTCCAATTAAAATTTGTAGTAAACAACAAAGAGCCTGAACAGTTTGACTTTACATTTGATAAACTTCGGTATACTCTAGAAAAAGAAGTTACAATTTTTACAACAGACGTATCATTCGGATCTAGTCCTGCAACTGTTAACTATTCCTCTGCAGGATTTTTGAATAGGCCTGTGCTTAATTTTACACCAATCGCAACGGAGACAGCACAAACAGCGTTGGTCACCTCAGCTAGTTCTACTCAAGCGCAGTTTACCTTGTATGATATAGAGAATAGTGCGTCAGCTGGTCTAGGCGATGGACCAATCACCGTACAAGTAACGGCAACAGGAGTATAATATATGTCATTAGTAGATTCCAATACCTTTATTGAACCAACAGCAGGTACTTCTCTTAACTCTGCGCGTTCTCAGTATAACAATGCTCTTAGGTCTCTCTTAACGAATTTTAAATCTCAAGCTATACCTACTGCAACTAATATTGTCGCTTCTGGAGCAGGAGTAGGCGAACAAGACGGTATGCTCTTTAGAAGTGCGCTTACCAATGCGTTATACATATCAGATTCAGTACATTTTAAATCTTCTCCCGTAGGTGGTAAATTTACCCGTGTTGGTGTAGGTAACAGAGTTGAAAACGGTATTGTTGCTTTAGCAGGTAATATTGCTTCATATGAGATAGGGGAGCTTGTTGCTACTGTATCAGCTTCTGGTTCTTTGTCTGGTAATTCTCGTCTCTATCTAAAATCAGGTAACGCTTCAAACATGACAGACATTGTTGACGTGGGTATACCCCCAACAAATGCCTCTGTTACTAATGTTATGCTTGCTTTTGATAGTATTACTGCTGATAGACTTAAAGATGGTAATGTTCTTCTAGCAAAAGCTGACTTCACAACAGGCGCAGGAGATGGAGGAGCAGGCGCTGCTGCAACTCTTAAAATTTCATCTGCCGCCACTCAAGACACTTCTATCGGATTTGGTACTCGCGCTACTGCTAACGTCGCCTTAATCCATGTACATGGATCTACAGGAGTTACTGCTGGTCTTAACCTTAAAGATCAGGGGGGTGCTTACGCGCCTATGGCTTCTAATTTAGCTCTGCAATCAGCCATTCAAGGTGGTACAACCGCGCCTGTTACTTTAGTTCCTGCAGGGACTATAGTT
>Ga0181379_1000452_pt1 | contig 20412 bp, 21 predicted proteins | sample 2SPOviralmetaG_FD_130115 | JGI IMG/M metagenome (GOLD analysis project Ga0181379, IMG submission 130115) | Marine viral communities from the oligotrophic San Pedro Time Series (SPOT) site, San Pedro Channel, CA, USA - 2 SPOT_SRF_2009-07-10 | ecosystem: Environmental > Aquatic > Marine > Strait... | reverse complement strand
GACAAACCGTCTGTTGCAGTGGTTCCAGTTACAGAGTTTTGAAAGTAAATTGTGGCTGTGTTTGTGTCGTAAAAAGTTGCTTCACCGTTTAAAGTGTTAGTGTTTACAGTCAGCCCATCGCTGATCAAAGTCCCTGTGATATTTACACCCGTGCTGGTGGTGGCGAGTTTGGATGCGTTGTCGTAGTATAGTGTAACAGCACCTCCGCTCTCAGCAAATAAATAGTTGTTATTTGAAGCGTCACGCAGCCGTAAATTTTGACCTTTTAGAATAAGGCTACCAGTACCACTTTCTGTAATATAGCTATGACCCGCAGCCCCATCATGGTAAATAGACAGATCACCTATGCTGCCAAAGTAAAGCTTATCATTATCACCAAGAAAAAGATTGCCATTACTAATGTTTACGCTTCCTGTAAATGAAGCGCCTTCTGCGTTTACATCTCCAGTAACATCAATGCCATTAGTAAGTGTCTCAAGTTTTAAAGCCCCGTTGTAATATAAACCTGTACTTCCCTCCTCAAAAGCAAAAAAGTAATTAGCATTGTTGGCCCTTCGCAAGGCAAGATTCTGACCTTTAATAACTAAGTTGCCAGAACCTATTTCAGAAATAAAACTTTCAGTTCCCGTGCTGTAAATTTCTAAATCAGTAGTAGTTCCAAATGTAGCTTTGCTATTATCAGGAAAAGCAACATTTGAAGTAGCAGTCAATTGACCTGTCAAAGAACCACCCGTAAGTGGTAAATAATCATCGCCAGAAATATAGGCAGATACCCAAGCCGAGCCAGTGTATAACTTCATGCTGTTTGAATTGTTATCAAAGTAAAGAGTGCCAGCAACTAAAGGATTATTATCATTATCAAAAACAGGCTCTTCGGATTTAGCACCTAAATAACGATCATCAAAACTATCATATGCAGCTAGAGTTGCATCCCTAGCGGATTCAGCAGCCGCCTTAGATGCTAAGGCAGATGCAGCATTTGCACTAGCATTTCCAATATCAGAAGCAACAGCAGCTAAAGTAGAGATTTCATTAGATACAGATCCTAGAGAAGTAATAGATCCTGAAATGCCAGCGAGAACAGAAATGCTTGAAGCTTGAGGTGAAAGCGTATTAACACTTGCAATGTTATCAGCAACAATTGTTACCTTCGTAATAACATTAGCCACATCATTAACGTCATCAATATTAGTTGCTGTAAGATTAATGTTTGTAGCGTTGCTGTTGACTGTACTAATTGCACCAGTAATGCCTGCAACAGTAGTAACATTAGAAGAAATATTGGCGACTGTGTTTACATTTGTAATATTGCTAGCAACTGAACTTAAGTTTGAGTTTGCTAAGGCAACCGTATCAATATTACTTATTGATCCAGCAACAAGCTCAACCTGATCAATGCTGTCAGCAACATCATTCACATCAGAGATAGAACTAGAAACAGAATTAACATTTGATATGTTAGTTCTTACATTAAGAATATTTGACATTTCACCGGCAACAGTAGAAACGCTAGAAATATTATTGCCTACATTGTTTACGTTTGAAGCCGCTGAAGCAACAGTAGTAACATTAGATGAAATACCTGCAACCGTAGTAATATCAGACGTAATATCACCAAGACTTGTTAAATCATCTCCACTTGGCCCAACCTCTAATGCGCCAGTGGTACTATTAAACTGAACAGTTTTACCTAAACGACTAGCCTTAGCAGGAAGATCTAGCGATACACCCACTTCATAGTCATTCAAAGATATAGAGCGCGATACTCGATCATCTAAATCAGCAACCTGAGTAACAAGCCGATCTAACTGGTCATTTAAAGAAGAGGCGCTGTAAGTAGAGGTGAGATCAGTAGTCCGCTCAAGAGGCACATCTCTAACAATAACAATCTCTGCACCAGTAGTTTGCCCGCTATCTGTTGTAATAGATCCAGTTGACCCGCTGCCGCCTGTAACCGTGTAATCAGATGCAGACAAGACCGAGCCGTCTACATATACAGTCAAATCAGTGCTGTCAAAAAACTTAAAGGGAACTGTAAATACAGTTTGCCCTGATATTGCTGTGTAATTTATACGCGGATTGTTATCTGCTACATTTATTGTCATGTGTCACCTCTCCCACTTCTTGTGTCATAAAGAAGCTGAGAAGAACAATGCACAAATAATCTAAGACAAATTAGTATCGACCAAATCCAAGAGGAGCATCAAGCTCGCCCTCAATCATATTCGTAAATTCATTCATCTTACCTTTCCAAAACCACATTCTGGCGAAAGGTAAATTACGAATAACTTCTTTAGTGCCCTCACCAACATTGCCCGTAACCAGATCATAAGACCCACGAGCAAGATCAGTAGCAATGCTAGGCCCAGCGCCTAGTAAGCCGTTTGCAGCATCTAATGCATCAGGTTTCTGAGGGAAACGAGGCTGAAGAACGCCACCAGTTAGATTAGGGCCACCCAATGCTAAGCTAGTAGACATGGCTGTGTAGAACATATCAGAATACAAAGCAGTAACACCTGAGTAATCAAAGGATCTAGCAAGCTGATCTTGGAAACTCATCTCTACAAAGTCGGGCGTTTTGTATTGCAGCACCATATAGCCCAAGCCCATAGACAGAGCTGTACCAATCCACTGGTTCTTTAGCTGCCCATGTCCATATGCCGCTGTAATCTTATTTACCGCAGCCAAGCTGTAGCTATAGAACTGAAACGGTAGTCCAAGCAATCCGCTTTCAATGCGAGCATACCCTTTGAACTCTCTGTCTTCTTTCATGCCGAACTTCTCAGCAACACGCATAGGAATGTAGGCGATACCATCAGTAATTATTGGCTTATCTGCTGGTGTGCCCATTAAGATCGTATTCATAATTCCAGAACCAAGAGCATTGCGGAATGTACGCACAGTCTCAGGATCTACCCTTGCTTGCTTTTCTATCTCAGCAACAGCTAGATCATTGATTGCATTCTCATACGCAACTTTGTCTTCGTTCTTTCTCATATCAAAGCCCATTTCTTTGGGCCTGTTGATTGAGTGCATAATCTCATGCATCTTAATAAAAGTCACATAATCTTCTGGCGTATTGATGATACCTTTTTTAATAGGTTTAACGCCTTCAACTCGTGGGTTTTCCCAGCCGCGCTGCTCGTACATTACATCCTTAATGTACTCTTCATCTATGTAAATCTTCTTATCAGAGTCACGGTAGAATGCTGCTTTATAGCGACCACCTTTAGCAAACTCACCTGTTGGCCCAGATATGACTTCAGCTTTGGTCACAGGAAACTCAATCGTATTAGTCCATGCCTCTGTGTTTGCCATATACAAACCAGACTCAGACTTCTGCCAAGGTGCATTCGCAAGCTTCTTAGCATCTTCTAAATCAATGTTATAACGCAGTAGATACTCTTGCTCTTGCTTTGTTGCTTTGCCCTGCGTCCAACGCACAGAGTAATCAATAATGCTATGAGAGCGCATCATAGCGTCAAAGTCTTTGAAGATACGAGTAATCGGGCCAAGACCATTAAGTAGATAAAAGGGCTCTTTAGCCTTATCCAGTATGTCAGATCTAAACGGATTGTTATTTACATCATCAACAAGACGCAGATGCGCCGAGTTCATAATATTATCTAAGGCTTCACCAGCTAGTCTGCCTTCTTTGCCGCCAAGTCTTAGCTGATTGTTCTTCATTACTGAGAACAAACCACGGAACGTAGGTCCAAGCCCATGCTCCATCATAATCTTAGCTGGTTCAGTTATTGTAGATACACCAGCAGAACCTAGATAGTTTAGCTGTGCAAGGCTGCGAAGAACTCTAGCTGTTGATTGATCCCAGCGATCAGGATCACGCTGCAAACCACCTGTAACTCTTCTATACAGGTGACGCATATCACGCAAAGCGCGGTTAGCTTGCTCTGGTGTATTGCCAGCATCCAGCATTTCGTTGAACGTATCATCTAATACATCGTCGATAGATGCCCCATCGAACTGTCGAGAAAACTCATAGCGAGTTCCAGTACGCTGAACGTATGCCTTCATTACAGCAATCGGATTGGTTTGGATAAAATCTAAGACCAGTGCGTTTGGAATATCTACCAAGCGGTGCTTAAAGTGCTTTGATTTACCAGCGCCATAGTAACCAGCCTCAGGATCTAAGATGTCTTTGATGCCAATAATGTTATCTATTGTATCGTCAACACGCGACTTAATAGCAGCTGGATCTGTAGATAGCTGTACCTTGCTAAACTTACCGTCTTTTTCAACAACTATTGACGGATTGTTTTTATACCAGTCTGTTAGAATGCGCTCAAACTCTACGCGGTTTGCCTCGATTGCATCCTGATCCCAGTATCTAGGACGGAATATCTTTTCATTAGCTGGCATAACCTCATCAGTTATATCATCTAAAATAGCACGAGCCTCATCTACCTCATCGCTGTAGCGCCGCACCTGAGCCTCTAGCTTCATACGGTAGTCTATGCTGCGAGCAGTCTCTAAGCGCTTCTGTACGCCCTCTATGCGCCTCTCACGGCCTGTTATAAACTTTTCGTAGTGCGCCTTAGATCCAATCAAACCTTGCTCGCTAAGACGAGTCTCCCAAGTCTTGTAAAACTTATTGAGTTTGTTCATTGCCTGAGCTTCAAAGTCATCCGCAGCTTCAACGCCACGCATTGCTTTTGAGTCTACGCCTTCAAGCCATGTCTCAAAGTCTTTGCGCTTGAATGTGTAGTCCAAAGGATTGACCACACCCTTGCCAGTGCTCTCACCCCAGATCAGCATCATGTCATCATATGTCTTTACCCATTCGCCCTCGAGCAGCTTAGAGTTCTGAAAGACTGAGTTCCCTACCTTCTGACCTTGCTTGTTTGCTGCAAGCAGTATGCCAGAGTCGTTAGCTATTTTGAGTGTACGCAACTTAACTGAGTTCGGGATGCTGTCATCAGTAAGAATACGTTTCATAGGAGTAGTCACTCCTTTGTATAGCCATGAGTCAGTAAACAGGCTTGGTGCTATCTCAGCAACAGGCTCACCTTCAACTGGCTCAATCTGTTTCTGCAAATTAGCTATCTCTTCTTCAGCAGACTTCTGCGCGGCAATCCTTCTTTGCATTGGGATTGTAACTAAGCCACTGATGGCACCGCCAAGAATAAATGAAGCGCCAATGTTTAAGCCGACTTCTTCTGGTGTTGCTAGAGGATCAAGCGGATAACGAATAGCCTCCTGACCAGCAACAACAGCAGCGGTAGACGCACCACCTCTGACAGCAGCGCCAGCAAAGGTTGCAGCGCGAGCAAACGGAATGCCAATGTAATTAATAGGATCAAACAGTTCCGCAGCAAACTGTGGTATAATACCTGACCTAGAAAGATCTTGGCGTGTCTTTAGCCCATCTCTTAGGTTTTGAACCAAAAACTCCATATGCTCTTGGCTTGTAGCTCTAAGCAATGTCGAGCCATACTGCTTCATGTCATCAGGAATATTATCTATTGCTCTGTATCCATCTTGAGGCAATGAAGGAAAGCGAGCTATTTCCTGCTCTCTGCTTATCAACGGATCATATTTGTAGGCTAATGAAGACTTAACTGTATCTATGAAAGAAATATTGGGCAGAGGTGTTACCCTTTGCCCTGTTTCAATCTCTCTTAATGCTGTCAACCCATTCTTCATTCTTCTAGCGCCCTATTAATGTCTTCATATGTCTTGGGAACATAGTCAGGGTTAAGTCTGTTTTCTAACTCTTCTCTTACAAGAAACTTTCTTTTCTGTTCTGTCTCTTGCTCTTTTAATGCAGAATCACGCACACTTGCCTTCTTAGCTGTATGATCTGCAATATCACTACGATCAAACGTAGGCCACATAAGCTCAGGCTTTTCGCCCTTTCTAGAAACTTGCTCAATAATTAATGGGCGCAGTTCTTCGTTCTCATCTACAAAGTAAGAAAAGTAATTTACTCCAGAAGTGCTTTCATCTGGAACTAAGTACACTCGCTTAACATCTTCCACCTCTATATCTGTAGTTCCCTTAACAGTAACAGTTGGGTCTAACGAATATCCAAATGGAAGCTGTGATTCTACTGCTGCTATAAATGCAGTACGATCATCTTCCTCAGGAAATACAGCCTCTAAAGAGTAACGTGATCTCTTGATCGAACCAGCAGGAAAACGAGGATCAGCAATAAAGGTGCTCTTTGCATACTTTGTATTAACAGTTGTGTCTAAAACAGACTCGATCTGCGATGCGCTTTTTCCAGTAAGTGCCATATACTCAACCAAAGGGGCTAACTCAGCAGCAATAATAGGATCGCCTATTTGATCTAAGGCATATGCAGTTGGTGTTTTCTTATCTAAAACCACATCCATATTAAGCTTAGACTTAGGATCACGCTGCCTCTCAATTAAGTCCATTGCAATCTCATTAACGCCCTGACCAGTAATTAACCTTATTTCATGTATATCAGTTAGAAGTTGAGGATTTTTTATTGAATCCCCAAGCGTACTAACAAAAGTACCAGTTCCAGTAGGAGTATTGGATAGAACAGCAAACAGATCTAAATACTGTTCTGCATTAGGAACTTTTAATCCAGAACTAATTCTATCTAAATTAGTTATTAATCCCTGTGGTGGAGCGCTTCTCATTATAGAAAGCGCAGCAGCCCGTTGTGTATCGGGAAGCTGATCAAACTGCGCCAAGTCAATGCCAGCATTGTCTAGCATATCCTGACTAATGTCTCTGTCAGCCTTATCGTTAGCGTTTCCGCCGCCACCACGAATACGGATAGAATTATTGCGAAGCTCAATTGCATCTTTCATCTGCGCTTCTTCAGAAGCTACTGTTGCTCTAAGCCCATTAATCTTACTAACGACAGCATCAACGTCATCTGTGGTTTCTAAGATCCGATTACCAGCAGCAACTACATCAGGCGACATCCCTTCACGCTTACCTCGGCTGTCTACATATGCAGCAAGGTTATTAAGACTACGAGAGTTAGCGCGAGCAGCAAAGGTTGTAACCTCACCAAAAGCTCTAAACTTATTTAGACGGTTTAACTCAGATGCAGCTTTATCTGCCGTTAAACCATCTGGACCAACGCTGCCTTTAATTCTAGCCACTAAAGAATTAAACTCTTCGTCACGAAGCGCACCAGCTTCAGCAGCAGTTGCGGCTTCTGTTACTGAGTTGTAAATATCAAGACGTAAATTATCTCTATCTCTGTCTTTTCTAATCTGATTAATGTTTGCTGATAGAACTTCTCTAGCAAACCCAGTGTCTTCATTGGGATCAAAGAAGTCAGTGTTGTAAATCTCAGAAATAAATGTGCGCTGCTTTAACGACAGCTTACTCATATCTTCTGGATTATTGCTTACTAATGCAATCCGAAACTCTTCTATATTACCTTCAGCAGCCGCTTGAATTAAGTAAGGGCGAAGAAGATTCTGACGAGCATCCTTTAGATCGCTCTCTCGTTCTGATCTTGAATAAGTCTGATCAGATAAGAAACGTTGATCTAACTTAGACTGAAAATTTGTATACAGATCATCTGTTAAGTTAAGGCCAGCTTGTATCGAGTAAGCCTCATCTGAGGTAAAGGCATCAGACGCATTAAGGCTAGATGTAGTAAACAGTGCTTCAAGAGTATCAGGTAAAGTAAGCTCTAGCTGTCTTGCTTTTAGCTTCGCTAGATTCGATGCTTGCTGGATTTGATCCTGCTCAACAGCATTGTAATCACTAGATACAACCGAGCTATGTCTAAGAACCGCTTCTATGTTTGCTGGCTCAACATAAGCTAAAAGACTTTTAACTTCTTCTTGCAAACCCTTTGGCAATCCTGCCATCTGATTACCGCGAGTTCGGATAGCAAGATCAATTGCATTGCGCTCTGATTTGTTTGCAGTGCCAGAAAGAAGATACTCAACAGCACCCAACGCAATAGATTGCTTAAGTTGCCGTGAGGCAGTCTGATCAGCGCCAACCTTTAACAGCGCAGAAGATACACCATTCTGAGCATTGGCAAACTCTCTATCGTGTATTGCTTGAGCCTCACTAACGTCCTCGTTTTCACGAGCAATAAAGCCACCAGCACGAGCAAGGCTATAAGCATCGTCTTGACTCGCACTAATTCCAGTAAGAATAGATCCAGCAGCATTCTGCCTAGATCTTGAGGCAACCCGCTCTTGAATATTTAGTTTTGTAAGAGCTAAGAACTTAGCGCCTGTTGTTTCTACAAATGTTTTATACTTGCCTTCAGCGCCATCAGCCATTTGACCAATGTAATTACTCATTACTTCATCATATGATTCAGGGTCATACTGGTATTTCAGAGCAATCTCTTGAGCCTTAACTCTAAGCTCAGTGCCAATTGAGTCTTCGTATCTCTTATCAATAACACTTTGATAAGCAGCAGATGCTATACGACCAAATCCTTTAGGGGCTTTGAATGCTTCTGGCTTACCTGTATCTGGATTAATTGTTCTTAGTTTTTTTTCCTCAACAGACTCGGCAATCTCTATGCCTTTCTTCTGAGCGTTTTCAGCAGCTTCACGAAAAGCAATTTGTTGAAATGTAGAAGCCACATTGCTTATTGCGCGACCAATGTCTTCGCTTCCAGCATCCGCTCTGACAACACCAACTGGCTGATTAAAGACTCTTGTTCTTTCTCTAATTACAGCCATAGTTTACTCCGGTGTTGCTTTTGTAGTTTGATATTCATAGAGCCCTTGAGCCACAGTACCAGCGGCACTAAACAAAGAAGAAGTATAAGCATTTCTACCACGGCGTTTTTCAGCCATAGCAGCCATTTCAGATTTCATTCCTTGTATATTTTGTTGTCTCGCAATACGCCCAAGATCACTGCCAACAATATCTTTTTGTCTTTCAAGAAAAGCTTGAACACTCTTATCTGAGCCAACATCACGACCAGCAGCATAAAATGCAGCAATGTTAGCAGAGGTAGCTAGATCATATTCTTCTTTTCTAGCGCGAGCCTGTTGCATCGCCTGAGCTTTATTAATTTCTTTATCAGTCTTAATGTTAAAAGCATTAAGCTTTGCTGCTTCTTGAGCTGCTTGTCCTGCAGATATTTGACCAAATACACTTAATGCACTTGATCCAATCATAGCAATTGTTATTGGGTCCATTAGACTATTAACTCCGCTACTAATCCATTTACTTGCATACTAACTGGTGAATCCTGCTCAATAGTTATCTGTGGATTTCTATTATAACCTAGTAATCTAACTTCCTTCTTTCCAGTAAAGTTAGAATTTATAACTGGTCTGCTGTTCACCTTCATTGATTCGGTATTCTTAACGTCAACAACCACATTCGTAATACCCCTAACTTCACCAGTAGCAGGGCCATTGCCTAAGTTTGCGTCTACAGGATTGGTAATAATCTTTGATGTAAACGCCTGACCGATTGCAATAGTTCTTCCTGTATAAGCACTTAAATCTATTTTGGATTCTGAGTCTAAAGTAAACAAACCTATTAAAGAGTTGTCAGAGGTATCGAACAAATAAACTTCTGAATTTGGCTCAAGAGTATCACTCAGGTCATAAACAAAAGAATCTATCTGCAATGTTATTCTGTCAAAATTAACATAAAACCCAAGAGTTGCGGGCTCCCCTTCAATTATAAATTTAATTTTAGGATTGCTAAGCTTACTGGTAAGAATAAATGTTTCATCCAATCCATTAGGATAACTTCCAGTAGACCCATCAACTACTACGCTATCATCAGTGGCGTCAATAATTTGATACTTAATATCCTGTCTAAGCAAAAGCATTCTAAATGTCAGCCTATAGGTTATACCTGCAAGCAAAGGATACTCAGCTAAATAAAACACTTCATTTGGATAAGTATCCGAATGGAGCCTAGTCATATTAAGATCTATGCGGCTACCAGAACCAACTGTCCAATTAACGTCATATGTTCCTGCCGGATAATACCAAGTGGCAGTGCTTGCTCCAGATGTGTATTCAACAGGGGTTGAGTTGTTATTAAACCCAGAGTCAAATAACCCACCAAGCTGCTGAACTTGAAGAACACTATAGTTATCTAAGAATATATTGTCGTGAAACTCACAAAGATTAAGCTTGTTATTGTACCAAACATTAACAAACAACCTGTCGTGAATAGCGCATACAGAAGAAAAAGTTCCATCTGTAGTAACTCTAGTCCAAGAGGCTTTCTTCTCAGCCCTGTTAGAGCTAAACAAAGATATATCACCATTTGACAAAGTTATGGCTGCGTATGAATCTGGCAATCCAAAGCCACTATGAGCAACAGCTAAATACTTAGGCTTATCTATTAAGTGGGAAGCAATAGTAGATATTGAAGTCGCAGTGTAAGCCTCTTCTGTATCTGTGTATAAGTATTCCCTTACAGTCCTGCCGCCCATTTCTGCAAAGATAGTAGCGCCATCAATAGAAGAAGGCTGAACAAACTCAGTGCCATATGGTGTTTGCTTTCTGATCTGAGCATTTGTTGGGGTAATGGCTTGATTCAAGTAAGTAGGTACATACAATTCACCAGTCGCAGTAAAGATCTGCAAGTCACGGTTAGAAACCATATATCTGATTTGGTTTACATCACCCGTTGCAGCAACAATCTGTATTGAATCTGCGTCAGCAGCTTCACCTACATCAAAGTTAAAAAAGCTACCAACTTTACTCATCCAAATATTATCTGGCTCTGCTATTGTTCCACCAAAGCACAAACGGTTTTCATGGAATGTCACAGCAGCGGGATAGCCTCGAACAGCTGACCAAGACTGCTCATCCCAATCTCGAATGGGCGCATGTGAAACTACTTTAACATTACCACCACCATCTTCACTATCATTAGCGGCTCCACCAGCCTGATAGGTATAAGTATTATCGTCAATAATTTCTCTGACTTGATCAGTAACATTTAATTGAGCAGTGTTAATTCCACCAGTTGCGCTAGCACCCTCAATCGTAATTGCATCACCAACATTAAGGCCATGATTTAAATGAGTGACCTCAACAAGATTAGAACCATCAGCAGTTCTTAATGGATTTAAAACAGACAATCTTATTTTAAGAGTGTCTAAAACATTGCCAGTAACTACTGTTGCCGAGGTATAACCTGTAATTAAGATTTCAGATTCGTGATACCTAATAGTAACCCCAACATGATCTGGAACCCAATAATCTGCGCTCGTTGTTAATGTAATTCCAGTGCCAGTTATTGCTGATGGATCTAGCGTCACATCATTAGCTTGAAACGTAGAGTAAGGTTGATAAGTAACTTTATTATCAGCGCGCTGATCAAAGCTATAAACACTAACTTCAAATGCGTCTAAGGCAGTTCTTGTAAGCATACGCGGTGCAAACAGAGGATGACATATAAACATTACATCGCCGTACTGAGCAAATGTATATTCCTGCAAATACTCTTGATCAAAGGGCAGAGCATTACTGCTTGTATCTTGAGTAATAGTTTCTACTAAATGTAAGACACCAGCAGTAGTGTAGGTTCCAGAATTATCTAAGAAGAAGCAACGAATTTTCTGATGCTCTACAGAAACAACATAAGCTTCATTGTCATCAAACTCGAACTTAAATAAATGAGATTGCTCAGGATAAGAGCTGCTATAAGTAATTGAATAGTTGTAATGGTTTTTTAATCCGTATCTCTTTTTAAGAGAACCCTCTGCTGTAACAACCATATTCTCTATTCTCTGCGCAGATGAGGAATACACAGGAGAATCGGTTCTTGTTATCAAAGAGTCGCTGATTTCGCCAAATTGAAAGCTATTCTGTGGTACTCTAACTTTCTGCATTAGCTACGCCTTTGACTTATAAACCTCGAAGTGTTTAGCTTTTTAGTTGTTTGCTGCTGTGAATCAAGTCTACGCGCTCTCATCAAGAACTGCTCACCCTTTTGCTCCATCAAAGAAGCTAGCTGAGCATCACGCGCAACAGAAATAGAAAGCATAGCAGCTACTTGAAACTCTACAGCCATTGTAAAGTAAGGAGGCCAGTAAGCCTCATCTGCTCTAAATATATAATCAGCTACAAGAACCTCAGTCTCGTTAGCATCGCAATAAGCCTTATCTCCATAAGTATCATAGATAATTGGCTCATCGTTTATTGTTATAGCACTTAGCATAAGAAGATCAGACGGAAGCTGGTAAGCTGCATCGTATCGACCAGTTGGTGCCGCTACAAGTCTACTAATCTGCTGTTGATTGGTGGCAAATCGCCATCTTGAGTTAGTTAGCGCAGCGCGAGCAACGTCTTCATATACAGCGTCAACCACATCAGCTTCAGCCGTTCCCTCATCAAACGATTGGATAGGAGAGCCACCCATTAGTATAGAAGCGCGGGAGCATATTTTGATTGCTGTATTTGCTGGCATAAGAAGTTAGGGGGCTTTCGCCCCCCTCCTATTAGTTGTTGTCGAGAACTTCAAATACACCGTCATCATCGATAACGACAGAGCCCATAGACATCATTGATGTCGCAAGGTGCGCTACCTTCTGCGGTACATAATTAACCTCGGTTTGAACATCAGAGTTAATTCCAATGCCCACAGCGCGAGCGTGGTAAGCAAAGTTTTTGCCGCCAGCTACTGCTGAAGTTGAGAAGATCTTGAATCCCAAGAACTCTTTCATTGTCATGCCACCAGCAAACGGAAGGCTTTGTGGCCCAACGTAGTCTGATGAAGCAAACTCATTGATGTTAAACAAGTCAGCAAATCCAGCAGGAGACATAGCCAAGTAGCGTTGTCCGTCTTCTGGAATATCTTCTGCACCAAATGTTTGGAACAAGGTAAGAAGATCTGCTTTAGCAAGCGCTCCAGTTGTATCAGCAATTTGAGTTGAGTTAGCACCAGCATCCATAGCCGCTACAATCAAAGCATCAGTTTGGCGACCCAAGGCAGCAGCAGCAGATTGCGCTACAGCTTGACGCTCGTTGATGTTGATTTTCAATTCATCCAGCTTGTCGATGTACTCAGCTGCATAGTAATCAGCCATAGTCGCTTCGACATTGGTGTGCGCTAGTTCCATTGTAGAAACATCGCCATTGCGTGTTTTAGTTGATGCAGTGCCCTTTCCAATTACTTGGAAACGTGCAGTTGAACCAGTCACATTGGTTGAGCGTACTGTGTTGCGGAGTTTAGAACCCATACGCTGATATGCCATGTGAACTTCTGATTCAAACTGTTTGATAAAAGCTTGGTCAATAGTATTAGCCATTTTACAGTCCTATTTTGAAGTTACAGTTGCCAACGGGTATCCACTCTTTCACTTCGGCAAGGGTATCCTTTCGGGCCTTTCAGTGCGTTATGGGCCGTAATTCCCCATCGTAAACACTTTTTTTGTTTGGATTGCAACGCACAAAATCAACGTACTTATGCGGAGGTGATATGCTTACTCCCACTGGCTCAAAGCCAAGCCACACTGCCCAGTCCACCATAAGCTCATAGTCAGCAAGTATAGTCATAGTCATTTGAGGCTGCGTTTGCTCTAAATAATTAAGCAACATCTTTGAGCCGCGAGCAATAGATGTAAAGTTTTCTTTGATTTTATGAGAAAACATAAAGAACATCTGGGGGTAATCTTGGTCTTCGTTATACCAAAGGCCACCAACTGCAGTAAATACTTCACCCTCCTTGCGAACTAGGTAACATTCAGAGCATTCGTACATTTCTGTAATGGCTTGCTTAATATCCAAGTGTCCAAGGATTTCAAGCTCTCTTATATTCTCATGACTTAGATTGGCAGCAACCTCATCAATATGGTCAAGAGTAAAAGGGGTTAAGTAAAACTTACCCCTCTTAAGAATCTTAACCTCCATAAAGACGCTTAAAGCCCTCTTCTACCTGCTTAACGTAAGCAGTGTCATTCTTATCCCAGTATCTAGGATCTTGCATCATTTGATCTAACTCAGCTTGAGTTGTCTGACCTGTAGGCTGAGTACCATCAGAAAACGAACCATCCTTAGTTGCCTCCATGATTGCCTCAAGAGCAAGAATACCTTCATGACTTTCACACATGCGCTCAATAGCTGGCAAAGATTGCTCTGGAAAAAACTTGTTTGCAAACATAGACGCCGCTTGAATGCGGTCATTTGCATTGTCGCCAAGTTTTGAAGCTTCAGCCTCAAGATCAGGTTGGCTTCCATTAACGGCTTGAGCATACATCTCAATACCCTTCTGAAACTCTTCTTGACCATAGCCGTTTTCAAATGAATGCTCTGACCACCACTGTAGTAACTCATTATCTACAGCAAGATCATTATCAACAATATCAGGAAGCTGATAATCGCCAGCAGAATCGGGCCGATCTCCAAATGCTTCAGCCTGAATTTCTTCAAGAAGCTTGCTGCGAATGTCTTCTTCCTTAGTTCCCAGCTTTGACTCAAGCTCCTTGTATGCCTTAGCTAAGTCTTCACCACTGCTATACTTCTCAGGTAACCATTCAGGACGTTCTGGCTGACTATCTTCTGCTACAACAAAGTCACGCTGCTCTTCTGCTGCTGGCGCTTCATTGCCTTCCATCAAGCTCTCGCTCATTTGTTCTTACTCCTATGTGAATGTGCAATACGCTGCTCAATCAGGCCAACGATATAACGCTGGCCCTCTATATGTCGCAACTCTTCCGTAGTCACATTAGGCCCATTAACCATTTCTATAGTAACGGAACGCAAATAACGAAGAACCTCTTTGCCCGTAGGTGTATTAAATATCTCAGCAATGTTCTGACTTATTTGAACATCCTTGTCAGAACCTCTCTGGATTCCATCTAATCCGATATTAACCTTGTTCGGCAATCATCTGTCCTTGCTGTTGTTGCGCCATTTGCTGCGCTAATGCAGCTATTTGTCTACGCTGTTCTTCGTCACGAATCAAGCTCTCTGGCACACCAAATTTTTTTGCAAGGTGAATTGCTGTTTGTTCACCGTCAATTAGAAGCTGCAGCATCTCTGGACCAAAGGCTCCACCAACCAATTCAAGGAAGCGAGCAACACTCGAAATGTCCTGATTTGATTGAGCTTGTGCAAGGGGAGACACAGAACGGACTTTAACTTCCCGTCCGTTTACTGTAGGAACTTCTATGCGGCCCTGCTTCTTTAAGATGTATATTACACGCTGAAGTACGGGCTGCACGAGTTCTGCTTGCAAACGACCAAATGCAGATCCCATTCTTCTAGCTAAATCACCCATGCGCTCCGCTACCTCAGTTGCAGTTGCAGGTGTTTTGTCAGGGTTCCCAAGCATGTCATTGTATAGCGCTCGCTTAATATTCAAGCGCATGTCACTAAGAACAAGCTGCGCTACATCGAACCGACCGGCAGCTTGTATAGGCTGAAGGCCAGCAGAGCCCATAGCTTTCGGTATGATAGATCCAGGCACTAAATTAATCGTGTCAGGGTTGATTACGCCATCATCTTCCATCTGGTAAATCCCAGAGATAGACATCTGAGCATTCTCAAGAATAAGCTCGATAGTAAGATTCGTAGTCTTAATAGCAGATAGCGCATTAAGAAGCGGGCCGCGTCCGTAAATCTCACCAGCACACTTACCCCAGCGGAAGCAAACAAACGGGTTAGAGCCAAGGCCAGTCATCTCTTTAGCGTAAAGCAAAGTCTTAGTGGTCATACAGATTGCATAGTGAAAGTAAGCTTCTTCATTCTTCTTTTTGTAGTCGCGGCAAACAACCTCAAGCACAGTCGTTTCACGATCAGATCCCATTAGGGAGGTTACCTTTTGATCAAAGGTTCCCTTGGGGTACATAATAGGAAGATGATCAAACTTAACCTTTTTTCGTTCACGATAAACGTGATCGATCTTATCATCGGGACCGGTGTCAAGGACCACATGAGGGAGCGGAATTGCTGAGAAGTTTACAGGATTGATTGCATCCCCCTCTTCTACGCACAAGACACCAGTACCCACAGCCAAATCCATGAAGGATTCATGAACCTCTTGGCTGAAATTAGAGTTTTGAAGAACCTCAAATACATACTCGGTTACTTCATCAAGATCATTATCTACAGCTTCACGCTGCTCAGGCGGCACTTCACTACCAGCCATAAGATCAGCCCATCGAGCAAAGTTGGGAACTAAGCCAGACTGCAAGCGGCTAGCAAACTCCTGCACACCAACCACTGCTGTTTCATCAAAGATCTTATCATCTCTGCGCTGACCAGCTTCTTCGTAATAAAATGACTCACGCTGAGGCAAAGCATACTCATAGCATTCCTCAAACAACGGAACCCAGTTCTCACGAAAGGCTTTTGCCTTCTGATAACTTTGAATATATTGCTTTGCTATATCAGCCATTAGCCAAACCTACCTAAAAATCCACCGCCACCGGCTCTAAACAAAGAACGGCGACCAGCGCCACCACGCATACCGCTTCTACGCGTTCTGCTTTCTAAAGCTGTAGAAATATCTTCACGCTTTTGCTCGGCTTTTTTCTGAATCTCTTCAGACTTAGCTTGATCAGCTTCTATTCTTTGATCTGCTGCAGCTTGCTTTTCAGCCTGACTAGGGCCGCCACCACCAAAACACATATTAATCTCCTTTGTTTTTTACTCGTAAGCATAGAAGATAGAAAACATCAATGCACAAAAAACTACAGCCGTGACCAGAAGCTAGGTTTGTTTCTCTGTTTTGCGCCCCTACTGAACACATCAAAGTTACGTTTCGCAACCACTGGCTTTGCTGGTTTTTGACTATTCATCAAAGCCCTGCCTTCACCAGCACCCAAGAATAAATACTGAGCCGCATCGTGAACGTGGCTAAACATATTCTTATCTGGTTTGTCTGCGTACCTCTCGCCGCTTACTTCCATACGCTTATAGGCATAGCCGCCCTCAAACCCCTTAATTAACTGGGGGCATCGCCTGTCTATTAATAGTGCTGGCTTACCTTCGACCATCTTCGTCAACTGGGAGGAAACCGACTCTAGTCGGAGGTCAACAGAGTTGGAAGGCGCAGGAAACGCCTTCAAGCCAGCACCGCGCAGAATATGAAAGGGAGTCGATTCATCAGTCTGCGCTCTAAAATCACCCGCAGGATCGCCGTAAATAATTACCTCAGAGGCAGCAGCAAACCTAGTGGATAGTTCATTTCTAAGAACCTCGGCAAAACGCACGATGCCCATGTCTACCGCCACAATTTCTGACTGTAGAAACCACCGCCCCCTTACCTTTTGACCAAAGACCGCAGCAGGAGTTAGACCAAAATCCACACCAACATAGACTGGCATGTTTGCAGCAACGGGTATTTCTTCTTGAGCTATGTGAACTTCGGATGCAAACATTGGATATACAGGCTTTCCGTCTTGAATATGCCCCAATCGGTTCATCACATAAACATCTATCCATGATTTAGTCTTTCCTCGAATGAGGTTTGGATAGTAGCTCTTAAGCATGTTCTTTGTGTTTTCAGCCTTTGGGTTTGGATCATAGTCTTCTATTTCTCCGTCTTCTGCTTTCCTCTCAACCATCCCAGAGGGCTGGGTATAGAAAGACCAGTTATCTGGTTTGACCAGCATCTTAGCTTGCTCACGCGGTATATGATCTGGGATTGGAACTTCGCCAGACATAATCGGCCACCAGTGATCTTCCTCAGGGGCGTTTGTATCGGCAATAACGCCAGTCCAAGAAGGCCCGCCATCACGCATAGAAGGAAACCGGCCAACACGCATCGTACAGGCATCGATAATACTCTTAGGAATTTCTCTAGCTTCGTTGATCCAAATCCCTGTAAGCTCCAAAGAAAGAAGCTTCTTAACGTCTTCGGGCCTATCAAGAGCCAAGAAAAGAACCTCAAGATCTATGTCTCCCTTTTGAATCCTATGCGTGTATGGCACTGACCAAGTAAACTTGCCCCAGTCTGATTCCGGAAACCAGTCTAGCCAAGTCTTGATAGTAGTAGTTCTAAGCTGTGGATTGGTATTACGAATAATAGCCCAGCGGCTTTTGCGTATTCCGTCTGGGCCTTTCTTCTGTTGAATAGCGCGGCGAAACACTTCAACACAACAGCCAACAGATTTACCAGAACCAACTGGGCCTCTTACGCCACGAAAGAAGGTGTCATCTTTCATAAAGGTCTTGAGTACATCGCCATCGGGTTTGTACTTGAAGTTAATCATCTATAACCTTTGTTGACTCCAAAGCGGATCATCTCTTCCACTACTTCAGGCGCAATGCTTTCAATCAGCTTATCGCAAGCAGAGTCACTAACCAAGTGGCTGCTTTCGCCAAACTTCTCTACAACGTAGGCAAGATGAACCTTGCGCACAATATTGCGCAAAAGATTTAAGTCTTCCTGTTTAATCGTGCTTATAAAGCTCACTTCTTAGCAGCTTTCTTCTTTGGTGCTGGCTTTGGATCTGGGCCTTCAACAAGTCGCCGCGAAGAAGGGGTTCGAGTAGCCCCAGAGTAAGTTGTACTGCCCAATGTGTGAGTCGGCCCTGTGTAAATCTTATTATCGTTTGCTGTGTACCAAGCCATTATGTTCTGTATTTCCTTACTTTCTTGGCAATAGCTTTCGGTTGAGCCACATGCTGCTTACCTGCTGCCTTACCCTTTCGTTTAGCTGCGGTTGTAGCTGCATATTCAGAACTACTAAGAGCAGCGATAGCCTTACTAGGAAGATAGCGCTCACCAGTCTCACTAGACTTCTTGCCAGACTTGGTGCGCCACTTCTGCTTGCCCCAGTTAAGTAATGACTTTTGCGGAGCCTTCATTAGTTCGTCTTAGGTTTATACAAAGAACGCTTAGAATATTCTTGAGGCATCATCATTCTGCCGCCAGCACCGCCACTTTTCCCACGTAAAGAAAGAGACTTAAGCTTTGTCTTTGCGTTTTCTTTTTTTTCAGCTTTAGCAGCTTGCTTTTCTTCTATGACCTTTTTACGATTCTCTTGATTTTCTATTTTTTCTTTGACCTTTTGACGATCTTCTTTCTTTTTACTTGGCCCACGAAGAAGTCTGCGAATATTATCAGCCTCCATCATTATAACCTGTGAGCGAGTAGCAACTTTATTAACAACCTTTGGGCTTAACCGATCCTCGTGTTTTGCCGCAAGCTTGCGAAGATCATTTGATTTCTTGTCGAGCTCTTTAAATTTTTCAAACAATGAAGCCATTATCTATATCCTCCACCAGCGGCCTTGTACCGCTTTGCTAAGAGTTGCGCCTTTCTTGCTGACCACTTGCCAGCAGCAGTACCTTGAACATTAGCAGCCTTTATTCTGTTAAATAAAGACTTCCGCATTTTAGGCTTAGTGTAATTACCAGCAGCATTAACAGCCATTACATATGCTTCCCTTCTTTATCCCACTTGGCCTCAATAGACTCAAGCTGCTTTAATAAACTCTTATACTTAGGATGCCTGTCGCGAAAATACTCTACAGCTTTGCGCGTTTTATTAACATATCTACGCTTCATCTTGTCAGACGTAGAGGCATCAGGTTCGTCTCGAGCAACGTCAGGAACCATCTCCTCGAACTTAGCCATCTCCTTAGAAAGACGGTCATAGCGCTGCTCAACAGTCTCAGCCACTACTTCTTCTTTCCACTTGGCTTCTGCTTGGGAGGGCGACCAACCTTAGATCCGTAAGTTCCTTTTCCCTTTGGCATCAATAACCTCCTAATAAACTTCTGCGCTTCATACCCTTCCGACGATACGGAACATCAGCTAACTCCTGCTCAGGGCGATCAACAGGCTTCATACTCAAAGAAGGAAGCGGCTGATCTTCAGGCTTCCTCTCTTGATACATCTGTTCGGCACTCTTGCCTCTACTACCAAAACACATCAGCTTTTCTTATGCCTCCTAGCAAAGTTACGAGCCGCCTCAACAGAACCAAAGCCCCACTTCTTTAAGGCCAACGCCTTTCGAGTAGGGCGACCCTTCTCATCTTTCATCGGGCCCTTCATACCAGCAAACCGAGCAGCAAAAGAAACACGCCTTGGATTCGTACCACTCTTTAATTGACGCTTTAAATTAGCGCCCTCAGTCCGCTTGAAATAAGCACGACCCGCAGCAGTCAATCCACCAGTCTTACTCTTGTGCTCTTTTCGCATGCCCAACACTCTTCAATGCAGCCTTGACAACACTCATGTCCACTCGCGGTGGCTGTGCCTCTGGCTTCTTCTTATACCTACTCATAAAATACCCCTACACTAAAAAAAATATAACTGACAATGCACAAACCTTTAGGGCTAATAATGTGTGTGGTGGACTATTACAGTAACTGACTAGCTAACTTTTCCCCCTACCCCCACTGCCACACCATAGCCAGCAACAAATCACCCTAGATCTATGCTCACCTTGATGTCACCAGCCACCTGTACTTGGCTTCTATCTATAGGCTTGTAGCCAGCCCTGTCTAATAAATCCTTACTAGCTTCAAGCTGAACATACTCAGACTTAG
>Ga0181379_1000451_pt1 | contig 20417 bp, 26 predicted proteins | sample 2SPOviralmetaG_FD_130115 | JGI IMG/M metagenome (GOLD analysis project Ga0181379, IMG submission 130115) | Marine viral communities from the oligotrophic San Pedro Time Series (SPOT) site, San Pedro Channel, CA, USA - 2 SPOT_SRF_2009-07-10 | ecosystem: Environmental > Aquatic > Marine > Strait... | reverse complement strand
GAACACTATTTTCCCAATCAGTTACGTTTGGTTTGATTGCTTTGCCTTTTCTAGGTTCTGCTTTGTATCTCAGTTGTGGTTGGTCACTTTTACCATCACAGTACCAAGCGAACTGGCACATCTCTCTTATAGGTTTGTCCTTCCAAAGTTTTGCTTCTAGCACTACACCGCAGATGGTATTTGGATACTTTGGATGTTTTACTCTGTTCTTAACAACGTGAGCAACTGCTGATTTGCCTTTCCATCCTTCACCTCTTGCTTCATAGTAAATGTTAAGCGACATACAATATGTTTGCTCAACATTCTGTTCTGTAAGTTCTGCACCACTTGATAACATCATAGTCATCATTAAAGTTTTAGCAGTCAAATAAGTACTCTCTAACATATAGTCTCCTATTGTTTGTATATTATAAACAATTTATGTGGTTATGTCAATGTTAAATATTGTGTGTACTTTGTTCCTGTAATAGTCTATGTTGCTGTATTGCATATATGTATTGTAATTGTGTTCTAATACGGGTCTTAGACGCTCTAAGGCGTCGTGTAGTTCATTATAAGACATATGATGTATTCTATTTAGTTCGTTTGCGGCTTTAGAAAAACGTATGTTAGATTCTATTTCGCTGTCATAACTTTCATCTATCATATCACCAAATGTCCTGTAGCCTACTGTTTTTAAATTTGCCAAATGATTAGGTGCGGCAAAGAATATTCCAGGCATTCTTTTTAAAAATGTCTTTAATGTTTTCTCTGAGTGCCAACCATTTAGGAATGTAGGATATCCATCTAGCAATTCTGAGTATGGTTCGAAGTTTGTTTCTTGAATAATGTATACGCCTGCTTTATCATAAAAGGCATTGGGCAATGAGTCTTGAAAGTCTGCTGGGAAGTTTAGTCCTCTGTCTAATCCTTTGGGCATCATCTTAACTAACTTGTCTACATTGTAAGCATCAAGGTTTTCGAATATCATTGATGTTGAGTTACGACCTCTCAAAAAGTCTGACATATCTTTAGCCATAGGAGCGGCAGTAGTTTGTTCCATTACATTATTGTATGACCAAATAGTATCTTTGAGCATATCGTTTCTGTGTAGGTAATGCAGTATTTCAAATCGTGCATCAGTATGCCTTCTGTTTGTGAACAAGAATTTACTCTTAACCAACGGCAAATTTATTTCTCTTGGTTCCATTGGTATTCTAAGATAGTATGTGTTGTAGTAAAAGTTCTTTAATACAGGTTTGTTTACTTTGTTTGCTATGCGAATACACTCTGCTTCTAGTGTTGCATTGCCTGTGCATATTGCTACCTTATCATAATCAATATTATAATGGTCGCATACATCATAGATGTCTTCCACTATGTGATAGTCTACTCCTTTGGAGTTGTATTCAAACCCCCAACAGTCCATTAAGGATACAAATACAATACGTTGCTCTCTTTGACTTATCAGTTTCAATACAGTATCTGCTGTGCCTGTTAATTCAAAAGGTCTGTCTCTGAAGTTTCTACTTAGTTTAGGATTCAGTCCTAATTCAATAATATCATCTTTGTGCCAATCATCACTTGATGTACTTTTATTGTTGCCATAATACTGTTGTATTTGTTCATACCTTTCAGTATGTTTGGGTTGTAGAAACATCCAATCAGGATGTGACACACCTACATTATCTGTAAAATTTCCTTGTAATTGTTGGTAAGTGTATATATTCATAGTAATTTTAGTTCGAATTCATAGTATTTACCAATTCTTTTTAAATAAAATAGTAAATATTTGTTGCAGAGGGACGTATATACAAATTAACAAAAGTATTATCGTGCCCCTCAAAATGACGCACTAACATAGAAGACGAGATTTGTCATCTCACCCTCTGCTTTTTCCTTAAAGGTAATGTGACTGTCCTGGTTCGAGACCTTTAGTAAACTGCTTGTTATATTTCCCAAACTCATCACCCATACTCGATACTTGCTTATGTATCAGTAAAGCATTTTGTATAAGTCTGTCTTTGTTTCCTTTCAACCAATCCTTAAAATATTGTATGTCCTTGTCCATCAATGTTTTGCAAACTTCAACAGTCTTCAATACTCTCACATCTGAACTTTCGTGTGTGTCCCAACTGAAGTCTCCGAACAAGTCTCTGAATATATCTATGCCGTGTTCTTCTAATGTGTGCATAGTATTCTTTTGTCCATAACACAAAGTAGGCATACAATTTATAATAGGGTTACTGCTTTTCTCTGTGATAAAAATGTTGTTGCCTTCAAACTCTGATTCTCCTACCACACAAATAGCACTCTCTTGAAATGTTTTTACTCCAGGAGGAATATAAAAAGAATGTGTAAAGTGGTCAAACACTGGTTCGTGTTCTGCTGTTCGTTTGTTAGCAGGCAAATAATCTAAGTAATGTTCCAAATCAGAAGGTAAACTTACTACTTCATTTACATTGTTGAAAGATATATTTTGCTTTGCCCAATCAGGGTGTTCACTCATAGCACATTCAAAAAGTACTCTATGAAACTTTGGCTTGTTTGTAAAGCCACAGAACCATTTTGTTTTGTGTGCAGGATCTAGTGTAGGGAATTGTTCTGTATGATTAAATAATATGTCTGCTGATATACATTTGAATATGGAGTGATGTCTAATTACATTATTCCATTTAACAAAGTTTATCTTTTTAAGATGGTGCTGTTTTTTATAGTAGGACTTATCACCACAGTCATAAAAATATAATTGTGTTAAGTCAAAGCCTACTTGATTTGCTGATGATACAACATCTTCTATTGATAGTTGTCTGCCAAAATTTGAAGTAAAGCCTTCTAGATGTATTGCTTCGTACTGGTCATAGAACATTACCCTGTAGTTATTACTATGTGCATACTCAAATATAGTTTTAAAGTATTCATAACTGTATGTGTTCTCATCATCTATAATGCCTTTAACACATAAATCAAAACGTTCGTGTGGCTCGTCTATAATAGTAGCAAACTCTCCTACCAGAGGTTGATGTGTTATGTATTCAGATACATCAAACAGTTTCTTTGTCTGTGCTACGTTGTTTGAATTTATATAAAAAACTAATGTTCTTATTTGTTGCATAAGCCAGTCTCTACAGCACGTTCATACAGTTGTTGGCTGGCGAGGTTCTTTGCTTTTGCTTCGCATTGTATATCAAAGTCGTCCCAAAAACTCAATGCCCAATCATTTGCTTCTTGATTAGGATAGTAGTCTGAGTGTGCTCTAAGTTTTTGCTTCTTAGCACCTGCTTCTAGTAGTGCAGGTAAGTCTTGCATTTTGTTGTGATTTATTTCTTCGCCTTCTTTTAGAGCCATTGCCAACCCGTGGTCTCTACTGTAACTGTAATGTAATGCTGGACGTACACCTCTCCAACTATCTTTAACTTGCTGTATTCTATCATCATCTGCCTGTATGTATTCCTCATCACGTATCCAATGATGATGTATGTCCAATACCAATGCAACTTTGTGTCCTACCTTAAGGCTTTCATCTAGTCCCCAACACATCTCATCATTCTCAATAGTAATAATGTTCTTTGCTTCTGGACTTAGCAGTTCTAATGTTTCCAAGAACCCTTCTGCTCCACGTCTACCTGATATGTGTATGTTGCACTTGAAGTCTTGAAACTCTTTGCCGTAACCCATCCAACGTGCCATATTGGCGTGGTACTCGAACTCATCGATACTGCGTTCAACTACGTCAGGCTTATCACTTGCAAGTACACAAAACTGTCCAGGATGAAAACTGAGGCGTACATCTTTTGCTCTAGCAAGTTCGCCTACCTTAGCAAAACCTTCTTCCATCATTTTGATGTTAGTAGGATCTTCCCACATATACTTCCAGTCTGCCTGCGTTGCACCTGGCAATTGATTACTGCCTAGTCTTACCATTCTACGATTCTCAGGTAGTGTGCTTACCCATTCAACAAGGTTGTATGCAGATTGCATATTGTGTGTAACAAGTTCAAGCATACGTTCTTCTGCTACATTCTTTTCTTGATTGTTAAGCCAAGTAATAGTAGTCATACGTTCAGTAAAGTTCTGTTGTATTTCTTTAAGTACTTTAGGCTTCTGTGTTTGGTCAGGATCCAAATACTTACAGCAAAAGCCTATACGTTTAATGTCTTGTGCCGTCATCGTCTTTGTCCTTTTTATACGTTGCTAAGTCTACTACGTTATCAGTGTTAGGCTTGTTGGGTGTAATACTTATGTTTTCTAATCCTTTGTCCAAGTCTATTGTTACATCAAAAATTTCTTCTGCTTTGTCTTTGTTAAGAGTAAACGTGTCCATCAAAGTTTTTTCATATTCTAAAAAGTTTCCGTAATAGTTTCCGCCTGGCTCAAAGTCTTCTCTTCTATATATCTGGCTGTTAAGCATTCCTTCGTTTACATCTGACAGCATCAGAATTAAATTGTTTTGTACATCGTCTACATCAAAACCAAAAGGACTTACAACTTCTTCGGAGTATGCAATAGGCATTCCTTCTTTGCTGTATAGCACTTCCCTTACTTCATAGATGGGTTTGTTGTACACATTCCCTGGGTCTGTGTTTGGTAGTATGAATATTCTATATTTCCACATCATATCTGTTTGCAAAATTTAACCAATCCTTTGTAATAAAAGCATTGTAATTGTGTTCGCATATTTGTCTTGTGTCGTCATACAGTTGCTTTATGTTAATAGTTGATATATTATTACATAGTTCTGCTATATTGTCAAGTTTAATATTAGGATCTTTTTGTGTATCAAAACTCTCATCTATTATGTCATCAAATGTTTTAAAGCCTTCTCGTTTGAGTATGTCATATACTCCGTGTTTGTTATTGCTCATATAGATAAACGGACGTTTACTTAAAAAACATTTAAACAGTTTGGGACTTATAAAATGTTGTCCTTTGTTATTACTTGCAGGTAAATCGCAATTGGTATCGCACACTATTTGAAATAATCCATCTTGTATTAGTGCAACATCGTTGGCATTTAGATCCCAAATGTGTTGATAGTCTTTGTTGTCAGGTACTTGGGTAAACTTTATGCCATTCCAATGCCTTCCTGCTATATTATTAAATCGTTCTACAAGATTTGTGTAGTCATACTCTGTTTCGTTCTCATCATAGGGAGGATTATTAGGATCTATAAAGTTATTTGCTGTCCAATTCATAGTATGTCCTACATTTTCTAACAGTTTAAGCAGTAGTATGGGCCTAGGTAACCACGGATTGCCGTTCAGCATAGTAAAATGTTTACTGGGTAAGCCTGTCTCCATATATTTGCTTCCGTGTCTAAGGGTTTCTTCTACAAATATTAAGTCGTAAACAGTATTTTTATATGCAAAGTCCTCATAGTTAAACGTGCAATGGCTAACAAACTTGTTTGACGGACAGTTTTGTAGTGTGTTCTCTGACACAAAGCATTCTCCATACTCTGGATGCCTATTAGAACTGCCATTTACCTGTTTAATAAATTCTTTCATACACTACAATAATTGATAAATACTTACAAGTATTTAAACATTACAGGCTACGATTATGAAATATACTGATTTACAAATCAAACAAAAAATAGATGAACTATGGGGCGGTGGCGGAGTACCAGACTACACCACAATGCCTGCATACAAATTAAAGAAGGCATCAAAGAACGGCAAAAAGTTTTTTGTGCCAAGCAATGAACCAACTCCTAAAGGTGTAGAAGCAGTAGAAGGTAAATCCCCTCATAAAAAAGGTAGCAAGAAATATAAAAAACATATGGCGGCAATGCACGCCGAGAGCGGTATGAAAGAAGAAATGTCAAATCGTTTTGCATTGTATGTTGACGGTAAAGATTCACAAGTAAGAATGAGTGACGAAGATAAAGCACAGGAGTTGGCAGACCAAATGAACAAAGACAACAAGAAGGTAGAAGTTAAAAAAGTTGGAGTTAATGAAGAAGAGTTTGGTGGAAGATTTATTACACAAGACTTTAACGATATTTTAAGAGACCCAATGCTAAAACTACCTAAGAATATAAACTATAACAATTTCTTAAACTTTATGGAATATGCTATGTCAGATTCACAATACAAAGGTTTGACTTTAGAACAGTTCGGTGATAAACTAAAAATGATATTCAGTCAATGGAAAGCAAATTCAGTACACGGAGTAGACAAACGTAATAAAAAAGGTAGCATACCTGATCCTGTTAAACCAACAGCATACAGAACACCAGAAGGTAAAGTTCCTTCAGATGCTGACAAATGGTTTATGATAGAATCAGAAGCAAAAGAAAAATTAAGCACATACCCAAGTAAGTATCAAGATACTTGGGCATTAAAAAAATATAAAGATGCCGGTGGCACTTGGAGTAAATAATGAATTGGTTGATTATATTATCACTTAAGGCTATACTATCTAGTATTATAGGCAGTAGTTTTTATCAGTGGTTTAAAAACACCAAAGTAGGTGTATGGTTTCAAGTAAAAATGGATAACACAATGGAATGGGTAGCAAACAGATATGATTTAGAAATTGCTACTAGAGAAGAAAAATGGTTATCCCAGTATCCACATTTAGCAGATAGAATAGTTACACTTGAAAAAGAAGTAGCAAAACTTAAAAAGAAAAAATAGGAGAACATTATGGATTGGCTTAAAGCAAGATTAAAAGAAAGAACAAGTTGGGACGGAGCAGTCCTCATAGGTGGCGGCATAGTTATGCTACTAGTACCAACAACTTTAATTGGTTGGGGTATGATTGCCTACGGTGGTTGGACAATCTGGAAAAAAGAAGACTAATGCTCATTGAGGAAGTTGTACAAGAGAATGCTAAAGGTGGAATGAAAAAATGGTTCAACCAGATGTCACCTTTATCCAAAGCAACTTCCGAAAGTAAACCAAAAGGAAAGCCTGGCAGAAAGCCTAAGGCAGAAGTAGTTGACACTTCAGAAGACACTAAGTCAAAACAAAGAGTTAAAGCAATGGCTAAGAAGGCTAGTAAATGAGAGCAAGAGATTTTATTACAGAAGATTTAAAAGCCTGGTTTGGTAAAGGCAAGAAAGGCGGTGCCGGTGGTGGCGGTTGGGATAGATACAACACCAAAGGAGAACGTATTGGTAAGTGTGGAGATGCTAAGAAAGGCGAAGGTAAGCCTAAGTGTTTAAGCAAATCAAAAGCCGCAAGTCTAAGATCCTCAGGTGGTAAGAAGGCTATTGCTAAAGCCGTAAATAGAAAACGTAGAAAGGATCCTAATAAGGATAGAAAGGGAAAGGCTAAGAATGTTAAAAATGAAAGTTTAACTAATATCCCATTTAGTCAATGTCCTAGTTGCGGTGGCGAGATTCATTATATGGACGAAGCCAAAAAGAAAACAAAAAAGGATGCTTGTTATCACAAAGTGAAAGCAAGATATGATGTTTGGCCCAGTGCTTACGCCAGTGGTGCATTAGTACAATGCAGAAAGAAAGGTGCGAAGAATTGGGGAAACAGCAAGAAGAAAAAATGAGTAAAAGTTTAAGAGAATATATTAATATAGTAGAAGCGGCACAAAGTGGTTGCCCACTAGCAACCAAAGATGTCGAACTCAATACTACTAATAGAGATTTTACACAGGACAAATATAACTATGGTCCTCTTAATGTAAACGTGCCTGGTGACTATTGGGAACGTGTTGCTGATGAGTGGGACACTACTGTTGAAGCCGCAAAGGCAAGTAACTGTAGTAACTGTGTAGCATTTGATATATCTCCTAGAATGGATGATTGTATGCCAGGACCTGTTAGTGATGAGGATGGCAGACTAGGTTATTGTTGGATGCATCACTTTAAATGCCATAGTGCTAGAACCTGTCACACTTGGGCAAAGGGCGGACCTATAGATCAAGACGAAGTTAGTTTAGATTGGGGCGAACGAAATCAAATGGCGTATGAGAAATAATTATGAGATATAAACAAATTAAAGAAAGTTCATTAGACGGATATTATCTTTATAAAGATGCTGAAGAACTTTGGCTTAAAGACAATCCAGGTAAGACTGGTAGAGATTTTGAAAGAGTAGGTGTAGCAGTACACGACGAGTATGTAGAGAAAGCAGGTGGAATCAAAGGAGAGTATCTAGGTAAAGGTGTTAGTAATTGGACTAGAAAGCCTAAAGAATCTGCTAACCCATCTTTAGAAGCATTAGTAAAACATATCAAAGAAGGTGTTCCATTATGCGATAGCATATTTAGACATCACAGTGAATCATATCTTGATACATTTAAACACGCAAAGCAATTAAAAGAACAAGGCGTACTGCCAGAACTAGATTGGGAAAGTGAAGAAATGCTTACACTCGATATAGGTGAAAGTGCAACACTGATGAACGGAGAGACTGTTTGGTTAGATGTTCCTTATATGATAGAAGCAGAAGCACCAAACATTTCAGATGATATGATAGGAGTTCCAGACAACTTTTATGATGAAGAAGAAAGAAGAGAAGCACATAAAGATTATATGGAGTTTATAGATAGATATCCAGAAGATGACTATGGTAGTGTAGCAGATGGCTTTTGTCCTGAATGTGGTGGCAATGGTTATCAAGACGGCGATGAGTACGACGATGATGGAGAAGAGAATACAGAGTGCGACGGTACTTTCACATACGGTTGTGATGAAGGCGAAATAGAAAATGCAAGTTGGGTAGACATTATCAAACACGATAAACGTAATGCAGAAAGACAACAAGCAAAAGATAACTATCCAGGTGACGAAGTAGTAATAAAACAAGTTGCCGCATATATGAAACATATGGATGATCCAAGACAAGCATATCAACAGATGGCTATTGATTATCCGCATATGGGCAGAGCAGAAAGAAGTGGGTTACTAGCAAAAGCACAAGAGATTGCATTTCCTGAAGTAACAGAAATGAAAAGACTTGCAGGAATAAATGAAAGCAATCCCAAAAGAGAACGTGCCGCACAGATGCTACACGACTTAGTGGAACCAGATTTAGATAATTTCAGTTCTAGAGACGAACTAGAAAGTTATATGTCAAATAATATGCCAGAATTTTACAGAGGACGTGATACAGGCAAAGCAATAGAAGATGCTATTGAGTTACTATCACCCAATCATAAAATACCAGAAGCAGAATACCAAGGCAAGAAAGTAGAACTCAGCAAACCTAAAAGAGGTGGTAGTAAGAAGTTTTATGTGTACGTTAAAGATCCTAAAACTAAGAACATTAAGAAAGTTAGTTTTGGTGCTGACAGTGGCGGTGGTAAACTTGCTGTTAAATTAAAAGATCCAAAGGCTCGTAAAGCATTTGCAGATAGACACAACTGTGACCAAAAGAAGGATAAAACTAAAGCAGGTTACTGGAGTTGTAGACTTCCAAGGTATGCTAAGAGTTTAGGTTTAAGTGGAGGAGGTACTTGGTGGTAAGCCAAACATTTTATTATGAAATTACAAGCAAAAACACAAACGGAATACAAAGACAATTATATAACAGAAGATGTATTTGTAAGAACTATTTCCAAAGATGTAACAACATCTAACGAGTATACTTGGCACAGAGATTCTAATGATAGGTCAGTTGAAGTAGTCGAAAGCAATGGCTGGAAGTTACAATTTGACAATGAACTACCCAGACTGCTTTGTGAAGGTGACTTAATTTATATCAAGAAGAAACATTTCCATAGAATAATTAAAGGCGAAGGCGACTTAGTAGTTAAGATTACTGAAAACGACACGTTCTAATGAGAGCAAATGATTTCATAGCAGAGTTTAAAACTCCTAAGAAAGTATACGATACTGCTGACGATTACATACAATTCAAATACAAAGATAGGTTCAAACAACTGTTCAGTAAAGGACCTAAAGTCAAAACAAAAAAGAAAAAGAAATAATTATTGCCAAGTAACTAACTTGAATTTCTCTTTGGGTAGTTTAAGTTGTTCAGTAGTCCACTTGCTTTGTCCTACAAAGTCTAAATGAATCCACTCATCTTTATATTTTAATTTAAAATTAGCAAACTCTTGCCAGTCCATACTAAACAAAATCTCTTCTATTTCTTCTTTCTTTGCTAGTACTTCGTCTAAGTTGTTGCTGTCCCATTCGTAATGAAACAATTCCATAGTGTTGTATCTCACATCATCTACATAATCTAAACTGATATCTATGCCCCACTTGGATTTAAGTTGAGTCATTTTGTGTATAAGATGATTGCCTTCTGCCCAATGTCCTAACTGTTCTAAGGCATACCCGTGATAGCCTTTGCGTTCAAACAAGTAGGAATGATTGATGTGTGGACCTGTTTTATTAGTCTCACTAAGTATCCAAGGTTTAGCAATAGCACGTCTGTAACGTATGTACTCTGGCTCTCCCATATTTACTTTGGCATATTCTTGTTCTAGTGGACATAAGTCATAACCTGATTGGTCAAACAAGTGTAACATATCTGCATTAGGACAATGCATCTGTTCAATTGCAGTACCCCAAGTATGTCTATTTGAAAATTGTTCGTCGGATATTTTAAACATTATAACCTATTTAAGTCAAAACCAGATGAGCACCAGCCAGGCTGTTCAGAAGCCTCTAATAATTCTTCTTTGGTTATTTCTATAGGTCCATATGTTATTGGATATGCACAGCAAGGTATTGGAGGATTCTCTGTACCCGTTACATATATTTTGCCTGTCTCTGTGTGTACTTTAAATAGTTTGCCGTTGCCAAGTCCTGGCTCGTCAAATGCTATATCAATTCTTCCTATGTCTTCATAGTCCCACCATTCTTGAACACTTGCTGGAATACCTATACGGTTAGTTGATATCTTATCTGTTAAGTTATTAACTCCGGTTCCTCTCCACTTACCTTCGTCTACTATTTGTCCGTCTCTAGTTTTATAACCGCCTGTATAGTTTTTGTGCATTTCACCTATTTCGTCTGAATGATTCTCTAATAACCATTCTAACTCTTCGGGCCACTCATCCATAGTTTCGTCTATGTGTTGTTCCTTTATGTTGGGCCATATCACACTACCGTCCATATTTAATATAGACTCGCCATCCATAGTAGGATACTTGCGAATGGTTTTAACCAACTCTCCGTTATCGTATTTTTTAATATTTTGACCGCCGTCTACTGATTCGTATCGGAGGTTGTCACCTACTGTGAAGTGCATAACCCGAGTCGTAGGATCATACTTCCAATCAATGTGCATTTTAACTTACGCCGCTAGGATCTTCTTCGTCTATATCTAATTCTAATTTGTAGTTCGCATCATCTATAGCAGGAACTTCTAAACTGTTTTCTAAGTAATGTTTAGCACTACTCATATATGTACCTGCTTTAGTAACTTTTGCTTGCCACCAATTAGGGAAGTCTGAATCTGGTAAGTCGCCTAGCATTTTAAATAGTTCTACACAATACTTGCCTGTTTGATAAAGTTGTCTTCTAATCATATCACGTTCATTGTCAACGTGACCTATTGCAACTTTCTTCATTGTACCCATATCGTGTACTGGATCAATCTCTACATCGTCTTCCATTACAACACTTTCATTTATCTTGCTGTTAAAGTCTAAAACCTTAGTCTTCTTTGGTTCTGCTTCTGCTGATTGACCTGGAAGTAGTTCCATAAATCTTTTTGCTGAATTAGGTTCTGCTACAACATCACTTAATGCTTTTACTAATGCTGAACCTTCTTGTCTTTCTGCTGGTGCAAGTTTAGTAAAGTCTCCTGCAACCATTTTCTCTAGAGCATTTAGTGCCATACTAATATTATTAATACCTACTTTGTCTCTGATTCTTGATATATCTCCTGTGCCAACTTCTGCTTCTGAAGTTAAACCTGCTAGTTCTTTTATTCTATCTAACTCTTCTTCGTTAACAGGGTGTGTAAGAGGTAATTTCTCGATATCTGTCATTGGCGGACAATCACATTGACTTGATATTTTGTTACAAGCAGGACATTTATTTTTTTGCATCGCTTTATTTATGGGTGCCATATGTCTTAAATATCTATCCATTGGTGCTTCTTCGGCTTCATCGATGTCTCTTACATCTTCTCTTGCACCTTCTAAACCTTTTTGTTGCACCATTGTGATGTAATCTTGAATCACTTCGTTTGCATACTTCTCATCCATACCTTCTGGATTTGTAAACATCAATGCACCTAAATCTTCTACACATTGCTCTTCGCTTTCGCAATTATTAATTACACCTACGCAATCTGTCATAGCAATATCAAAAGCATTGCCACCTTCTTGCATATATTGTTCTAATGTATATTCTTCGTCCTCACCGTCAAGTTTAAACTTTGTGCCTTTTGGCATACCTTGGTCTTTAAGGTCTCGTACTTTCTTAGCAAATTTGTTGCTTTCGTCTACATCGCCTTCTTCTAATTCGCCTTCAAACTTCTTAACAACACCTTTGGAGTGTACTAAATCTTTTAATTCGTTGAAACCTTCTGTTGATTGTAACTTAGCAAGGAACTTTTCTTTTGGTTGAGGTTTCTGTATAATATGTAATAGACTTCTTAATGCCATTGCTTCTGGAACTGAAACTTGAATGTCATCACCTTCGTCTGTTTTAATATGTTGTACTGGTTTGTACTTGTCTGCATCAACTACGTCTTTGATTGATTCACTATCAATAACTTTTCCTAGTTGGTCATAAACACTTTTCTCTTTAAAGCCTGGGCCAAACTCTGAATCGTCTGACGGCAAAGAGCCAGTATCTACTGTATAATCATCTTCTTTTAATCCTGCGAGTTCACGCATTCTGTTTAAATCTATTTGTTCCATTGGTTGTTCTTCCTTTGCTAATTTGTTTCTAATTAAATTAAAAACCTCTTCGTTATATTTATCATATAAATCAACAAATGCCTGCTTTGCTGTACCGACATCTCCGCCTAATATGTTTCTTATTTCACTAGCACTCTTAACATTAAAGCCTGCTACGTTAAATGGTTTAGTATCTAAAGTAATAACGTATGCTCTTCTACTTGCTTTATCACCTACTGCTCTTATGTCTTTTTCTTCTGCAGGTAATCTCTGTAATGCTTTCTCTTTGCCTTTTGCCGTCATAGCCAATCCTGTTGTGGGGAATTGGAATCTAGCATCAGGTCCGTCCATATCCTTTTGACTGACTGCCAAGTACAATGAATTAGTGTCTTCGTCTATATCTAAAGCATTTATATACTCTTCTATGTTGTATGGACTAGTCTTAACTTCCATAATAGCATCTGCAGGAATGCCTGCAAGTACCATCATTTGTTTCTTTTCTTCAAATGTAAACGGCGAATCCGTATCATTTGTTTTGTCTGATGTTGCTATTACTACTTTTGAGTTGGGGTATTGACTTTTGAGTGACTCATAAATGGACTTATGTCCTTTATGGAATGGATGAAACCTACCAGGAAACACTACCACAGGCTCAATAGAGTCTGCTTCAAATAGTGCTAATATGTTAAAATTGTAATCCATTAACAGTATTTATCTGATTTAGATAGAAACTGATTGAGGATCCTTTAAGTGTAATGAGTCAGCAGTTACTTGTCCAGTTATAGTCAAGCAGTACCTGGGCCAGTAGCCTACGTTACCTGTTGCGTGATACACACCTTCTCTCCAACAATGTATGTCTCCTATCCTATATTGGTGTATAGGTGTATTGCCTATCAACACATAGTGACCCCAATTCCAATCATTTAGTTGTACTAAGTATCTAATTACTTCTACATCATCGCCTACTTTAGCAAAGTTTCTTCTATAGTTGTTGTAACTATCCCTATGCCAAGGAATGGATCTACCCGGTGGTTGTTCTAAAAACATTATCTGTGGATCTTTAAGTCCACTCATCTCTGCCATTCTATGAAACTCTTCAGGTAAGTCATCACGTCTTTGATTACCGCCTGTGTTGTGGCTTGTGAAACCTGCACGAGTTAGGTCATTGTGATATCCTTCCATAATTTCTGCGGCTTCATCGTTGTACGGCTTGCCTTTAAATGAAACTTCATCATATGCATCGTCTGATGTAAACTCTAATGCTGTATTGGCAACAACATCTGCTAAGTTTTCTTTTACAAATCGTCCTACATATTGTACATCGACTTCTTTACTTGATGGATCAAAGTGCCAATCAAAGTTTTCTTTGTTCCATTTCCAATAACTATCCATTATAATTCGAGTTCCTTACTAATTCCTCAGCCATTTCGCCCCACATTCTTCCTGCTCTTGGGCCTTTGTTTTTTGTTCCGTCTGACTCTCCAGGTATCTTTACCCATAGAAGAGCATCACATTCATCTACATTTGTATCAGTAGTTGGCAACTCTCCTAAGGCTCTTCCTGGAGGGTTACACCATTCATTCCCATAAGGACCATTACCATTGCGACTAGTGTCTATAACAAAGTAATCATTGGGACGGTGTTCGCATACTTTAAGTGCCCACTCTGTACATTCTTTTGTTGTCCTATAATTACTTATATTTACACTAAACCCTCTTACTTTGCTGTTAGATACGGCATCTAAAAGTTTTCCTGCTTCACTAGGATCAAGCCAATTGCTGTGTCCTACGTCTACATACACTATTGCATTAGACTTTTCTGTGAGCATATTCAATGCTGTCTTCATCATTTCAAGCCGCCATAGGGCGTCTGCTTTGCTCATATGAGTTGTATGTGGCAGAGCATCAGGCTCAAATATCACTATGGGTTTACGTTGACCTATGCCTTCTGCAAACTGTTCTATGAATGAATAATAGTATTCTTCTGTTCTAGCACCACCTTTACTGTATTGACCTACATCACGTTGTGGTAAATTGTATATACAAAATATAGGCTCTTTGTCTCCTGCACGTTTGTACAATCGTTGAATACTTTCTTTTAGTTTCTTAACAGGACGTTTATCTCGTTGACCATACCATAATGCTAATGGTTGTTTGAATATAATCTTGCTTAAAGGATACTGCTCTTCATAGTCTCTGACACGGTTATAGTCCCATACCCAAAACGGATACTGCATTTTATTTCCTTGCTTGACTAAACTTCTTTAACAGTTTATCTCTTTTCTTGATAGCACGTTGTAGTTTAAAGTCACTGGCATACTCTATAAACAGTCTGCCATCCAAGTGGTCGTATTCGTGTTGGAAAATACGTGAGTCCCACTCGTCTAATTCTTCTACTACTTCTTTCTTATTGGAGTCTTGATACTTGACTTTGATTGTTTTAGGTCTGGTTAAGTGAATAAACAATGCAGGAAAACTTAAACAGCCTTCTTCCATAGTTACTTGTTCATCACTGACATCTAGTATCTCTGGATTGTATACTCCGATGTGTCCTTTGGTTGAATGTCGCATAGCAAAGAATCTTACAGCATCGCCTACTTGCGGTGATGCTAATCCAATACCATAATTGTGTACCATAGTGTTAAACATCTTTTCTTCGTGTCCAACTACTTCACCATCGTTACTCCAAACCAAGTCACTGTTAAAAGGATCTAAGTCTATTTTAACTCTCAGTATAGGATCGTTAGTTGGTACTAAGTTTAATTTTTGTATATCGTTTGCGTCTACTACATCTACCATAAGTTTATTCCTGTTGTTGTTACAAATCCTATTATAACAAAATATGTAATCAAATGCAATAGTTGGTCCGTTCCGTGCAATACCCAAAACATTTGATCCGAAGAAGTGTATTTATTTCTTCTCATTATGTTACTTTTAGTATAGTCTATGTGATAATGTAAAACAGTATCAAATAGTAATGCTAGTAAAAGTAAGTTAAGTTCATATCCAAAGCATAGTAGTACTAAAAAAGTTCCTACTCCGTGCGCCAATGAATGCGAAAATCCTTTTAGATTTCCGTATGTAGCCTTATTAAGATACATAAAAGGAAACTGCAAGTAGTAATCGATTATAATGTGTTTAAATATAAAGGCTAGCCACAATGTATTCATTATAAACCAGAGCCTACTCCTTTAGCATTTTTACGTTCTTCTTGCCATTCTTCATAAGGATTAACTTCGTTGGTTAATACTTTGTTAAAATATTCTTGTGTTTCTGGTTGACCAATCTTACCACAGAACCAACTAAGTTTGTGCATACAATGTTCTCTTGCTTTTGTCATATTTGGATGTTGGAAGTCTTCTGGGTCACTTGGATTACCTTCTTTGTAAACTCTGTTTCTAAATGTGTCGTCATCGTTGTTGCCTGTTAGGTCAAATCTATCGTGTAGTATATCTATGTCAATAGGTTTAAGCACATTTAATGCCTTTGCTATAGTGCTGACCCAAGCATCGTTTTGTGCATTTAAACTAAAGTATCCTATTAACAAGTACCAATCAATTGGCACAATAGGAAACAATGCGTACGGATGTGGATGATTTATTTGATTCATTTTGAATACTGCAAACTTATCGTCCTGTTCGGATAATAATGTATCCCAACCTTTTGTTTGTAAAATACAATCATCGTTCCATAGCACCAAGTAATCTCCTGATGCATATCCACATAAAGCATTCACATACTCGTGTAGTTTGCCATATCCCAAAGGATTAAACTTTAATACTTTAGTGTCGTTGTTGTAGCCTTCTAACACTTTAGGCAGTTCGTTTGCTACATAGTCTGCTGTTTCTTGGTCGTCATTGTCTACGCCAAGTAGCAATTCAATCTCTGAAGGATTGTCTGCTGTTTCCATAATGCTAAGAATCGACTTCTCTAGCATTTCTTTTCTTTCCCTAGTGGGTATTAAAAATGATGTTTTCATATTACTTCTTCTTTGTTACCTGTTCTACCTCAACTGGCTCTGCTGGTGCTGGAGGTTGTCCTGCTACTTGTGGTTTATCAAACTCAGGCATTAGTCTAATAGGTCTATCGTCCATACCTTGCTTGAACAATTCTCCTACATTCGACATACCGTCACCGCCAATTATCTTTCTTACGTTGCCTCTGAATGTATAATGTCCACTATGGTTAAGTGCTACTCTAGGATCTAACCAAATCTCTCCACCCATATCCTGCCAACGTCTACAAAATGTGTAGTCTTCTGACAAGTAACGTCTGCTTTCAGGATCAATAATACAATCAAATAAAGCATACATAAATGGTTCAAACTTTTGGTCAATATTTAAATCATTGTTGTATTTAAATTCAGGGTGCTTGTCAAACATCTCTTGGATAGTATCTCTTCTGATACACATAAATCCTGTGCCGCCATCTAACAATCTAATTAAATTGTCTGTGATTTTGATGTTAGGCATTTTGTTACCTTCTGCATCTTTTTCAAAGTCAAAGTTTACAACATAGTTTGAACTGTGTCCTTCAATAGTGTTTGCATTTTCACTAGGGTCCTTTCTAGCCGCATTTATAATACTATCCCAATTGATTGCTTTCTTAGGATATGCACCTACTGTGATTGGTTTGTCATATGCTAACATTCTCAATACATCTTCTGGATTAAATTCAATATCAGCATCAATAAAGAACAAATGTGTTGCTGTAGGATTTTCCATAAAGAAACTAGTAAGTGTATTCCTACCTCTAGTAATCAAACTTTCGTTTGCTAGTGTGCTGATAGTGTATTGAATATTGTATTGAGCACACATTAGAACTAATTTCATCATACTTCTAAAGTATGGTTCTAATATTTGTCCACCATAGCAAGGTGTAGCAATAAACAAATGCTTACCTTCAAATGCTTCTACAGGAATCTCAATCTTTCTTTCTAAAAGATTATATAAAGTCTGCTCTTGAGCAGTAAATGATGCTGTTCTGTCCGTTGCCTTCTTTGACTTTAGTTTGCCTGTAGACTTTTTCTTTCTAGGTTTGTTTGACATAGTGTTCCTTTCAATTATTTATTAAGTGTATTTAACCGTGTGTAAACCTTTATTGCGTCTAAAACCGGCTGTTTTTTATTTGTTCTATCTTGTCCTTTTGTGTTTGTATAAATTTGTCTAAGTTGTTCTTGTTGTGTTCTATTTTGGGTAGCAGTTTATTGTATACTTGATTTAAATCTACATCTTTTAATTGCTCTAATACTCTATTAATCATTTGTATTTGTGCGGGCCATTGCATATCATTATTGTATTCAATATCAAAGTCTTCCCAAAACAATTCAAAACCTTGCTGTTTTAAAAAGTCGTTGATGTATATGTTTGAGAAATGTAAGAAAGGTCTCATACCATATATAGGCTTCCAAGTCTTTTCACTGATAAAAATAGTGCTAGGGTCTTTCCATTCATATTGTGTTTCACTGACTATGTTAAGTAAATGACTGTTCCATACTTCCATATCTCCCAAACTGTTTATGTCGTTTGGTATATCCCAATCTCCTTTTTGTTCTTTGCCTAGTGAAGTAGTTCCAAATGCTTGAAACTTTTGTAGTGTTTGATACAAATCCCAACGTTGTCCTGTGTTCTTTCTTTGATAGCACAAAAAGGATTTGGTAAAGTCTCCAGTGAGTTGTTCTTTAGTGTACTGTTTGAACTGTCCTTCAGTATCAAAACCCAAACACCAATAGTTCAAATAGTCATCAGTATTACTGCCAACCACTCTTATGTTGTTTCGTGTGTTTGCTTCTGCTAGGTGCGGTAATAAATTTGTGTTGTTCTCTCCTGGGAAGACAGGATCGTAACAATTGAATACTAATATATTGTCTGCTGTGGTGTTTAAGAAGTCGTAGAAAGGTAGTTGTTGCCAACTGACTGTTGCAACTGTGTGATTATCATCTTTAAACTGTTCTAACCAATTAGCAAAGTTGCTAACTGATACGTCAGGATGATTATTGCTTTCTTTAATCAGATCCATATTGTTTTGTAAAAAAGGCGAGCATACACCCGCCTTCTGTATTATCTACATACGTTGGTTAAAGTCGCACGTTTTGACTGCGAATTATGTTCTAAGGTTTAACGTGCAGTAAACACCCGGGCACCCGGGAAAAGTTGCACAAAACTGGTACTCCGTAGGGGAGTCGAACCCCTGTTGCCGAGATGAAAACCCGGTGTCCTAGGCCTCTAGACGAACGGAGCAAATGTGAGCAGGCAGTACACTTAGGGATTTACCCAATTTACGAAATACCATTCGTGCCTGCTCAAAACTTGTAACTTGTAGAGGGTTCCTATGTTTCATTCTACTTGCTACTATTATACTGAAATTGTATAATATTGTCAACCGTTAAGCAACTTCTAACATTGACAAAGGAACATTATAACGACCCTCTAGCAAGTTTACTATTGCTTTCTTGATGTTTACTTTTTCAACAGTACCCAAAGTACGTTTAGTTTTTTGAACTACATACACTTGGTCACCTACGTTGATAGAAGCCTTAGCCTGAAGTGTCATTGTGCTTCTAATAAAGTCAAATAGTGAAGACAACTCGTCGTGAGTAAATCCACCTCTTGCTATATCTTGTTTGATTTGATTTAAATTCATTAACTACTCCTACTTAATTAAACTATACATATATTATACTAAATTAAGTAGGTAGTGTCAACCGAATATTGGCGGTCTGACGGGGAATCGAACCCCGAACACCGCCGTGACAGGGCGGAATTATAACCGTTTAACTACCAGACCGGTTAATGGTGGAGCCACGCGGGTTCGAACCGCGGACCTTCTGGTTGCAAACCAGACGTTCTCCCAACTGAACTATGGCCCCTGTAAACTTTAACTTGCTTTTCTATTCAAGTATGCTTTCATTCTATCGCCAACTGCTTTAGAGTTTCTAGCAACATTGTTGCCAATTGTTTCAGCATTCTTCATAATGTTCTTGCTGATTTGCTCTGCGTTCCTTTGAACGTTCGCCGCAATAACTTTACCGTCCCACGGATTAGTTGTTGCTTTTTTTGTAACTTTCTTTGTAACTTTCTTAGTTACTGCTGTTTTGGTTGCTTTTGCTTTTACCATTTTATTGTCCTGTTGCGTATTGCAACGTTATTAATGTCCTCTAAGAGGTCCTGTAATGGTGCTGAAGGAGGGAATCGAACCCCCAACCTACTGATTACAAATCAGTTGCTCTACCGTTGAGCCACTTCAGCACTTACTTGAATTATTTATATACAGTAGGACCTATTGCTAAATATTAGTGGTATGAAGATTTCAACATTAAGAGCAAACTTTAAATTTCCTAGAGGTTTTGTTTTCTGTGCAACAACACACAAAATATATCTGCCTTTTGAAAGAGTAGGCTCTAAGTATGCTTTCCCAAAGTTTGAAGAAGAGTATGAAACTCCTTGGATAATGAATGACTACTCGGGAGAAGAAATATTGAATGCTCGTTGGGACACATTATTGCAAGGCAAAGGAGACATAGATGTATTTCCCACTATGCTAACTAGATGTCCATATGAGAGATTCATAAGTGCATTTGAAGTTATGGTGTTTGCTGACGGTCATTGGCCCGAAGAATTGTTCTCATTTCAAATGCGTAAAGTTTACAGCCTAGAATCCTATCTG
>Ga0181379_1000450_pt1 | contig 20476 bp, 16 predicted proteins | sample 2SPOviralmetaG_FD_130115 | JGI IMG/M metagenome (GOLD analysis project Ga0181379, IMG submission 130115) | Marine viral communities from the oligotrophic San Pedro Time Series (SPOT) site, San Pedro Channel, CA, USA - 2 SPOT_SRF_2009-07-10 | ecosystem: Environmental > Aquatic > Marine > Strait... | reverse complement strand
GTCCGGACTTTCGATGGCGCAATGACCCTTTCTTCCAGCGGGTCAGGAGGCGGCGTCGGTGTGCTCTTCGAGGACGGTGAGGAAGGCGTCGCCGTAGGCTTCCAGCTTGCGGTCGCCGACGCCGCTGACGGCGGCCATCTCATAGCGGTCGCGGGGACGCAGGGCGAGCATGTCCATCAGGGTGGCGTCGTGGAAGATCACATAGGGCGGCACGCCTTCTTCCTCCGCCAGCTGCTTGCGGCGGGCCCGCAGTGCCTCCCAGAGCTGGCGGTCCGCTTCCGCCACCTGCGGTTTGCTGCGGCGGGTGCGCTCGGCGGATTTGGCCGCGTCCTTGCGCAGGTGCAGCGGCACTTCACCGCGCAGGTAGGGGCGGCAGGTCTCGGTGAGCTTGAGGGCGCCGTAGCCGTCCGCGTCCACGGCGAGCAGGCCGCGCGCCACCAGTTGCCGGTAGATGGCGCGCCACTGGCTGGCGGAGAACTCGCCGCCGATGTTCCAGGTGGAGACGTGGTCGTGGCCGGCGGCGGCCACTTTGTCGCTGCGGTTGCCGGTGAGCACGTCCACCAGATGGTTGACGCCGAAACGCTGCCCGGTGCGGAACACACAGCTGAGCGCCTTTTGCGACGCTTCGGTGGCGTCGAAGGTCTGCGGCGGGTTCAGGCAGGTGTCGCAGTTGCCGCACGGCTGCTCCAGGTTTTCGCCGAAGTAGTGCAGTAGCGCCTGACGGCGGCAGTGGGTGACTTCGCAGAGCCCCAGCATCGCTTCCAGGCGCTGGTGTTCGTGGCGTTTGAACTGCTCGTTGCCTTCCGACTGCGCCAGCATCTGCTTGTGGCGGATGGCGTCTTCCAGGCCGTAGGCCATCCAGGCGGTGGCGGGTTCGCCGTCACGTCCGGCGCGGCCGGTCTCCTGGTAGTAGGCTTCGATGCTTTTCGGCAGGTCCAGGTGGGCGACGAAGCGCACGTCCGGTTTGTCGATGCCCATGCCGAACGCCACCGTGGCCACCATCACCAGGCCGTCCTCGCGCAAAAAGCGCTGCTGGTGGTCGGCGCGCATCGCGCCGCTCAGACCGGCGTGGTAGGGCAGGGCGGGGATGCCCTGGTCGGTGAGCCACTGGGCGGTCTGGTCCACCTTGTTGCGCGACAGGCAGTAGACGATGCCCGCCTCGCCGGCGTGTTCGGCGCGCAGCAGGCGCAGCAGCTGTTTGCGGGCGCCGTCCTTGCGCTCGATGCGGTACTGGATATTGGGCCGGTCGAAGCTGGACACATAGTGGCGCGCGCCGGTGAGGTCCAGGCGCTCGGCGATTTCCGTGCGGGTGCGCGGGTCCGCGGTGGCGGTGAGCGCGATGCGCGGCACCTTGGGGAATTCACGGTGCAACAGGGAGAGCTGCAGATAGTCGCTGCGGAAGTCGTGGCCCCATTGCGATACGCAGTGGGCCTCGTCGATGGCGAACAGCGCCAGCGGCGACTGATGCAGCAGCTCCAGGGTGCGCGGCTGGATCAGCCGTTCCGGCGCCACATAGAGAAGGTCCAGCTCGCCGTTGCGTACCTGCTGCTGCAGGGACTGGCTCTGCTCGGCGCTGAGCGTGGAATTCAGGAAGGCGGCGCGCACCCCCAGCGCATTGAGCGCGCTGACCTGATCCTGCATCAGCGCGATCAGCGGGCTCACCACCACGCCCACGCCGTCGCGCACCAGCGACGGGATCTGGTAGCACAGGGATTTACCGCCGCCGGTGGGCATCAGCACCAGGGCGTCGTCGCCGTCGATCAGGTTGTCGATGATGGCGCGTTGTTCGCCACGGAAGTCGTGATAACCGAAGACGTGCTGTAAAACGGAGAGGGCGTCGCGTTGCATGGCGGCGAGTATACCCGCCCGCCGCCACACTGACATCCGGCTGACACCCTTTTCCGTTATTGTCGCCCCCTGTTTTAAGATCGGGCTTTCGTCGGTTTAAGAGAATGGCTATGAGATTCGGGAAGGTATTCTGGGAATTCCTGTGGCTGGGCTGTATCAGCTTCGGTGGTCCCGCCGCCCATGTGGGCTATTTCCACCGCCGCTTCGTGGTGCGGCTGGGCTGGCTGGACGAGGCCACCTACGCCCGTCTGCTGGCCCTGACACAGTTTCTGCCCGGGCCGGCGTCCAGCCAGCTCGGTTTCGCCATCGGCCGTCACCGGGGCGGGCTGGCCGGCGGCGTGGCCGCTTTCCTGGGATTCACCCTGCCGTCTTTCCTGATCATGGTGATGGTGGCCCTGTACGCCACCCGGCTGCCCGAGGCCTGGCTGAACGGCCTGGTCACCGGCCTGAAATGGCTGGCGGTGGTGGTGGTGGCCGATGCGGTGCTGAACCTGGGCGGCAAATTCTGCCGCGACCGCTTCACCCGTGGCGTGGCCTTGGCCACGGCGGTGATGCTGTGGCTGTTCCCCGGCGTCGGTGTGCAGTTGCTGGCGTTGCTGGTGGCGGCGCTGATCGGCCGCCACTGGCTGAAGCCCTCGGCGGCGCCGGAGGACGCGGGCGCGGGCGAAAGCCGGGTGGCCTGGCTGCCGTTCGGCCTGTTCGCCGCCGTCTGGCTGTTGCTGTGGCTGATCGGCGGCGGCACCCTGGGCGGGCTGGCCCGGGACTTCTACAGCGCCGGGGCGCTGGTGTTCGGCGGCGGCCATGTGGTGTTGCCGCTGCTGGAAGGCTTTGTCGGCGACGCCATGAGCCAGGACCAGTTCCTCACCGGCTACGCCACCGCCCAGGCGGTGCCCGGGCCGATGTTCTCACTGGCCGCCTATCTGGGCGCGCAGCTGGCGCCGGCCAGCCCGTGGCTGGGGGCCGGCGTGGCGACCCTGGCCATCTTCCTGCCCGGCTTCCTGCTGGTGCTGGCGCTCAGCGACGCCTGGCGCGCCCTGGCGGCCCGGCCCGCCATGGCCGGCGCGGTGGCCGGCATCAACGCGGCGGTGGTCGGTCTGCTGCTGGCGGCCCTGTATCAGCCGGTGTTCCTGTCGGCGGTGGCCGGCCCCCGCGACCTGGCGCTGGTGGTGCTCGGGTTCCTGGCCCTGCGGTCGGGGCGGGTGCCGTTGCTGGCCCTGGTGGTGGCGATGGCCGCTCTTGGCCTGGTCATTCATTAGCGCTTCGTGACCTGACCCCGCGGTACGCAACGATACCGACCTACTGATCGAAGTGCAGGTTCATGCCCAGGGCTCGGGTAATCCGGAGCATGGTGTCAAAACCGGGCTTTCCCTCCGGCGATAATGCCTTATACAGCCCGGCCCGAGTGAGCCCGGCCTCAGTGGCCAGCTGGCTCATGTTCCGGGCCCGTGCGATATCGTTCAACGCGGCCCGGATCAGAGAGCCGTCGCCGGGATCGTCATCAATACAGGCGTTCAGGTACAACACCATATCCTCGCTGTTCTCGAGGTGATCAGCGGCATCCCAGCGTTTCAGCGGGTTCGGGGCAGTCATGATTCCTCCTGATATTGTTTGGCCAGCGTCCTGGCCGCTTCGATATCTCTGCTTTGGCTGCCTTTGTCGCCACCCGTGAGCAGGATGACCACCTCCTGGCCGCGCATGGTCAGGTACACGCGATAACCCGGCCCGGTGTGTATGCGGAGTTCGTAAACCCCCTTACCCACGGATTTCATATCGCCCGTGTTGCCCAGAGACAGCCGGCGGATGCGGGCGAGGATGCGGGCCTTCCCTTGACCGTCCTTGAGTCCACGAAGCCAGTCCTCGAATCGGGAAGTTGTGAGGATCGACTTAATACCGATAATGTAAACCATGGTATACACTTCCGTCAATGGCCTGGTTTACCCGCGCAAGCTTCAGTCACTGGCGAGTGCATTCACGGTAAACAGGGGGACAAGCCGGGTTCCGTAAGCCCAAGCTGAAAAACGGGTAGGCGATAGCGGAAGTTTGAGGCGCAAAAGGCAAGACCTGACCCCGCAGTACGCTCTCTTGCCTAAAGATCGGAACCGTGATTCAATCCTTGAAAGACTGGAATCAGGATTCCGATCATGGCGAACGCGAATGGCGTATAGAGAGACGGCGCAGGTCAAGGCGCGCAAGGCGGCGCAGCGCGAGGCGTTGCTGCGCACCGCCGAGACCCTGGTGCGCGACGGTGGCTTCGCCGCCATGACCATGCAGACGGTGGCGGACCGCGCCGGCGTGGGCGTTGGCACGCTTTACCGCTATTTCGACAACAAGGCGACCCTGGCGGCGGCGGTGTTCGCGGTGGCCACCCAGCGGGAAGTGGACGCGGTGGACCGGGCGCTGGCCGGCGGCGGCAATGCCTCGGCGCGGCTGGAGCGGGCGTTGCGGCTGTTCGCCCGCCGGGCGCTGGCGGCGCCGCGGCTGGCCTGGGCGCTGATCGCCGAGCCGGTGGAGCCGGAGGTGGACGCCGAGCGGTTGCGCTATCGCGCCGCCTACGCGGCCTTGTACCAGCGGGTGCTGGACCAGGGCGTGGCGGCCGGTGAGCTGCCGCCGCAGTCCACGGCGCTGGCGGCGGCGGCCCTGGTGGGCGCCATTGCCGAGGCGCTGGTGGGGCCGCTGGCGGCGCCCCTGAATGATGCCGGCCTGGCCGATCACCTGGCGGCGTTTTGTTTGCGGGCGGTGGGCGTGGCCGATGCCGCGTCCGTGGCCGGGTCCGGCGATACGGAGAGCGCGCCATGAGCAATCCACTGAAAAAGCTGTTTTCCGGGGCCGCCGGCCTGCGCCGGGGGCTGTTGCTGTACGGGCCTTTCCTGGGCGCCGGCGTGCGGGTCGAGGAGCTGAGCGCGGATTTCCGCCGGGTGCGCGTGTCCATGGGCATGCACTGGTACAACCGCAACTATGTGGGCACCCACTTCGGCGGCAGCCTGTACAGCATGACGGACCCGTTCTACATGCTGATGCTGATGAACAACCTGGGGCGCGATTACATCGTCTGGGATAAGAGCGCGACGATCGTTTTTCTGCGCCCGGGCATGGGCCGGGTGTTCGCCGAGTTCGAACTGACCCAGGCGATGATCGATGAGGTAAAGGCCGCCACCGCCGGTGGCGAAAAGTATCTGCCCACCTGGGAGGTCACCGTGCGCGACGTCGCCGGCGAGGCCGTGGCCCGGGTGGAGAAAGTCCTCTATGTGCGGCGCAAAGCCGGGGAGAAACAGTCATGAACGCTCAAGAGAAAGTCATGAACGCTCAAGAGAAAGCCATGAACGCGGAACAAACCACGTCCCAATTGGACGCGTTGGCCAACACCCATGAGGTGTTCAACCAGGCCACGCCGCTGCAGGATTACAACGCCTTCCGGGGCGACACCGCGCTCTACGACGCGGTGCTGCGCGAAGGCGGCGAGCGCGGCGTCGAGGAGCTGGACCGCTACGGTTTCGAGACCACCCGCCCGGAGGTGATCGAGTGGGGCTACCAGGCCAACGCCAACAAGCCGGAGTTCGAGACCCACGACCGTTATGGCCACCGGGTGGACCAGGTTAATTACCATCCGGCCTATCACAAGCTGATGGACATGGCGACGCGGGAAGGCCTGCATTCCTCGCCCTGGACCGATCCGGGGCCGGGTGCCCAGGTGCTGCGCGCCGCCAAGTACTACATGCACGCCCAGGTGGAAGGCGGCCACGGCTGTCCGATCACCATGACCTTCGCGTCGGTGCCGAGCCTGCGGCTGACGCCGTCCCTCGCCGAGCGCTGGCTGCCCAAGGTCACCGCCCGCGGCTACGACGGCCGCAATGTCAGCCATCACGACAAACAGGCGCTGACCATCGGCATGGGCATGACCGAGAAGCAGGGCGGCTCGGACGTGCGCGCCAACACCACCCGCGCCCATCCTGTCGGTGCCGGCGGTTCCGGTGAGCTCTACGAACTGGTGGGCCACAAGTGGTTTATGTCCGCGCCGATGTGCGACGCCTTCCTGATGCTGGCCCAGTCGCCGGGCGGTCTGAGCTGTTTCCTGGTGCCGCGCTGGCGCGAGGACGGCAGCAAGAACCCGCTGCAGGTGCAGCGCCTCAAGAACAAGATGGGCAATGTCTCCAACGCCTCCTCCGAGGTGGAGTTGCGCGGCGCCCACGGCTGGATGGTCGGCGAAGAGGGCCGCGGCGTGCCGGCGATCATCGAGATGGTGGCGATGACCCGCTTCGATTGCATGATCGGCTCGTCCGGCGGCCAGCGCCAGGTGGTGGCCCAGGCGGTGCACCACGCCGCCAACCGCGCCGCCTTCGGCGAGACGCTGCTCGACCAGCCGCTGATGCGCAATGTGATCGCCGACCTGCAGCTGGAAGTGGAAGGCTCGGTGGCGATGACCCTGCGCATGGCGCGGGCCCTGGATAACCTGGACGATGAGCATGAGAAACTGTTCACCCGGCTGGGCGCCGCCGTGGGCAAATACTGGATCTGCAAGCGCACCCCGCACCACGCCTATGAGGCGATGGAGTGCCTGGGCGGCAACGGCGTCACCGAGAATTTCATTCTCGCCCGGCTGTACCGGGACGCGCCGATCAACGCGATCTGGGAAGGCTCCGGCAATGTGCAGGCGCTGGATGTGCTGCGCGCCATGAACAAGAGCCCGGCGGTGGTGGACACCTGGTTCGAGGAGCTGGCCGGCGCCCAGGGCAGGAACGCCACCCTGGACAACGCCATCAACGACCTCAAGAAAGAGCTGGCCGACCCGGAGCAGATTGAGTTCCGCGCCCGCGATCTGGTGGACCGCATGGCGTTGACCATGCAGAGCGCGTTGCTGGTGAAAGCGGGTAACGACTCGGTGAGCGAGGCGTTTATCGCCGCGCGGCTGGGCGGCGGGCACACCCGCAACTACGGCAGCCTGCCGCGCGGCTTGGACATTGACACGCTGATCCGGCGCGCCAATCCTCTGGAGAGCTGACGCTTACAGCTTGAGGCGGCCGAGCACCTCGAACCAGAGCGCGCGGAACGCCTGGGCGGCCGGCGTATAGGGGGCGAACTCGCCCACCGGCGCGCGGTGGTCGCCCATCTGCTCCACATGGGTGGAGTAGGGAATCCAGGTCTTGAGGCCGTTTTTCATCAGTGCCGGGCGCTTGACCAGCATCTGCACGTGCAGGTCCCGGCGGCGGTCCACCATGTTGAAAAACGGCACCACCTGCAGGTTCTTGATCTTCTTGCCGTCGATCCAGTCGAGCACTTGCTCGAAGGCGCGCAGGGACAGGTGGGTGGGGATCACCGGCACGAACAGGTAGTCGGCGGCGGCGAACACGCTTTCCGCCAGCGGGCTGAGTGTCGGTGGGCAGTCCAGCAGCGTCAGTTCGTAGGATTCGCCGAACGGCGCGATCAGTTCCTTGAGGCGGTTCTTGCCGCCGCCGCTTTCCGCCAGTTTGACGTCCGCGTTGCGCATGCTGATGTCGGCGGGCACCACGTCCAGGTGCGGCCAGCGGGTCTCGCGCTTGAGGCGGCCCACCGGTTGCTTGCCCTTCAACAGGCTGCCGGCTTTATAGCCCGGGTTGTCCTGGTCCACGCCCAGGTAAAAACTGGCGGCGCCTTGCGGGTCGAGATCCCAGAGCAGGGTGCGGTGTTTCCAGCGGGCCGCGTGCCAGGCCATGTTCACGGCCGTGGCTGTTTTACCCACCCCTCCTTTCAGGTTGTAAAAGGCGATGGTCTTCATGGCATCCAGGTTCCGGTTTCAGCGGTCGGACTTGGAGGCTAGCATGAAACGCGCGGATCCTCACCGGGGGGGCCGGCGCCGGCTTGTGATCGGCGCGCCCAGCGGCTTTAATAGCCGGGCCTTCAACCTTCTTAACGCGGAGATCGACCAGGGTGACAGTCGAGAAACGCTATCAGGTGTTCATCAGCACCACCTACCCGGACATGCAGTCCGCGCGCCAAGCCTTGATGCTGCCGTTGCTGGATCTCGGCATGGCACCCATGAGCATGGATTTGCACAGCGCCGAAACCAACAATCTGATGCCGGTGGTGCAGCGCATGATCGACGATTGCGATTATTTCGTGATCCTGCTCGGCGGCCGCTACGGCACCCTGTCACCGCTGGGGCTCAGCTATACCCACCGTGAATACATTTTCGCCGCCACCAAGCGCAAACCGATCGTCACCTTTATCCACGACCAGCCGTTCAGCCTGCCCGCCGAGGCCCGCGAGGACAGCCGTGAAGGGCAGGTGCGGCGCGATGATTTCGCCCGGCTGCTGGAGAACAAGACGCTGGCGTTCCGCTGGCGCGACGAGCGCGAGCTGAGCGAGCAGGTGGCCAAGGTGATGCCCGATGTGATGCGCCAGCATCCCGCCGCCGGCTGGGTGAAGTCGGGCAGCGTTGAGAAAAGCGCCGGCGGTGAAACGGAACGCCTGCGCCGCCGGGTCGCCGAGCTGGAGAAGGAGCGCGAGGAGTGGCTGAGCGGCCAGCGCACGCCAGCGCGGCATCTGGCGCGGGGCTCGGACCGGGTGGCGCTGGACTACTCATGCAACGTGTACGAAGGCGGCGACTGCAAGGTGGCGATGGCGTCCTGTGAGCTGGACTGGAACCGGGTGTTCGCCTGCGTGGCGCCGCTGATGCTGAACCCGGTCTCGGAACCGGTGATGCAGAAAGCGCTGGAAGACTATATCGCCCGCAAGGCCCTGGACGACGTGCTGGCGGATTTCCCCAAGGCCCATGCGGTGCGCAACGTGGTGCTGGCCGGCCACGCCTTCAACCAGATCAAGGTGCACCTGCGCGCGCTGGGGCTGATCAACAAGACCTCCGACAACGACAGCCGCGGCATGCCGCTGTGGCGGCTGACCGCCCAGGGCGACACCGCCATGAGCCAGGTGATGGCCCGCCGGCGGTAGTTAAAGACGTCTCTGGAATCCTGCCGGGCGCTGCGCGCCCTTTCGCGGGCGGGGCCCGCTCCCACAGGGTTAAAGTCCCAGCTTTTTCTTCAGGAAGTCGACGATGTCGTCCGCGGGGACCTCTTCGGCTTCACCGCCGCGCCGGCTCTTGTATTCCAGCACGCCGTTGTCCAGGCCGCGCTCGGCCACCAGCACACGGTGCGGGATGCCGATCAGTTCCGCGTCGCTGAACTTCACGCCGACGCGCTCTTTTTCGCGGTCGTCGAACAGCACCTCGATGCCGGCGGCGGTAAGGTCCGCGTAGAGTTTTTCCGCCACTTCTTTTTCGCGCGGGCTCTTCTTGATGTTGAGCGGAATCAGCGACACCTGGAAGGGGGCGATGGCCTCCGGCCAGACGATGCCGTTGTCGTCGTGGTTCTGTTCGATGGCGGCGGCCACCACCCGGCTGACGCCGATGCCGTAGCAGCCCATGGGCATCACCACGGAGCGGCCGTTGTCGTCCAGCACGGTGGCGTTGAGCGCCTCGGAGTACTTGGTGCCGAGCTGGAAGATGTGGCCCACCTCGATGCCGCGCTTGATGGTCAGGGTGCCTTTGCCGTCCGGGCTCGGGTCGCCCTCCACCACGTTGCGCAGGTCGGCCACTTCCGGCAGCGCCACGTCGCGCTCCCAGTTGATGTTGAAGTAATGCTTGCCGTCCTGGTTGGCGCCGGCGGCGAAGTCGCTCATCAGCGCCACGCTGCGGTCCACCACGCAGGGAATCGGCAGGTTCACCGGGCCGAGGGAGCCGGGGCCGGCGCCGATGGCGGCGCGGATTTCCTCTTCCTCGGCGAACGCCATCGGCGTGGCCACGGCGTCCAGCTTCTCCGCCTTGATGTCGTTGAGCTCGTGGTCGCCGCGCACCAGCAGCGCCACCAGGCCGCCTTCGCTGCCTTTCACCACCAGGGTTTTCACGGTCTTCTCGATGGGCAGATCGAACTGCTGCACCAACTGCTCGATGGTCCTGGCGTCCGGCGTGTCGGTGAGCGCCATGTCCGCGCCGGGGGCGGCACGCTCGCCGGCGGGGGCCACGGCTTCCGCCAGCTCCACGTTGGCGGCGTAGCCGGACTGGTCGGAGAAGGCGATGTCGTCCTCGCCGGACTCGGCCAGCACATGGAATTCATGGCTGGCGGCGCCGCCGATGGCGCCGGTGTCCGCTTCCACCGGGCGGTAATCCAGGCCCAGCCGGTCGAAGATCGCGCAGTAGGCGTTGTGCATCACCTGATAGGTTTGCGCCAGCGAGTCCATGTCGGTGTGGAAGGAGTAGGCGTCCTTCATGGTGAATTCGCGGGCGCGCATGATGCCGAAACGCGGCCGGATCTCATCACGGAACTTGGTCTGGATCTGATAGAAATTGGCCGGCAGCTGCTTGTAGCTGTGGATCTCGTTGCGCACCAGATCGGTGATCACTTCCTCGTGGGTGGGGCCCAGGCAGAAAGGGTTGTCGTGGCGATCGGTGAAGCGCAGCAGCTCGGGGCCGTAGGCGGGCGCCCGGCCGGACTCTTCCCACAGCTCCATGGGCTGCACCACCGGCATCAGCACTTCCTGGGCGCCGGCGCGGTCCATTTCCTCGCGGATAATACGCTCCACCTTGCGCAGCACGCGCAGACCGGATGGCAGCCAGGTGTACAGGCCGGAGGCCAGCTTGCGGACCATGCCGGCGCGCAGCATGAGCTGATGGCTGACCACCACCGCGTCCGCGGGGGTTTGTTTAACGGTGCCGAGCAGGTACTGGGAGGTGCGCATGAGGCGTTTCTTATTCCGTGTCAGTGGAGGGAAGCCGAATCGGGCATTCTAGTCAAACTGGGGCGGACGGGCTACCGGGCGCGGCGGTGTCGTGATCCGGTGGCTTGCAGCCCGCGCCGTGCCGCTTTATGTTCCGCTTTCGTTTGGGGAGAGATGCATGCTGACAGCAAAACAAGTGGAAGCGCTGATCCGCGGCGGCCTGCCGGCGGCGGCGGAGCAGGGCGTGGTGGTGGAGTCCGTGGGCGAGAACCGGGCGCGGGTGCGCTACCGGTTCACGGAGTCGATGATCCGCCCCGGCGGCACCGTGTCCGGCCCCACCCTGATGAGCCTGGCGGACGCCGCCATGTACGCCGCCATCCTCGCCAACCTGGACGGCCAGGAAATGGCCGTGACCCAGAACCTCAACATCAACTTCCTCAGCAAGCCCGGCCAGGCCGACCTGATCGGCGACGCCGAAATCCTCCGCCTGGGCCGCCGCTCCGCCATGCTCGAAGTGCGCCTCTACAGCGACGGCAACGACGTGATGGTCGCGCACGTCACCGGCACTTACGCGATCCCGCGTTGAGTTGACAGTTGATAGTGGACAGTTGACAGCTACGCGGAACAACGCCCGGACATCTTAAAGCGCCGAGGCCGCGACCAAACTACGGTCGCGGCCTCGGCGGTATGAACTCGATTCTGAGCCAGCCCGCGCGCTATCAACTGTCCACTATCAACTATCAACTGCTTTATTCGAGTTCTTTTTCCCAGATCAGGTCGATGGCTTGGGATTTGCTGCTGGATTGCGCTTCCAGGTGCAGCTGGCGGGTCAGGGTGTAGCGCAGCATGACGGTGGAGATGGCGTCGAACAGGCCCACCGCGTAGGTCAGGTAGAGGCGGTCGGAGATCTGTTTGCCGAGCATCAGGGCGGCGTCGGAGGTTTCCCAGTCGCTGCCGATGGAGATTTCGTCCAGCCCCAGGGTGTCGCCGATCTTGTCGGTGACGCCGCTGCCTTTTTGCAGACCGTAGAGCGCCAGCGCCTGGGCCACCTGGGCGGAATCGCTTTGCGAGCCCCGGCTCAAGGAGCGGCCGGTAACCAGATAGGACATGGCCTCGCTTTCTTCCAGGCTGGGGTCGGAGAAGACGCGCGCGTCCGGTTCCTGCAGGGTGCCGGACAGCTGCACCCCCACCACCAGGTTTTCGCTGGGTATCTTGCGCACCGCGCGGATATCCAGCCCCGGGTTGTCGGGCTGGCCCTGGAACAGCAGGCGGCCGTTTTCGATCAGCAGGTTCTGGCCGTAGGCGCGGTAGCGGCCCTCGGTGATGATCAGCTCGCCGTTGAGCTGGGCCGGCTGGCCGGGCTGCTGGCTGACACGCAGCTCGCCGGTGAGGGTGGCGCGCAGCCCGAACCCTTCGAAGCGCACCTGGTCGCCCAGGGTGACGGTGACGCCCATGGCGAACGGCAGCGGCGTGGTCTCCTCGGCGCGGGCGTCCACCAGCACCTGGTCCTCGCTGACGGTGACCGCGCTCTCGGGCAGTTCGCGGGGTTTCAGGTCGGCCTCCGGCACGTTCAGGGTGCCGCTCAGATTCAGGCCGTCACCGTCGCCTTTGAGGGCGAGATCCGGCGAAACGTAGACCTTGGCGTCGGCGCGGTCGGCGACCCGCAGGCGCTCGCCGCGCGCCCACAGGTCCATCGCCAGCGGTGAGCGGGTGGGGGTCCAGGTGCCGCCCAGTTCCAGGGTGCCGTCGCCCAGCCGGGCGCTGCCGTCCAGATTGAGGGTGCCGGAGGCGTCGCCGGTCACCGCCAGGCGAACGCTTTCCGCGCTGATGCCCAGGTCGGGCACCGTGGCGCGGCCGTCGAGCAGCGCGATCTCCCCGTCCAGCCTGGGGCCGGCCGGAGTACCGCCCAGGTTCAGATCGCCCTGTACCCGGCCTTGCAGCTCACCGACCCGGGGCAGCAACGGCGCCAGGTCGTCCAGGCGCGGGATGTCCAGGCGCAGCCGGCCGCTCATCGGCGCGTCCAGGCTCAGGCCGCTTTCCACCCGGGCGTGCACTTCGCCCTGGTCGGCCACCACCAGATCCAGTTGCTGATCGAGACGGTCGTTGTCCAGGTTGCCGGTGAGCGCCGCTTGCTGGAACACCAGGGTCAGCGGCGGCTCGGCGCCGACGAAGCGGGTGGAGGCGTCTTCCAGGCTCAGCGACCACTGGCCCCGGGGCCGGTCGACGCGGCCGCCGAAGGTGGCGTCGGCGCGCAGGCGGCCGTCCAGTTTGACGCCGTCGCCGAGCCAGGGGTTGGCCAGCGCCAGGGGCAGGTCGCGGACTTCCAGATTAGCGTCGATGCTGCCATTGGCGGCGTGGTCGCCCGCCAGGCATAAGCGGCCCGGGTCGTCGCGGCTCTGCAGGCAGAGGTTGTCCAGGGATTGGCGGTCGGCGCCCAGGGTAAAGGGCACCGGCTCCGCCAGGGTCCAGACGCCCAGTTGTCGCTCCTGCAGTCGCCAGTCGAGCAGGCGCCCGGACCAGACCAGGTCGCCGTTGAGGCCGGCCTGGGCGGTGAGCGCGGTGGCGGCGCTGTCGTTCTCCACCGCCACGTTCAGGCGGTGGTCGCCGCGCCGGCCTTCCACATCGGCGTCCAGGCGCGCCACCCGGGTCTCGCCGTTCTGGCTCAGCGCCCGCCCCTCCAGCGCCAGGCTCATGGGCGTGTCGCCGGCGTTGAGGTCCTGGAAGCGGGCGCTCAGGGTGTCCAGCCGCCAGTCCTGGTAGCCCAGGGCGTCACCGTTGGCGGTGCCGCTCAGCCGGGGCGCGTCGAGCGGGCCGCGCAGGCGCCAGTCCGCCCGCAGGCGGCCCCGCGCCGGGCCGTACCAGCGTGTCAGCCGTTCGATGTTGAGGGTGCCGTCCAGGTTCAGGGTGTCGCCCACTTGCCCGCGGGCGCTGAGGCGGTCCGCGCCCCAGCGGCCGTCCAGGGTGACCGCCAGATCGCCGCCGGTGTCCTGGCGGGCCTGGCCGTTCAGGGCCACCGGGTCGCCCTGCAGGGTGCCGGTGAGCGACAGCGGGTCGGCGTTCAGGGCCCAGTCGTCGGCGCCACGCCAATGGCCCCGGGTGCGCGCCTTCAGGGTCAGATCGCCGGGCCAGGCCGGCGCCAGGGTCGCCGGGTTCAGGTGTTGCCCTTGGGCGTCCAGGTCCCAGGCCAGGCCGTCCTGGTAATCCAGGCGGCCTCTCAGTGTCAGGCTCTGGCCGTCGTTCTTCAGGCTCAGGGTGTCCAGGGTCAGGCCGTCGAGGCCGGCGTCGCCGAGCAGGGTCACGGCCAGCGGCCGGCCGTCGGCGGTGAGGGTGGTTTGCCCCTGCAGACGGACGCGGTCCAGGGTGCCCTTGGTGCTGAGCTCGCCTTCGCCCAGGCGCGCCGGCACCGGGGTCTCCACCGGCAGGGGTTGCGCCGGCCAATGATGGCGCAGGTCCAGGTGCACCTGACCGTCCCGGTAGCCAAGCTCGCCCTCGGTGATCAGTTGCGCCGGCGCCGAGAGTGTGTGTTCCACCCTGAGGTTTTCCGGTGTGCCCTCGATCCGCAGCCGACCGGCGGTTTGCGGCACCGCGTCCGGCGCCGCCGGGCGCCGCCAGTCCAGCTCGCCGCGCAGATCATAGGGGGCGCTTAACGGGCCGCTGAGATTGGCGTGCAGGCGGGTGTCGGCCACGCTCAGGGCGACGCGGGGCAGGTTGAGCTTGCGCCAGGCGGCCAGCTCGCGGGCCTCGATACGGTCGATGTGCAGCGGCGCTTCGCCGGCCAGGGTGAAGCGGCCCACCGACAGGGTTTCGATGCGCACGCCCAGGGGCAGCGTCAGGTTGTCCGGCAGCTCGAAGGGCGGCGCGTCCGGTTCCTCCGGCGCCCCCGCCGGCAGCGTCAGGGTCACCTGTTCGGCGCGCACAGCCTGGATCACCAGCCAGCCGCCGAGCAGCTCGCCGGGGGCCAGTTCCAGGTGCAGGTCGTTCAACGCCACGGCCAGGGTTTGCTCGGCGTCGCCCTGACGGTAGTTGAGTGCGCCCACGTCGACACCGGAGAGCAGGTTGCCGCGCCACTCCTCCACGCTCAGTTCGCCGGGCAGATAGGGTCCGGCCCGGTCCAGCAGCCAGAGATTGCCGGCCCGGGTGCCGAGCAGCGCCAGCAGGGCGCCGATCAGCAGCAACGGGATCAGCAGCAGGCCGATCAGCAGGGCGCGCTTCACAGGTCCGGCCCCATGCTCAGGTGCAGCCGCCATTGCCGGCCTTCTTCGATGCCGCGCGCGAAGTCCACGCGGATCGGGCCCAGCGGCGAGCGCCAGCGCACCCCGAAGCCGGCGCTGCGGCGGATTTCGTAGTCGTCGAAATTGTTGAAGGCGTTACCGGCGTCGGTGAACACCGCCAGGCTCCACTGTTCGCTGATCGGGTGGTCGTACTCCAGGCTGCCGACCAGCAGGTGGCGGCCGCCGATCACTTCGCCGTCGTTGTCCACCGGGCCCAGGGATTCGTAGGCGAAGCCGCGCACGCTGGCGTCGCCGCCGGCGAAGAAGCGGATCGAGGCGGGCAGTTCGGTGACGTCGGAGACTTCGGTGTAGCCCACTTCGCCGCGGGTAATGACCCGGCCGCCGAACAGCGGAAAGATCAGCTTGCTCCAGCCGTCGAACTGGGTGAACGACGCCGACGAGGCCAGCGCCTTGTGGGCGCCGCTGACCTTGCCGCCCAGCCGCCAGCCGAAGCGGGGATAGATCGGGTCGTCGTATTCCACCCGGCTGAGCTGGAAGCCGGGGATCACCAGCTCCACCTGGTCGAGCTGGTCGGCCACGGTGTAGGTCTCGCGCAGGTACTCCAGCGAGGTGGTGGCCACCCAGTCGGAGTCGAGTTTGATGATGTAGTCGGCGCTGGTACTGAAAATCTCGCTGTCGCTGGTGTCGGTCTCTTCATTCACATAGCGGGTGCGCAGCTCGATTTTTTCGTTGATCGGGTCGCGCAGCGGAATGGTGTAGCCGGCGCCCACGCCCTGACGCACGCTGGAGAGCTCGGTTTCCACCCGCGCGGTGTGGCCGGCGGCGTTGACGCGGCGGTTCTCCACGCCCAGCCGCAGGCGCGGGCCGGTGTCGGTGCTGACGCCGACGCCGGCCAGCAGCGCCCATTCGTTACGCGGGTTGAAGTGGATGCTCACATCGATGGTCCGGCTGTCCGCGTCCGGTTCGCCGCGGTCCAGGCGCACCGCGCTGAAATAGCCGGCGCCCAGGTAGGCCTGCTGGGTGGCGAGCAGTTTGTCGTTGCTGAACGGCTCGCCGCTGTCGAACTGCAGATAGGCGCGGCGCAACCGTTCGTTGATCTGGTCGTCGCCGGTCAGGGTGATCTCGCCGAAGCGATAGCGCGGGCCGCTGTCCACGTGCAGCACCACCCGCGCTTCACGGCGGTCCCGGTCCACCTCCAGACGGTGGCGGGTGACGCTGCCCTCGGCGTAACCCCGGTTGATCAATAACTGCTGGAGCGATTGCTTGAGGCGGCTGTAGCGGTCCTGGCGCAGCCGCTGCCCCTGTTCCAGGCCGGCGTTGTCGATGGTGCGCTGGAACGCCGGGTCGTCGGCGGCGTCGCCGTTGAGGGTGATGTCCAGGGCGCTGATGCGGGTGGGCTCGCCGGGGTCGACCGTGAGGGTGAGGGCGAAGCAGCGCTCATCATCGGCGTCGCGCCATTGCGGCGTTAACACCGGCTGGTAAAAGCCCAGTGCCTGCAGGGCGGCGCGGCTGTTGTCGCGTACCTGGCGCTGGATCAGGGCTTTCTGGCCGGGGCCGGGGCGGCAGGGGTAACGGCTCAGGTCGATCAGGGTGCGGAGGTTGGCCTCGACGCCTTCCGGCCATTCCCGGTCGCCGGCGGTCTTCAGGGTCAGTTCCGGGGCCGGGTCGGCGCTGACCCGGCCAGGCATCGCCGACGCCGTGAGGATGGCCAGGACCGCCAGGGTTGCGAGGCTGTAACGGCTGCTCATCGGCGCCCTTGTGATTCCTGGAATAAGACACCGCATTGTGGTCAACCTGGTGCACCGGGGGAAGTGTTTCGCGTAATAACGGTGTTAACGATCGCGCTGGAAGTGGCTCGGGCTGGGGCGCTTTTTCAACCGGCGCTGCAGGGTGCGGCGGTGGATGCCGAGGGCCTCCGCCGCTCTGGATATATTGCCGTCGTGGGCGTCAAGAACCCGTTGGATGTGCTCCCACTCCAGACGCTGCAGGGACGGCGGCGCTTCGGGGAGATCGCCGGTGTCGGCGGGGTCGCGGCCCAGGGCGTCGAGGATTTCCCCGGCGCTGGCCGGTTTGGTGAGGTAATTGTGGGCGCCGCGCCGGGTCGCGGCCACCGCCGCCGGGATGCTGCCGTAGCCGGTCAGCACCAGCACCCGGCAGTGCGGGAAGCGCGCCAGCAGCGGCTGGATCAGATCCAGGCCGTTGTCGTTGCCGAGATTCTGGTCGAGCACCGCCGCGTCGAGGGTGGCGAGCGTGGCCAGCAGCGCGTGCGCCTGTTGCAGATCGGCGGCGTGGTGCACCTCGATGCCGTGGCGGGCGAACGCGCGCCGGGTCTGCTCGGCGAGCAGGGCGTCGTCTTCAAGCAGCAGCAGGGATTCAGGCGTCATGCTCGCTCCATTCGATGCGCGCCTGGCTCCACTGGCGCTCGAAACGCAGGGTCAGAGTCGCGCCCAGTGCCGCCAGGGTGCTTTCCACCAGCGCCAGGCCCACGCCCAGGCCCTCTTCCGCGCGGCGTTCCGGGTGGTCGGGGCCGTCGTCGCTCACCTGCAGCAGCCAGCCGCCGCCGGGCAGCGCCGCCAGGCGCACGTCGAGGCGTTCCGCGCCGGCGTCGATGGCGTTGTAACCGAGATTGGCCAGCACCCGGAACCAGGCCGCGCCGTCATTGAAACACTGCCCTTCGGGGCCGCTCACCGACAGGGCCAGCGTCGGGTGCAGGTGGCGCAGATGGTCCCGCACCCGTTCCATCAGCGTCCGGTAGGCGGGCCGCTCCGGCAGGCTGTCCGCGTCCGCGTTGCGCAGCCGGGCGGCGACACGCCGGGCCAGGGCCTCGATCTGCGCCAGATCGTCGCGGGTGCTTTGCGGAAGCCCCGGTTCCCGGGCGGCGTTGTCGGCCAGCATCACCAGGCTGCTGAGCGGGGTGTTCAGTTCGTGGGCCTGATGGGCCAGGGTCGCCGCCACCTGGTAGAGCCGTTCACGGCGGCCGGCCAGTTCCAGCAGCCGGTCGTGCTGACGCTGTTGCTGGCGGGCCAGGCTCTGGATCACCTGGCCCAGGGCGGTCAGCAACAGCGCCAGGGCGACGAAGACCACGCCCATGCCGAGACCGTGGGTGTGGCTTAGCTCCCGGGTCAGGGCGTGCAGGGTGGAATGCGCCGGCGGGGCGCTGTGCCACAGGGTGGCGAGCAGGTATCCACCCAGCGTCACCACCAGCAGCCAGAGCGCGGCGCCGCGCCCCAGGGTCAGCGCGCCGAGCAGCAGCGGCACCAGCAGATAGAACGACAACGGGTTACCGGCGCCGCCCAGTTGCTGCAGCAGGCCGACGAAGATCACCACGTCCAGGGTCAGTTCCAGGGCCAGCAGGCGCTGTTGCCGGCGGGTGTTGAGGCTGGCCAGGGCGATCAGGTTGGGCAGCAGCAGCGCCGCCAGCCACAGCAGCGGCTCCAGGCTGGCGGGGGCGCGCGCGATTTGCTGCAGCACCAGCAGGGCCAGCGCCAGGCACAGTACCAGCAGGCTGCGCAGGCCGATCAGCCGGCGGCGCCAGACGCGTTGCAGGGTTGAGTTCATGGGCGCGGATTGTACCCCCGGTGGGCGGGGAACGGCAGGTGGCGTTTTGCCGCGCCGGTCAGTCGGCGCGCCGGGCGCTGCCTTGTAGCAGCTCGGCCATCAGCCCGGGCAGTTTGCGGTGGCGGAAAACCCGCGTGTCGCTGAGGTCGAAGCCGGCGTCGCGCAGGGTATCCGGGGTGGGGCGGGTGAGGTGGCAGCCGCAGGCCAGATGATGCCAGAGCGGGTCCACCCGCCGTTGCCAGCGGAAGGTGCGTGGGCGACCGCTGGCGATGTGTTCCAGCAACAGAAGACGCCCGCCCGGGGCCAGCACCCGGTGCATTTCGCGGGCGGCCAGCTCGGGCTCTGGAATGGTGCAGAACACCAGGCAGGCGACCACGGTGTCGAAGTGGCCGTCCGGGTAGGGCAGCCGGCGGGCGTCCCCCTGCAGCAGGTGCAGCGGTTGGCGGATGCCGGCTTCCCGCGCGCGGAGGCGGGCCAGCGCCAGCATCGCCGCCTCCGGCTCCAGGCCGTGGATCTCGCTGACGGCGTCGCCGTAGAGGGCGAGATTGGCGCCGGTGCCGATGCCCAGCTCCAGCACGCGGCCGCGGGCGCCTTGCAGCAGGCGCTGGCGGTCGCGATAAAGCGGACGGGTGGCCCAGTCCAGCAGTTTCGGGAACAGACGGTCCTGGTACCAGCGCATGGGGCTCCTTGTTGTGGCGGCTATTGCCGCTCGGGCAGTACGTAGTCGTCCGGGTTTTCCAGCATGTCGGTGGTCAGGGGCCCGGAGATCACGCTGGTCAGGTTGCGGTCGGTGTGTTTGCTGAAGGTGCGCCGGGCCTTCTCGAACAGCCGGAAGCTGCGGAAGTTGAGCGCGTACAGACGCACTTCGCGCAGCCGCTGGTAAGAGTACATCACATCCAGCGCGTCCATGGAGAACTGCGGCTTGAGCTGCATCGCGGTCTCCAGGTGGCTGATCGCCTCGTTGAGGTCCCGCTTGCGGTTCATGTAGATCAGCGCGTTGGCGTACTCGTAGTGGACGATGGGAATGTCCGGCGCCAGCGTCAGCGCCTCGTCGAAGGAGTCCTGGACCGTGGTGGTGCGCGCGCCGTAGGTCATGCGGCCGGTGAACTTGCCCACCCGGCGCATGATGCCGGCGTCCACGCCGGCCAGGAAGGCATGGCCGAGCGGGTGATCGGGCATGATCTCCAGGACCCGTTCCGCGTTGTTCTTGATCTTGCTGATATAGCGGCGGGCGACAATGATCGGCACCGGCGATTCCTCGGCGATGCGGGCGATGGCGTAGGCGTAACCGAGGCGCACCACGGCCACCACCGGCTCCATTTCCGGGTCGTCCTCGGCGGGCTCCATCAGGTCGAAGTAGCGCTCGGTGCGGTTGGCCATGTCCTGCAGCATCATGTATTTGACGCTTTGCCGGTCGGCCAGATAGATGGCGTAAAGCAGCTGCGAGAACAGCGCCGGGATCTCGCCGATGGGGCCCAGTTCCAGGCCCAGGCGGCGGGCGGTCTGGAAGTTGCCGGCGAAGAAGTGGCGCCAGACGTTGACGTAGCGGCCCTCCAGGCTCTGGAAGTCGCCGTCGAAATCCTCCAGACCGTCGCGCAGGAAGGGGTACTTTTCAAATTGCCGGCGCAGGTAGTCCGCGGACGGGTAGGGCATGCGCAGGCCGCGCATCAGGTAGTCCCATTTTTCGCGGATTTCGGCGTCGGTGTAGGTGAAGTAGGCGCGGTTGTAGGGGACCTCGTTCCAGGGCTCGATGAAGATACGTTCATCGACCGGGATGTTCTCCATCTCCAGTTCTTCCTGGGTGACCTGCTCTTCCTCGTCGATCAGCAGGGCCGGGTCGATATCCGGGGTGTTCTGTGCCTGAAGTCCCAGGCTGGTCAGGCACAATACGATCAGCAGGGGCCAGCGCCATCCCGCGCGGCCTCGGTGAAGTTCCACTTTCATGACGATGCTCTTCTTTTTTTATCTGGACGTCGCCGGCAGGGCCGGCATGGCTCGGGCAAACCAAAAAGGAAGCCGAACCTTGCCATGGGAAGAGCGTGTCGAACAAGAATTCACCAGCCGGGGGAGCGCGGCTCTACGGTCAGTCAGCCGCCGGCTTTTTCCAGGATCGCCACGAAGGGTTCGCTTTTACCGTGGCCGCGGACGATGTCCAG
>Ga0181379_1000449_pt1 | contig 20536 bp, 4 predicted proteins | sample 2SPOviralmetaG_FD_130115 | JGI IMG/M metagenome (GOLD analysis project Ga0181379, IMG submission 130115) | Marine viral communities from the oligotrophic San Pedro Time Series (SPOT) site, San Pedro Channel, CA, USA - 2 SPOT_SRF_2009-07-10 | ecosystem: Environmental > Aquatic > Marine > Strait... | reverse complement strand
TTACAAACTAGGACAAAAGAAGTTTGTAAGAAGTGTGAGGGGAGGGGTCAGTCGCAAAGCGACTGGAACGAGGGAGTACAAGTCCTACGGACTTGGGACAAGCGTATAGAACCCCTGTAAATTAGAAGTAATCATCTCTGGAATCGTCTCAGCGACATATTCTGCCCGTTCCTCAAGGGACTTTGCAGCATACTCTTGGACCGAAATTTCAAAGTACCCGGTGGGAACGTATTTTCGGAACACTGTGAATGAAGGTCGGGTCGTGACCAAATTTGCGTACGCATTCGAGTCTATGTTCGAGTAGGTCACAACATTAGAAACCATGAGATTTGAATAGTGTGTGATGACCTTGACATAATGGTGGGGACTATCCGTGGTGGAGACATTAGAGTACTCTATGACCGGGGTAAATCCACCCTGTATCTCTGGAGTCAATTCATTATAGGCATTCGAGGAAATGTTGGAGAATACATTGATTCCATCATAGACCATGAGATTCGAGTAGTATCCCACACTGTTTGAGGAGTAATAGTTACACTCCAAGTAGTTCGCCTGGTCGTCCACTGAGAGATTAGAGTATTCAGCCACAGTGACGTTAGAAACGACGTTGGACTGAACGATACTGACAATGTTCGAGTAGTACGGCATTTATTATAAGGGGAGGTTTTTTAAACGAAAAAGTCCACAGGACTTTTGGTTTGATACTGGAGAATACAAAAAAATGATAACCCAAGCTCACATTATAGAGGAGGACCTACCACATGTTTTATAGGAAGGGGTCCCATGATTGCGTATTTTCGTTCCAATCATATGAACCCTCTGGTCTAATCACAGGGGGTTGCCAGAGACACTGATCATCAAGGGTCCACGAAGGAAATGGTTGTTGCCCAGAAAAATTATCTTTATCTGGGTGATAAATGTGTCCTATTCCAGCATAATTTCTACCTTCAACATTTTTATATGTTCTAACATAGTTATTACTATCATAACAAAATTCAGAATCTACGACAATAACGTTTATAACTATATTGTTTTTATCTATTTGTGCTAAATGCATTTATTATATAATATTAAAAAAAATTACGGATTCCCCGCCCCTGTACGCACCACTGGACGGAAATATCTAATCATAACTATACCATCACCACCATTACCCGCGGTGCCACCACCATCTGGACCCCCTCCACCACCACCACCTTTTTGATCCACTCCCGAATGAGCAAATTGACTTAGATTATTTTGTCCACCACCAGCACCACCTCCAAAAACGGAGGTGTTGTCGGCTGGATATCCAATCGTTCCGGACGCCCATCTACCACCACTACCCCCACCGGCACGTCCAGTAAGAAGTCCCGATGTTCCACTTGTTGTTGAGATCTCAAAATCATCATATAAACCATTTCCTCCAGAACCCGAGGACCCGTCACCAGACGAGCCGCCGAATGCGTTACCACCCGGAGCCCCCGCACCACCACCACCACCACCGTTACCAGCATTAGTGGTATCCGCGGACGATGATCCTATACCACCCTTATGACCCTGAATAGAATGATCATTTCTTACACCCCTCCATTCATCCGCGTATATAATATTAGAACCTCCAAGTGTTACACTTCCGCCAGAAGCTCCATAAACTACGGCCGTCCCAGCACCCCCACCACCACTCCCACCACTGTTTCCACGCTCGGAAGGAAGCGATGACGCGGAGGCGCCGCGCGCGCCACCATAACCTCCACCTTTTGCAGTTATACCAAGGGCAGATGAATCTCCTCCATTTGATCCAAGCTGTGTTGCCGCACCTGCCGCACCACCCGCACCTACTATGATTTCATGTCTACCAGTTGATACTTTCATTACACCTCGACAATATCCTCCTCCACCACCACCACCTCCGTGATTATACCCCCCAGATCCACCTCCACCTATTATAATATATTCAACCAATAAAGGTCCATTAGTTACCGTGAAAGAACCACTACTCGTAAACTTATGGAGAGTTGTATCTCCGCTTGGATAGGATAAAGTTCCACCAGTTGCGGGTTGAGCTTGAGATGAATTATGTAGAGTCGTACAAAATTCTAATTCTAAATTATCCGGGTTAATTTTAATAAGTCCATTCACTATGCCACCGTCTGTTGTTGGTATACGTAAACTCCCCCTCACATCCAAAGTTGCTTGTGGAGCCTCCCCATCGCCTAAGCCGATCCCAACCTTGGTCCTCTCGAAATTGACGACGTGACCACCCTCGTCGCACCGACCCATATTGTAGAGGGTCTTGACCTCTTCGGCGGTGAGGACTGTATCGTAGAGTTTGAAGTTGGAGATGGAGCCGTTAAGGTCATTGCTTCCAGTACCTCCCACGATATCACCTATAGTGAAACTACCACTCGCGAGTGTTAGTGCTCCTGTAGATCCACCCGCATGTGCAGTTCTAAAAATCTCGTTTCCGTTGATGTAAAGTTTACGATTCGATAAATCAGAACCACCCGAATACGTAAAAGTTAAATGATACCACGAACCAGGTGTGATAATACTAGGATAAGAATTATCGTTACTAAAAAAATAATAATTTATGACCCCCGAAGAAGTTATAGACACACCTATTAAATCGTCAGTTGATCTTGCACCTATTTCGAATAATGTGTATGTCAGTCCACCCTCGAGTTTAACCCATAATGATATGGAATGAACGTATTCACCCGAAATACTTGGGATAATTCCCGAAATGTTATCACCATTCCCATCAAACTCAAAAGCCTTCGCACTCGCATCATACGATGCCCCACCTACAAACACCCCATCATTCCCCCTCCCCGAGGTATCCTTGATAACACCATCTTCCAAAGGGTTATTGTGGGTGTTGTATTCCACGACGAGTCGGTCCCTTTGGGGTGTATCATCGGCATCTAGGGGTGGCCCGATCCTAGGAACATCCAAGTTCTTCGTGAGGGTCAAGGCCCCATCATGGAGGGTACTCGACCCCTGTTTACGGACCCCAAAGAGCTTTACATCCTTGAGTTGGGTGAACGCATCCGCGACGATCGCGTGGTACTTGTAATAGTTGGGGTTATCCAAGTTCTTAAACTCTAGGTGGTCATCGTAGCCAAACGCGAGTCCAGCAACATTGGAGGTTGCCTCTTCACGGGTAGGGGCTGTGGTAATCTTCGTCCAGTTCACATCATCATTACTTCCCCAAATACTTTTGATGTTCGAGGGCATTGAGAAGACACGGAAGCGACCAGCATTAGTCGCTGGAGTGTCGTACCCCAATTCACCAGCAACGATTGTTGAACCATCTCGAGAGATTGTGAAAGGGTGGCCTTCGTTCACCCAACCCCATCCTAAATGACCCCCTGCGACGCCAACTAAACCCTGTACACCAGGTGTTCTCATTATCCATGAAGTACCCGTATATTCAAACGTAAATATTTCAGAGGAGTAATTATCTTCTGCACCCGCAGTTACGAGCAATCTTTTTCCGTCACCGGATAAGGCAAGACCGAGCCCAAAATCTTCATCAGTATCTTCATCATATTGAAGTTTATGAGGCGTTCCCCACGCGCTTCCAGTCCAGTGATACACGAGTACCAAACCACCGTTATCCACGCGTGCACCGTCTGCTATATCAGCGCTCATTGCACCAACCGCTAGTGTGTTTCCGTCATTAGATATAGCCACAACCTGTCCAAAATGGTCGTTAACACCGGTACTCGTACTGGGTTGATTTATCCTCGAATTCTTTATACCCCAATTAGCTCCATCCCACGAATAGACTTCCACAAAATATCCGGCGTCGAGTGTTCCTATTGCTAAATGGTTACCATCTTCACTCATACTCAATCCAAACCCAAAGTGGGCGTCTGCGGTGTCTCCTACAAATTGGGTAGCGCCAGTTCCCTTATAAGACCAGGCACCGTTTGAATACTGGTATACTAACACTCTACCAACATCATTCTTCCCCGAAATATCATACCCGTTTTCACACATGGCGATTGTTTTACCATCGTACGAAAGTTGTAGCATCCCTAAACCTAGATTCATATTCGCCGCCGAACCTACGAAGACGTCAGACATCCCAGACGCGGGGTCCGCAGTTAAGGTTCCACTATCAGGTAAAATAGTCCATTGACCACCCACGAGATAATACACCCGAACGGTACCTACATCTGCGACGTTTCCGACCTGATGATGCTCAAAAGGTGCAGCTACAGCTATGATATTACCATCACCTGAAATAGCCACATGTCTTGCGAATTGGTCATTGTCCGCGATGCCGGTTAGCATTTGATTACCAATTAGTTCCCACGTAGTTCCATTCCAATCGTAGACCCCCGCGCTTCCTCGGCTGCCGGGTCCTACCAGATGGGAACCCGCGATTACACGAGTACCGTCATGAGAACATGCGACTGAACGACCAAAATGATCGTTCGCTAAAGATCCCTGTATCTCACCCCCAACCTGCGCCCAATCAGGTCTCGATTCAATCTCAGCCTTCTTGAGACTCATGGATTCGGGGGTTTGAATCTTGAGCCATGCCCCGAAATCAACTTCTTCGGAAAGGCGGGTATTTCTGGTGGGTGCTGAACCCCACCAAGTTGAAGTGAGACCGTCGAATGCCCGGTACCCCGTCCCCTCCGCGACACTTAACTTGATTTGCCCGTCCCCCTCAACATACGAATCGTTCGCAGAAACAGCCCTCGCGGGGAACTTCGCTAAAGCATGGGGTTCATCTATGACAGTCAAAGCGCCCTCGGGTTCAGTCGTGCCCACACCTATGCGACCCTTGTAGAAGGTCATCGAGGATTTCTTGTGCCCGAATTCATCCTTTTGTGCATCGTAAATCTCTTGGATCCGCTCGTCACCCAAGTACTGGTCGTAGACCCTAAAGTTCGCCACCTTACCCGCGAAGGGACCACCTACGATCAAAGGGGTTTCTGTATCTTCTTGGGTGCCGTAATATTCTATATTACTTATACGCGTATACTGTGTCCAGTTATGTACACTTGTTATAACGATAGCGATATATTTGTAAGCTGTTGAATTACTTATAGTTCTGGTATCACCAGATGTAGTTGGGGTCGCCCCTGTCACAGATAGTAATTCTACCCAATTCGTGTCATCGTTTGAACCATAAATTTTCCATGCGTCTGGTGCTTCATTTATACCATAAGTTGTACCGGGATCTGCTGTGAGTATCATTTTATTTACAGCCAGTTTATGAGGAAGTTCTAATTTAAGCCATTCACCATATTCTGTGTTACCCCCACCAACTAATGCACCTAAACGATAAGTGGTAGCATTATAATCATTACTACCACCGTCATAATCAGTCGTATTTCCAGACACCCAAGATGCACCCGTTGTAGCGGGTGTAAATCCTTTATAAGGATCTTGATTGGTTTGACCACTGCTCGCACTCACCACATACCCCCTCTGTGCCGGACCCGTCATCGCCACATGTGGATACTTGAGGACCCGCGTCGGCTCGGGGAATCGGGTCAGGTCACCTTCCTTGTGGCCGTAGAGTTGTACATTTTGAATTGACGCGTAATAAGTAGTTGTGCTTTGAAGCGAGGTTACTACAAAACGAAAATACTTATACGCAGTTGAACTAGTTAGCGTAAAGTTTACGGGAACGGTCGCCGACCACGCAGGTGAGGATGTGGTTGTGATACCCGTAAATGAACCAAGTAAGTTCCATGTAGTTCCGTCGTTACTTCCAGCGATGACACCGTTTAATGGTGACCGTTCAAGTGCGTCATTTTGTGGCTGAATCGCTACGTAGCTAACTTTTAGTTTGTGTGGTAATTCGATTTGAAGCCATTCACCGGAATAAGCTGTACCACTAACCGTAGTAGATTCAGAACCTGTGTACACACCATTTGTACCATAAAAATTATTAGAAAGCCATAACGCATTATTACCAGTTACAATATCATCAAAGGCCTGATACGCTTTATAACTAGTGGCATGAGGAAATTCACTACTCGCACTCACACAGTACCCACCAGTCTTGTAATCCGTCATGGCAAAGGGTGGGTACTCCCCGAACGTATCCTCAACTTGGGCCTCCTCAACCTTCCGTCCATCCACATAGGTTACCTTGGAGCCACCTTCACCTTGGTACGCATAGGTCACGTTGTGCCAGGTATTCGCGGCGATTTGGGTATCATCAACTTTAAGGAAAGCCTTATCGTACCCCGACCCGATACTGAAAAGCTGTTGGGTCGAGGCATTCGCCTCCAGATTCGAGGCGTTGATCCAAGTGGAGACTGTGTGTGGCACATCACCCTCGAAACCAAGGGAACCTGTGGTCACGTTACTCTCCGTAGACCCGTCCAAGGTCCAGCAATTGTTTGTCGTATCGAATACCGCATTATGTGGAGTAATACTAATGGATGAATCATTCACAAGATTCTTGGGGACGTTTCCAGCAGCTGGGTCCTTCCCATCGAAATACATCACGTAATTGTTCGACCGAACGGAGTTGAACGTAGACTTTAGGGTAGTGTCTAGGGAAAGGTCACCGGGAGGTGCGGGGTCCCCATAACCATAAAGTTCAAGTTCACCTATCGCAGCATCTGTATCGTATGTTGATCCGTTTGGTGAGGTCTTTTCGGCAAGAATACGGAAATATTTATAATAGGATGTTGTATTCGTATCTACCACGATCTTAGTTCCCAATTTATCACGATGACTGAGATTTACAAACCTTTTTAGGAGATACCATGTACTTCCGTCGGTACTTCCTACCATAACACCCGTTCCAGGTAACCTAGATGATAAATCTAAGGTTGCATGACCTTGTGAATGGATTACGAAATGACTGAGTTTTATACTTTTTGGCATTTGAATTTGTAACCATTCACCGTTATATGTCGTACTCGTTCCACTAGGTGCGTCGAGGGCTGTTACACTATTGGTTGATACAGAATACGCACCTGTTCCGGTTGTGTATAAAGCAAGAGATCGCCAGGCATCTAATTCAGTGTTTATTTTACCATTAAACGCTTCGTGTCCGGCATAGCCACTTTGAACCGAACTCGAAGTCACCGTGTACCCAGCTTGCACGTAGGTGTTGGTCGTATCATTCCCGTCCAATTTAGAAGCGTCAAAAGCAATTTCGGGATACTTCTTGAGCGGCATTTCCTTTGGCTCCCTTCCATGAGGTCCCGTGTATTCCGCGAGGACGTTAGAACCAACCTTCACCTGGGCGTTTGAGGTGAGCGTAATATTCCCACCAATCTCGACGTTCGCCGTGGTTGTGAACCCTGTGGTAGCATTGGCAAATTGAATAACATTCGCTGTGACGTTCCCCACGTTAGAAACGGCGGCCAAATCAAAGGTTGGACTGACGAGAAGATTCCCGATTTTAAGTGTATGCGCGACCAGGTTTCCTGTAATATTAACGGCATCCGCATCGGTTGTACTCACATGAAATTTGTCACCTACTGAAAAATTCTTAGTTGGTGCTGAGTTAGAAACACTTATTTTTTGAGTCGCCCTAAATTCACTGGCACTCAAGATAACGTTAGTTACCTCAAGAGTACCCGCCGGGGTATCAATGATAGGCATTTAATATAAGAGGAGGTTTTTTTAAATGAAAAAGTCCGAAGGAAAGGGGACAATCGACGAAGTCGATTGGAACGACGAACTTTAGAAACTCTGTTCAGTTTGTAAAGTTTGTTTTGAGGGTCAGTCGCAAAGCGACTGGAACGAGTAACTGTGTTACTCGGGTGATTAGCCACAATGGTACGTGCACCCCACGAAGGCCGCTATGTGCACCGCATTTGCGGAATCTGTTTGGGCACCTGAAGCGTCTAAGAAACGCCTCTCGTATGGTGCCTCGGTCGCACCCGTTTTGTCCTCAAATTGGAGCTGACCATTTTCATCGAGGACATTTTCACCTCTTTGAATTTGGTAATAGGTTGTGATTTCAGCTTCTGAGTATGTGTTTTGAACATCTGTAGTCAAATTAGACCATTCACTGAGGTTCACGAATTTCGTATAGTCAACGATCTCCGTGAATGTATTGCTTTGGTATGTATTTTGAATGTTTGATTCCAAATTGGACCATTCAGCTATGGATACAATATTAGACCCATCCGTGTAGTCCATGATGGTGGTGACCTCCCTTGGTGTGTATCCAGGTTGGTCTGTGTAGGCTGATGGCGCTAAAGTGTTGGAATATTGGGTCTCTGTATTGGATGAGCGGTCATAGTCCACGAGTTGGTTCCAAGTATCTTCCATTATGGTTTGGAGACCAGTCTCTTCACGCTTGAAAGTTTGAACGGCAACATTGGATCCTGTAAAGGCACAATCCATCGTGATCTTGGCGACCGTGTAGTTGTGAAGCACATCGTCATCTTGTTTTTGACCGTAGCCAGTCACGTTAGAGGTTGTGATGTAATCACCCGACTCTAGGGCTCCCCCAGTGTCCACTACCCAAATGGCACCCTCACCGACGGAGTTTACTATGGCACGGTTATCACCTAGGATTTTTGAAGACCCAGTCACAAAACCTCCAAATGATTGTTTACGTTTATATGTATTCGCACTTTCCATTTTAGACACAACTCCAAAACATGCCTTATCTTGAGCCACATTCGAAAGTGAGACGATTGGGAGAGACTCATCAACTGTGATTGCATTCTTACCCATATCTATACCACCATTTAGTTTTACAAATTTATTCTTCTTTGCAGAAACAATGAGACCCTTTTCCATGGGTTCATCTGGGAAACACATATGTTGCCCCGTGAACGAAGTGAATCCACCTTTTGCACGAACTTTACCAGCTACTTGAACAGAGCAATCATCTTCACGTTCCAATTCTCCTATAGTTAATGTACTATTAATCATTCTGATATCATTACAATCGGGTTTGGGCCCCTGTTTGTATAAAGTCCATATCTCATCGTCATCTAATTTTACATATCTGTAGAATCTAAACATAGCCATCTTACCATCAAGGTTAGTGCTCGCCGTAGAACCGTTTGTTCCAAAACGTAAATCGGCACCAGCTGCCATATTAAGATCCCTGCGTGTTCCATTTTGACCAATAGCAACTTGGCGGACTCCATCAATATACAATCTTCTACAAGGATTTGTATCCGTTGAAGCGGCGCCATTCCCATCATATGTTAGTCCTATGTGATACCATCTATTTGGATCGGGGGTCCATTTAAAATAATCAGAATAACCACTGAAATCGTAGTACAGAACCGAATCGACGTTGCCTTCAACTCCTGAATAAAATAAATTAACCCGCGTCCCCGAAGACGCGGGCGTCGGGCCCATATAAAACAAATCACGACCATCTTGGGTGTTATCTAAGCAAACCCAAAAGGAAAATGAATGTGGATAATTGGTATACGTGCCGGTGGACGTATTAGTTTGAAGTATGTGATTCCCCGCACTATTAAAAATAAACGCTCGTTGGCCTGGGTGATAGAAAGCACCACTATATGTACCATCTCTATTTGTGCCGTCACCCGTAGCCGTATCCACAGCTTCGTCTTCATGAATGGGCATTGATGAGTTCCATTCAATATGAAGCTGGTTTGGTCGGGGTGTTGGATACAAAATTTTTGGACCCATTCTGGGAACTGTAAGACTTTTCGTGAGATTCAATTCACCGTCATGAAGAACAGATTGATCTTGTTCCCTCACACCAAAGTATTTAATATCACCTATAGCCACGTACGAAGAGCCCAGGCCTGGGGCCCTCATAGTGTGGGTCGGAACTATAGCTAAATGTTTGTAAGCTTTTGTTGTGTTTATTAATATGTCATGATACTGGCTCGTGTTGTCCTCCCTACCTATAGCCTGCGCCGCAAAACCACCCACAGCATCATTTGCCGTCTCGTACGTGTGGTAGTGTAATCCAGAAAATCGTTTCAATACATCCCAATTTATACCGTCATTACTCCCATAAAAGTATCCAGCCGTTGGTGCTCGGGTGGGTGTACCCCACCGAGGTCTCAGCCTTACGTAAGATACTTTTACTTTATACGGAAGTTCTAGTATTACAAATTCACCGTCAACTGTGGGTTTAATTCCACCCCTATATCTTCCTAAATTATGAGGGTTTGGTAGCCCACCTGATACGGAACAGTATCCATTTGTTGAGTATAAACCTGTACCATTTCTACAAATCCAAGACTCGGCGGAGGTTTCTAAAAGTGTTTGAGAGAATGCTTCCCAACCGCTATAAGCCGAACTATAACGACTACTTTCAGAAACTCTATACAAACCGTGACCTTCAAAGTAATACTCGTACGATCTCATTCCAGTTGGGGGGAAACATTCCATAATATATGGTTCATCCAAAACCGCCAACCTTCCTTGAGGTTCGTCCGTCCCTATCCCGAGGCGACCTTTCTGTAAAGTCATCGAGGATTTGGCCCTCCCGAACTCATCTTTTTGGGCATCCCAAATCTCGAGGGCTTGGTCCTCCCCAATAAACTTATCGTAGACCCTAAAGTTCGCCACCTTATCGATGTTCCCACCACCGATCTGGATGGGGATGGAGTCGACACCTGTGCCGTAAAAACGAATTTCATGTGCACCAGCTCGACCCCTACCAGTACTACCTTGTGTATGTGTAGTTTTCCATATAATTCGTATATAGGAATAAGCCGTTGTAGCATTTACAGTAAAAGATGAATATACAGTCTCGGCGTAAGTTTGTCCTTCCTTGTTCACTGTAGCAAGTGTAACCCAATCATTATTTCCTGTATTCGAACCCAGGAATACAGCTATACCGGGCATTCTTGCATATAATGTAGTTTGTGGCATAATATCAACACTATTTACTGAAATCTTGTGTGGAAATTTCATTTGAATCCATTCACCGGGGACCGTAGAACTATCCCCCAAAGTTGTGATTGCTGCATTTGCATTTGTTGCGTATCCAAAACTACTACCTGAACCTGGAGAAGATGTGGCATACGGAGCAGCGGAACCAATTAGCGTCGATTCCCAAGAAGAAATGCCGGTCGTTTCATCACCATCGAACAGTTTATATGCCACATAGGCAGAAGAATAAGCCGAACTCTCACTCGCCACATACCCCCTTTGAGCCGGACCAGTCATCGCAATGTGCGGATACTTGAGAACGTTGGTGGGATCGGGAAGATGAATTACATCGTTCTCTTTATGACCATGGTATCTAAGATCACCAATACCCATCCATGTCGCACCAGTGTGTGCAATTCCTGTTACAACAAGAGCGTACATACTGTATGCTTTACTCGAGTTAACAACCACTTCGGTCCACTGATTTTGGACATATCCCAAATTCGAGAATGATTTTATCTCGTCCCAGTATTTTCCATCATTACTCGCGTATAATTTACCATTTTTTGGACCTTTAGTAATATCACTGCCTCTATTTTTTAGTCTAAAGTAATCGAGTTTTATTTTATGAGGCATGTTTAAAATAATATATTCACCGTCAACTGTTGTAGAAAATCCCCCTCTTTCGTTACCTAGATTATGTGGACCGGACCTATTGGTATTCCCAACTGGATACGTGTCTCCATCGTACGATGGAGACATAGTAATCCACCCGCTATTGCCCGTCCCGCTCAGCGCGGAATCAAGAGACTTATTAAAAGCTTCCCAACCGGGGTAAATGCCTGCTTGATGAACATTACTTACATTTACCGAATACTCCTGCTCCAGATAACCCCTCATTGCCATCTCTGGCTCTTCTCTACAAGAATCCGTCGCAATACATTCGGATATTTTACGACCGTCGAGGTAGGTTACTTTTAAGCCACCATTACCCTGATATGAATAAGTAAGATTATGCCACGTGTTAGCTTGAAGCCCCACGAAATTTTTATCATTACTACTTTTTGGTACAATAATACCTCCACCAATATTTCCTTCGGCTTTATCACGTGTAAATATATAAGCAGCACCCGCGGAGGTGCCTAACGTATCATCAAATGGTGATCCCATTAAAACATAATTACCATCATGTGATGTAGCCAATGATGTACCAAAATAATCATTCTGATCTGTATCATTTGAATCGACGTGTCTGATAACATGTTTAAATGTCCATGTGTTACCAGATCTAGTATATACACCCACGGCGCCGCTGTCGTGGCTAGCGTTGGCGACCCCGGAGGGAAAATCGTCGCGTGTTCCAATATACGCATATTTACCATCAGCAGACATAGAAATCGCCACTCCAAAGTAGAGAGAAGTTCTCGTGAACCCTATATCACCTCCATCACTCATAACCGGTGCTATGAATTGTTGTTGCGTCCAAGTGTAATCACTTGTTGAAGTTCCTGAGCGTGTAAATGCCCAAACTGCACCACTATCGGCGACCTCGCCATCATAGGTGTAATTACCCACTAGAAGATAAACTCCATCATCTGATATAGCTATACTCTGATTGTTACCACCCACTCCGCTCGTCGAACTCGTCTGAGTCGATGGGCTAAGTATAACTCGTTCTGTCCAAGTATTATCCCCTGTCCTAACGAATACATAAACAGCACCTCTTTTTCCATCGCGCTCTGGGGCACCAATAGCCACAAAATTACCATTTCCAGATATAGTAACACACACACCGAACGCCGTGGCCCCAGCGGTTGCGCGATCACTGGCAGTGAGTTTATATCCACTATCCCAAGTGCTTGGATTCGCTCCCGTTCTTTTGAATACATAAGCAGCTCCCTCATCAGTGTTACTCGCACCAATGTCATCCAAATATTCACCTACGACTAAATATGTACCATCTCCCGATAATCTGATGTCTTTACCAAAGTAATTATTAGTATCTGGAGATCCCGAAACTAAAATATTTTGTTCAACCCAGACACCAGTGTCACTATCCTTCTCATACACGTAAACACACCCGGCTTGTGTATTGGAGCCCTGATCAGCTAAGTACGATCCTACTGCGATATATTTTCCATCGTCTGATATGGATGTAGTTACACCAAATCTATCAGTTGCCGTGGAATCCGAAGCTGTGAGTTTTTGAATAAAAACCCATTCCGTACCCGTGTCAGTAGAGGCATCTAGGTGACGTCCTTGTTCAGATGGATCCTTTTTAATGTATACATAAGCAGCTCCCGTCTGACTCGCCGCGAACCATGCACCAACTACCATAATAGAACCATCACTCGACATCGATGTACCTCGAGTTCCGTCAGCATTACCAAATCTATCGCCCGCCACACCGTCGGGTGCGGTAATTCTTTGGTTCATTACATATCCTTGTCGATTAGAAAACTCAACTGAAGTTGAATCAAAACCTAAGTAATCAAACTTTTCTTCACCCGAATTCAGTGAAAAAATACAAGAATTAGAAACATTTGCTTCAAGATTTGATGAATTAAACCACACCGATACCGCATGAGGAGCATCACCTGACAAGAACGTATTCGCTTCTATGACAATATTAGAAGTTACTTGACCATTCAAAGCCCAATACTTCTCGGTTTCATTGTATGTTACTGAATGATTTGAAACAACTGGACCTACAACTCTATTTATAGCGCCACCACCTAGACTTCCATCGACATATACGTTAGCTCCGGTAGTTTGAGGTGTGTTCATTTTAGAAGTGAATGTAGTATCTATTGAAGTGTCTCCACCAGGTTGTTCTTTTTCGTACCCATAAAATTCTATTTCACCTACAGCTACTGCATCTTTTGATGGATCATTATGTATATTTGTAAATTGAATTCTAAAACGATCGTAAAATGTTGTCGAGTTTATATTTAATACATTTAGATCAGCACTTTTATTGGTAATTATATTTTTAAATTCATATATATTAGTCCAAGAGGTTCCATTCCCGGCCCACACAATACCAGATCTTGGTGCTCGCACGGAAGAAGCGGTGTCTTGTCTATTGTAAAGATCAATACGCGACAGTTTAATTTTTTTAGGTAAAACTAAACCAATCCAACTTCCGTTGACATTTTGAAATGTATCTACATTTGTAGCATCACCATTATTAGAACTATTATACGTTCCCGCCTGTGATAACCAAGCATAGCTATAACCTAACTGACTATCACCATGGCCCCTGGAACCATTGAAAGCTAAATATGGATGATGATTATCATTTCCAGCTATATATTGACTAGAAGCTTCAACTACATATCCACCTTGAACATATGTGTTACTATCATGATTATATGTAAATCTATCAGGAATTGGTCGCACGGTTTCCGCTGTATCTACATGCCATCCCTCAAAAGCAATTTCGGGATACTTTTTCAAAGGCACCGCCTTTGGATTCCTCGAGTGAGGCCCATGTTGGTCCATCACAGTTTCACCACCGGTCGCGGCTTGTTGCGCCATAGCCACCTTCCCCCCATCGATCGAGAAGGATTCCGTGAAGAGTTGCCAATCTTGGAGGGAAACCGCCGATGCGATGTTTGTATTGGGAACGAGTTTAGTGGTGACGAGGGCATACTTCTTGAACTGCTCAGTGGCATTCACGGTGATTGTCTGGACGTTGGAGGCTGACCCGGGGTTGAGACCATCCCAATACTTGATTTCAGTCCAGGTAATATCATTGTTGGTCGCATACAGGTTCGCCGCGTAAGGGAAAGATTGCCATACCGTAGCGGGGGTCAATTTCATATGACGAAGTGTGGTTTTATACGGGAACTCGATAGCGAGCCAGTCACCAAACTGTGTAGGGTGTAAATTAGAAAGTTGTGTAAGATTTGTTTCTATGAGGACATTTGAACCACCGACGTACATACCAGTACCACCCGTCCATGCGTTCGCAGTCCCATCAAAGGCATTGAAAGTATTAGAATTTGTAGCTAAGTTTGAAGTTGTGAGGGTGTAGCCACCGTGGTTGGCCACGGTAGTCGCATTTGCGAAAAGATCCGAGGGAGGTTGTTCAGAGACGATGGCAAACTTGTTCAAGAAAGTTCCACCAGAATCAGTGAGTTCTCCCGTAACCCTATCATAGGTGACAAGGTTCGCAGCCACGTCAGCAACCCTGAGTGTATCGATGAAGACGTTACTGTCAAACTTAAGTCGGCCCCCTAATTCTATGTTTGAGGTCACATCGAGACCCTTAGTGGCACCCGTGATAATAACTTGACCACCGACGTTTATGTTAGAGGTTGTCACGATACTTGTATTACTGTTTTGGAATTGAACAACATTCGATGTTCCGTTACTTGTTGAGCACACATCATTTAGACCGTATGCGGGAGTAATTGAAAATACACCCAGGTTTAAGTTACTCGCTGTAACGTTACCATGAACCGTTAGGACATTGGCCCCCGTATCATCTACATGGAGATTGGAACCCACACTTAAATCGAAAGTGGGGTTTGTATTTTGAATACCAACGTTACTGCTCGTTACCAAACCTACACCATTATAATGTGCATTTGCTTCGAGAATAATACAGTTAGATGCGACATTACCTTGATTTACGATAGACGAGAGGGTTGTCGCAATATTGGAGAGGAGACCACCATCACCTTCAAAACGGGTGGCGTTTATTCTACCGTCTACCCGAATCACACTTTGCCCGGAACTTTCAACTGCACTATCATCGAATACGACTTTATCACCAACATGTAATGTGTATAAGGGAGCGATGTTTTGGATACCAACGTTACTGGTCGTTATCAAACCTACACCCCCATAGTGTGTATTCGCTTCAAAAGTGACGACATTGGAAATAACATTTCCCTGGTTTGTGATATCATTCAGTGTTGTTGCGATGTTGGAAAGAAAACCACCATCACCTATAAAAAATGTTGCACCGACGTTACCAGTAATTTCCAGAACATTTGAAGCCGCACCATTTGCTGTCAAGTAACTACCCACGTGTAGGTTACTTAAAATCTCGACTTCACCAGGAAATGACTGGATATTAGTCTTCACCATTTATTAGTACCGGAGAAAATCTTATACACCTTTTTCGTCTATAAGATTTTTGTGTGGGTTCATGAGTTTAAATTAGTAGCCAAAGGTCTCGATCGTTGTGCCACTTTCAGCTACAGACACAACCCCTCCATTTGAATTTGAAGACATATATTCTATAAAGATATCGTATCCATCCTGAGCATCTAGAGCGCTGCTAGTAGTTAATGTCACCTTGTTACCTGTTGTTGAAACCGTTGGACTCCATGGATTTGTATTGGTTTGATCACCAAAGATGTTTTTAGTACCCACGGCTATGTTCTTTGTTGGGGTCTCCCCACTCTTACGCCCACCCGAAACTTCTAAAATCATTGTACTAAGATCCTCGTCACCATCTATGAGTTGTGCAGTGATCTTTGCATAAAAGATATTTGATGTGAAATTGATATCAACTAGGGGAGTTATACCCGTAGTAACAGTTCTAGAAACACTGTATGTCTTTTTAGTGACACCACCCGTGTTTGTGATGAGTCCACCAGTGACATACACATTATTGCCTACAGTCAGGTTTGAGCTTACATACGCATTACCCACTACATGAAGGTTGGAATTGGGTGTCGCAGTTCCCAAACCAACACTCGCCTCAGATGCATCTACGTACAGAATATTAGAACCAACTTTTAGGTCACCCCCACCCGTGATTCGCGCCTTTTCAGTACCAGCGACTGAAAAACCAATGTGTTGAGAAGCTGGTGTATTGAGATGTGTTGGTCCAGTGGCTGTCTGTTTAAGGGCGAAATTGGTAGCACTATTATGATCGAAGTGTGCGAATGTTGCGTGATCATCATCTGTTCCGTTATATCCTATAGCAGCGCGACCGAGGAACGATGTTTGATTTGCGTCGGGTCCAGCGTGTATGTTTGAGGTGACATACACATTCCCATTGACATGAACGTTGGCATCCACATTGGCGTTTGTACCGAAACCCACGTTCCCTACGTTGTAGTAAATGTCTGTACCCGTAGTGACCCAAGGAGAAGTCACAAATGGAGCATCATCCTCAAACAACGTTCCAGTGAATTTAATGTCACCTTGGACATGTAAGGTTTTATCAGGCTCAGTGGTACCCACACCAACCTTGTTGTTTACAGCATCTACGTGGAAAGTATTTGTATCTACCGTGACATTTGAGGAAATGTATGAATTACCAGTCACTTCAAGATCATATGTAGGATTTGCTGTTTTAATACCAGCTTTACCAGTCGTGACAAAACTTGTATCGTAAAGACTTTGATTGTTATTAAATTGAATGACGTTAGACATGGTATTTCCGTTATTTGCCACATCTTCGAGAGTCGTCACGAGTCCTGTGAGTTGACTACCGTCACCGTGGTACTGTACCGCGTAGACATTTCCGGTGACACCGAGACCACCGGCAATCGTAACTGCTCCAGTTCCCGTTGAAGTAGAGATAGTTGTAGCAGTCACAGTGAGATTATCCACCTCGGCACCCTCAAAGTTTACCGTGCTTCCGTATATAGCACCAACGACACCTAGGCCACCCGCAATTTTGACTGCACCCGAAGTTTTAGAGTTTGTGGGTGTTCCATCTGTAACGGTTAGGCTATCTATTTCAGCATCTTCAAAGTTTACATTTGACGCATGAATGTTACCCGCAACACCTATACCTCCACCCACTATGAGTGCACCCGAGGTCTTATTCGTAGTGGATGTAACGTTCTGAATGGTTGCACTATCGAGGGTAGCGGCTTCAAAGTTTACATCCTTCGCATGGATATTTTTACCCACACCTAGACCACCTATGATGGTAACCGCACCAGTTATTTTACTCACCGAATCTGTACCATCCGTCACCACTGAAGATTTAGAACGGGCGACAGCCACATTTGAATTACCATGAACATCTAGGGTATATGCGGGGGTCGCAGTGAGTACACCCACACGATTCGTTACGGAATCTGCATGGAAAAGTGTAGAATCAACTGTAAAAGTGTTTTGAACTTCCACATTACCCCTCAAATCTATGAGCATTCGATGATCCGCGTCCTCGAAATGAAGAATGTGATCATCTGTGAATGTATTTTGCGTATAGCTAATGGAAAACCGATGTTCATCTGCGTGATAAATGAGGGCAATGTTAGCATATTCTCCGTCATCCTTGTGTTCCATCATTAAACCGGTATCGAGGTTGTGTACTTCATTATTTGCGCCGATACCGAAAATACGATCTTCGATCGTCACACTGGTGGAAGACACCACTGTATTGTTACCACTGAGTGTGATGTTCCCTAAAAATTCAGCTTCGGCTGCGGAAATGACATACTTTCCACCGGCCGTAACATAGACGGGGGACTTTTCGAGAAAGCCATCAAGACCAACCATGGGTAAATGTTTGTTAATTGGATCTACGAGACCTGTGACGGAAATGTTCGAGCCCACACGAAGATTTGAAGTTGTCACGAGACCTGTGGTCACATTATTAAATTCCATAGTATTCGAGACGGTGTTTCCAGCCGCCGAAACTTGTTCGAAGGTTTGAAGTTGGGTCAACAAATTAGTAGGTAAAATCTTTTTGAGATCATTATTTTCATTGTTCACGTAGACATAGTTAATATCCGTCTCATCGGCGACGATGGGAGCGTTCGGAATATCGTTGGCGCGACCAATACCAGTGACGAAAACACCACCGTTACTCTCGTGTATCTTTGTCACGACACCGACGTTTTGAATCAGATCATTATTGTAGGGTTTCACATTGGATAAACCACCCGCGACGACGTTACTCACGTAGACCGTTTCACCGGTGACGAAATCCTCTGTAACGACACTGAGGGCTTTACCGTATGCGACAGCTGTACCTGTTTGACCGGGTGTCAACAGCTGATTCGAGAGACCGATACAAGGCATCGTAGAGGGGTCATTTGATTGTGCAAGACCGACATTAAGAATATTAGAATTGTGTGTTCCCTTGACATAGACGGCATCACCCGCTTCGATATTTACACCATTGAGATCGTTTCGAATTTGTATATACGTGTGCATCGGGTACTCGTTCACCCAATCAGAACCATCGTACACGAGGAGGTGATCGGCGAGTGGTCCATCTATGGTGACACTATTGAGCTGATCCAACTTGACTTCAACATTCGACGTGAGATCAGTCGTCAAAGCGGTTGTAGGGTGGTTGAGACGCAAAGTTCCGTCTATATCCATGGTTGATGAAACGTATGCGTTACCGACAACATGAAGATTGGCACTGGGAGTCAGTGTTTCAATTCCTACCGAGTGCTTCAACGCATCTACATGAAGAGTATTCGTATCGACCGTGAGATTTGAAGAAATATATGTGTTACCGACAACATGGAGGTTGGCATTTGGTGTCAGTGTTTCAATTCCCACCGAGTGCTTCAACGCATCCACGTGTAAGGTATTGGTATCCACGGTGAGATTAGAAGAAACATAGGTATTACCCACGACATGGAGGTTGGCATTGGGGTTCTTGGTCTCAATTCCGACGGAGTGTGTCATCGCATCCACATGTAGCGTATCGGTATCCACCGTGAGATTCGAAGAGACATAGACGTTGCCCACCACATGGAGGTTAGCATTAGGGTTCACTGTCCCAAGTCCTATAGACTTGCTCTCCGCATCCACGTGGAATGTATCGGTATCCACTGTCAAGTTTGAAGAAACGTACGCGTTACCTACTACATGAAGTTTCGCATCTGGTACTTTCGTCCCGAGACCGACGGATTGTGTTCCCGCCTCGACGTGAAGCGCGTCTGTAGCCACGGTCAAATCATCTGAGACGTAGACATTACCAACGACATGAAGGTTGGCATCGGGTGTTGTTGTCTCAACTCCAACACTATGGGTCACTGAGTCCACATGTAAAGTGTCTGTATCAACCGTTAAGTTGGAACTCACATAGGTATTACCCACCACGTGGAGATTGGCATCGGGTGTCTTTGTCTCAACTCCAACACTATGGGTCACTGAGTCCACATGAAGGGTATCAGTATCCACGGTTAGGTTTGACGACACGTAAACGTTGCCCACCACATGAAGATTTGCGTCGGGTGTCTTTGTTTCGACTCCGACACTATGGGTCACCGAGTCCACGTGTAAAGTATCCATATCAACCGTAAGATCTTCGGAAATGTAGGCGTTACCCATCAAATGAAGAGTAGCGTCGGGAAAATTCGTTTCAATACCAACAAAATGTTTGTTTGTATCTACGTGGAGAGTATTTAGATCTACGGTAAGATTGGAACTCACATAGACATTACCAACCACATGAAGATTGGCATCTGGTGAAGCGTTGTTAATACCGACAGAGTCGTTCACTGAGTCAACAAAAAGTGTGTCTGTATCAACTGTAAAGTTATTGGAAACATTGACAGTATTGTGTATGGTCGTTCCATATGTGAATTCTTTCGAATCTGCGTTGTACATGAGAATGTTCGAGTTGTTCACGTTTCTCACAGGGTTTATAAAAAGTGCATTTTGTGTAGTAGTATTGTTAAATCCCGCAGCATCCGTACCACCATTGATGATAACAGATCCAGCAGCTTGACCCGTCGGGTATCCCGCGTAATACCCTATAGCTATAGCACCCTCACCTTGATTAAACTTACCT